>Ga0310690_10003107_pt1 | contig 25531 bp, 27 predicted proteins | sample AusTroGonzalo_MG_2_FD_207661 | JGI IMG/M metagenome (GOLD analysis project Ga0310690, IMG submission 207661) | Bovine rumen microbial communities from tropical cattle in Woodstock, Queensland, Australia - Gonzalo_04 (v2) (version 2) | ecosystem: Host-associated > Mammals > Digestive system >... | reverse complement strand
TTTCAATAATGAAACCGAAGTCATCATCAGCAAAGTCAAACATTCCAATTTAGAAAGCAGCAAAAACAGAATCCAAAAATCTTTCGATCAATTGAATAACTTATATACTCGTGAAAAAGTTCACCTAACCCAAGGTTATCTAAACCTTAAAATGGATGAAATGCATCTCGCTTATGAATATGAAGTGAAAAAACAAGAAGAAAAAGAAGAACTTAGAGAAGCAAGGGAACGAGAAAGAGAAGAGAAAAAACTCCAAAAAGAATTAGAAAAAGAACGTAAAAAATTTGAAAGAGAAAATGAAACTATTAACTCAGAAATTGAAGAAGTACGTGCTCAAATGGCCCAAGCAGCTGCTGATGAAAAAGCAAAATTAGAAGCAGAAATTGCTAAACTTCAAGAAGCATTAAACAAAAATAATGAAGAAGTTAAAAAAATCAATGAATGGAAAGAAAAACCTGGAGCAGGTTATGTTTACATAATCTCAAATATAGGTAGTTTCGGTAAAGATGTATTTAAAATTGGAGTAACCAGAAGAGACAATCCTGAAGATAGGATTAGAGAATTAAGTAATGCATCAGTTCCATTTAGATTTGATGCCCACGTATTCATTTTCAGTAAAAATGCTTATGACTTGGAATCTCAATTACATGAAAGGTTCAATGATAGAAGAGTTAATAAAATGAATATGAGAAAAGAATTCTTCCGCATCACTATTGATGATGTTAAACAAATCGTTGAAGAAAACAAAGGTCAAGTCCACAGTTTCGTTGAACATCCTGATGCTGAAGAATATTATGACACTTTGAAGAAAGAAAAAAGTATTAATGCTTAATAAGCATTAATCTAAAACTTTTTTTTATTTTAGACCATAACGAAAAGTGTTATTTATTATATTTTTCATTGAATTGTTGGAACATTTGTTCCCATTTGTCTTGTTCTTTTTGCATGTCATGTACTTGTGATTCTAATTTTCGGAACATTTCATCTTTTTCTTTTAGTTGTCTTTTAAGTTTCTTAACTTCTTCTGACTCGATAGTTACGAATTTTGTTGATTTCAATGTTAGGTTTTCTATGTGTTTTTTGTATTCTTCTTTTAATTTTTGTGGGTTGCTTTTGAAGTATGCTTCTCTTATTACGTTGGGTTTTCGGCCTTGTAGCATATCTACAAGATCTCTGTCATTGATTATGTCTGCTTGATATTTCCGCATACTATGGGGGTGTAGGAATCCTTTTGGGTATTTGCAGCGGTTGTTTATTCTGGTGTATAGTTTGTTGATTCCTCTTATTTTTATGTCGAATAGTCTATCTTCTGGTTGTAGATTTTTGTAACCTACACTTTTTAAGTATCGTATTATATGTGTTACTGCTTCTGGTGTGCAGCAGGTATAATATCGGTATCCTGTTTTTTGTCTTGTTAGTTGGAATATGGGGATTACGTTATCTTTTTTTTCTAATGTTTCTAGGGCCACTTGTATGTTTGTTGTGTTGTGGTATTCATATGTGGCCTGTATAAAGTCTTGGACTGTTAGGTTGTATGTTTCTTGTCTTGCGGTACCACTGGATGCCATGAATATGATTATGGCCTTGTGCTTTAGATTGTTTGTGTGGTTTAATGCTTCGATTAGATGCTCTTTGTGTGGTAATTCTTCATACATGACTTGTTTTTGTGTTAGTTTGACTGCGGGTATGTAGGGTATTTCTATGAGGTTGTGTCTGTAGAATGTTTTTATTTTTGTGTAGTATCCTGTGATGGTGGTGGGTTCTGTATCGTTTTGTAGTAAGTGTGTTCTGTAGCTTTTTAATCTTTTTATTATTGTACGGTTTTTAGCACGTACTCCCTCTTCTTCCTCTTCATCTGCTTCATCGATTAGTTGTGTTAGTGTCATTTGGTGGTATGTTGTGTAGCTTTGTAGTGCTCCTATATATCCTTTGACACTGTTTTTTGATAGGTTTCGTTCTAGTATGAAGTCTTGGAAGAGTTGATCTTCTGTTACATTTATTTTGTTTTTTGTGGTGGAACTCATATTGTTATTTTATGTGTTGTCTTTATATTAATAGTGTACATATTGGGGGTCTTATTTTCTAGATAACGAGTCAGATATGTACCCGATTTCCCCAAAAAGTATGTACTAATCTTCGGATTAGTATTAACTTATTTTTATAAAAAATAACACTGTTATACTTAACCAGAATAAAAAAAGAGAGAGTAAAAATAGCCCCTACACAGATATTACTCTGTGTAAGGGAGAGGTAAATCAATGGTTGATGACAATAAAAAATGTTTATGCTAAGCCCACACTGTAATAATAAATTTTTCTACCATTAGTGGCCTTATCAATAACACTGCATTTGCATTTCTTTTTACCTTTAGTTGGATCCATCAAGTAATAGTAACCCTCTTTAACAGCATAACAAAGTATGAAATGACCAAAATCACCAGTATAATCTAAACATTTTGCAGGTTTAGTTTGGATATGCATTATCACAGGCTTATGCAATTTAATACTATTAGCTACCGCATCTTTATTACGAGGAATTTGTTTAACCTTAAATCCAAGCTTAGGAGCATTGTTTACCAATTGGCTTGGACTGGTTCCAGTAGTAGTTTTCTTCGTTCCAAGTTCTTTGATACACTTATTTTCACTTTTGTAATTGTACAATAATTGTGAAGCCATTGATAAGCTTGTAGGGCAACAAGACATCTTATAAGATTGATAATCAAGAACCAAAGGATTATTAGCAGTACTAACATAAGTAACATAATTTGGCTGACGGCCATTCTTTATTCTAAATTTATTTTCAGCTTCAAACAAACCAGAATATTGCTTTTTACTCATATCATGTTTTTTCCCAGCCATATCTTTCATTGTAACAAAAGACGGCAGAGTGTTGTTTTTCTTTAATGATGCCCTGATTGTTTTTGCAGCAGCATTCATTGCGGTTTTACTAAATTTCATATAATTTTTCACCTCAAAAGTTTTTAGTAAATGTTATGAAAATTTTTAATCGTTTTTGTAAAGAGAGAAATATACGAGGCAGTACTCGTAAAGGATACTTTTCAAGTATCAAAAAGTATGAAGAATTCCACAAACAAAGTATTAGTGAACTGTTAGAAGAAGCAAGGGTTGATGAGGATAATCGTGTGCCTTTACGTGAAAGGCGGATTAAAAAAAGATTATTAAACTATCGTACCTACTTGTTGAATAGTAATCTGTCAACTAATACTGTGAAATCTTATTTTGTAAAAATTAGAACATTTTATCAGCATTTTGAAATAGAGTTACCAAAATTACCTGATGTTAAGTATGAGAAAGATTATGAAACTAATTATCTTGATTTGCCGAATAAGGAACATATTCGTTTAGCTGTTGAAATGAGTAGTATTGATTTAAAAGCAATAATACTCTTTATGTCTTCGAGTGGTACTGCAAAGGCAGAAACTCTATCATTAACTGTGAATGATTTCATAGTGGCCACCTCAGAGTACCATCACGGAGGTGATATAAATGAAGTGATGAATGTACTAAATAAAAGAAATGATGTAGTACCTTGTTTTTATTTACGACGGATTAAAACAGATAAATACTATTACACTTTCTGCAGTAATGAAGCAACCCAATATATAGTAAGATACCTCGAAACAAGACAAGATTTAAAATTAACTGATAAATTATTTGACTTCACAAGTTCAACATTACTCGCCCGTTTCCAGGAAATTAATGATACCATGAATTGGGGCTTCAAAGGAAAATACAGATTCTTCCGTAGCCATGCTTTAAGAAAATTCCATGCATCAAATATTGGGTTATCTGCAGAATATATTGATGCACTACAAGGAAGATCTAAAAATGAAATTCATGCGACATATATTAAAACCAATCCTGAAAAGTTGAAAGAGATCTACTTGAAAGTGATGCCAAATATTTTAATTTTTGATAATCCTCAAAGTTTTGTGAAACAAGAATTCACAATTGTAGTGAATGTCTTCCTATCTGGAAAAGAATACAATTTACTCTAACTCATCAGCCAATAATTGTAATGTTCAATTAAAAGTTACTGGGTGGAAAGAAATATGCTCTGGAAAAATATATGGCTCATATGGATCCGTAAAAGTATATCAAAATAATAACTGGCGTAGATTACAAGTAGATAGTAACGGGGATATTAGTATTAATGCTAATAGTAGTGTTGCTCTTGATTACATTGGTTACTGGAACTGTCCTAAATGGGTTATGATGAGCCATGCCAATAATTTACATACTGATAAAGTAGTATATATTACTGAACAATCAAACACAAGCGAGAATGGTAAAATTGTTTTACAAAATAATAGTAGTAGCACATCTACTTGGGTTGGATTCACATTATACTGGACAGTAGATTAAATTAATATAGTATTTTATGTTTTCAGCCAATAATTGTAATGTTCAATTAAATGTTACTGGATGGAAACAACAAGGCAATGCTGCAAATGGAATCACATGTTACCGAAACGAAGAATTCGTAAAAGTAACAGTTTACCCCCCAATGTATGCTACTCCTTCCGAAACATATTGGACAACAAATATTCCATCAGACTGCACACCCCCAAATGTTTTTACTCAATATGATGGCGTTACAGAGTTCGTAATGAGGCCTAATGATTCAAAAGTGTATCGTAAAACTATTGATGGTTCAACAATAAATCAGACCAGTTCAAACTATTATGTTACTTTTATTTACCCCAAACAATAATGTTTTCAGCCAATAATTCCAATACTCAGATTAGAGTCAAAGGATGGAAAGTAGTGAAAAATAACGAGGGAGTAAGGTTACGATATAATGGAGAAATTTGTGAACTAACAGTAGCTAAAGATGTTGTGAATTTACCTACTACTGGAGAAACATTGATTGCTACAATTCCTCAAGAATATACTCCTTACATGACAGTATTATATCCAACTAATCCTAATAATATCCAACAATACATTAAAATAAGCAGTGATACTGGTAAGATAATGGTAATATCATTTGGTGATACTCAACCATATATTTATTCATCTATTACTTATGCCCCTAGTTAATGTTTTTTCAGCCAATACATCGCATATGCAAATTCAAGTTACGGGATATAAATTAGTAGAATCATTAGATAGTAATAAAATAAAAGTATATAGTGATGGTAAACATGGATTCATTAGGATAAATGGGACTTACACAACGACTTCTTGGACTACTGTTGCAACTACAAATTATAAACCATTAGAAATATGTAGAGTATTTACAACAATGAATAGTAATTGGGTTGAAACATTGCACGTTAATACGAATGGTGTTATTCAGTTTATGGATAATGTTTCAAATCTTTCTGTGACTACTTCAATATTTTATGTCCTTGCTACACCACTTTACTAAAATTTTATTCAGCCAATAATACCAACATACAAATCCAAGTAACAGGTTGGAGACAAGCTTCTACACAAGGTAGTAATGAAATACGCATTCTTGAAAATCAAGACCGAGTAAGAATGCAAATAAATGGACTCTACTGGGGGGCAGACAATTGGGCACAAAAAGCAACATTGGCATGTTCTTCCACATTATACCCAATACTACCTAAAAGTGGTGATACTGGCGGACAATTAGTAATAAAAGTTGATGCTGCAGGTAAAGTATACCTTAGATCATATGATGGAACCTACATTGAAGAGACTATATATATGCTCATGGACTGGCCCAAAGGATAATCTTTTTTTATTTTTTCAGCCAATACATCCAACATACAAATACATGTAGATGGTTGGAAACAAATATACAATGATTCCAATTATACATTAAAAACAAATAACAAATTAGTCGAAGTAACATACCACATTTCTAATTTATCACTTAATGCATGGAATAATTTTAGTAATACTACTTTATTTAAAAATTCTACATATGCTCCGTATATGCCTGCATCAGCACAAGAAGCTCAAGCAACATACTGGTTATCTGCAAGATTATTGGCTGATGGCCAAATATGGGTGATGAACCAAAGTGATTGGAATTTCGGAGGGGACGTTCAAGTATTTGCACAGTTTATTTATCCTAAAAAGTAATGGCCTACTTTTTCAGCCAATAACCACAACGCACAAATATTAGTCAAAGGTTGGAAACAAATAACCACTTTCAGTGGTTTTGCATCAACAATTTATACTGCAAAGTTAGAAGCAAATGGAGAAAGGGCACGTTTAACCCTATCTGCTGAAGGAATATCTGTAACTGCATGGACAGCTAAAACATTATTCACAATCCCATCAGGATACAGACCAATAAATAATGTTATTTCAGACCACATGACAAATGCTATGACTTCACATTTATATGTTAAATCTGATGGTACAACTCAAATATTAGATACTACTACAGAAAGTCTTGCAACATATTTCGTGATGGAATGGTCATATTAAAAACAATGGTTATCTTCGAGGGTATACTGCAGTAGCATAAATACTGTTTGTGAATCCATAACCTAAAGCACTTCTAAAAGCTATCTTATTGCTTGAAGGACTTAAACGCAATTGCACATTACCATTTGCATCAAGAAATGTTAACCAAGTACTAGGTCTTAGATCCGTAGGAATTATCTCCGCATATTCAGTCCAATCTACTGGAACCCCAAATGAACTAACTGTAGCTCTTACTTCAACAAAAACATCATTATATCGTACAGTATAGTTGGAATCAGACATATATGTTTTCCAACCAGTTACTCTTATTTGAGTATAAGTGTTATTGGCTGAGAACGTGACTAATCCCCACTCTGATGCCTTGTAAGTCAACGTAAATTGACCACTACTATTGGTTGTACCTGTCTTACTTTTCGTAGTAGTACCACTAATACTCGTGTTATTATATTTGGTGAAGTATCCTTTATCACATGTAACTGTAACATTTGTATTTGCTTTTGCAGTACCAAAAATATCTGTTAATGTACATGTAATTACACATGTCCCATCAATAGTTACATTGTAATTGTCAACGGTTAATTTGGTAACTTGTGCTGTTAGTACTTTATTATAGATAACCTTGTTTTGTATGGCATTGGTTGATGTTGTACTTAAACTACTGTCCACAGTAGGTATTGTTGCATTACATTGCTTACTTGTAGGATGACTATATGAATAACTGCATTGTTTTGCAGTAGGGTGAGAGTAATTACTTAATCCCGCAAGCTTGTTTTTTTCAGTTGTAGTGTAATCATTAGTGGATAATCCTTTTCCTGTTTCTTTATCTACTTTCCCATTAAGTGAGGTGTTTACGTCTGTGGTGTATGGGAAATATTGGTGCATTAATGTTTTGAAGTTTGTTAATAATTCAGATAGACTGGCCATAATGGTATTCCTCCCTTTTAAAAAATAGTTTTTTTTAGTATGGAAGTTTTTTTTAACTTCCATATTCAATTAAATCCTCAATTACAGTATTCATTTCAGTAACCATATCACTAACATCTAAAACTCCATTAGTTCCAGTTATGACTACTTTTCCTGCGGTTGAACCGATGGCCCCCGCATTAGTGATGTTACCGTGAGTGTGGCTTGATGGTGTGAAACTGGTTGGTTTATTTTGAACGTCATTCCAACTGATGCTTAATTCATCAAGTATATCGGCATCCATTTTTTGCCAGGAGTAAGTTGCACTAGATCCACTTCCGCTTTGTTTAGTGTAGTATACATTGACTTTACTATTTTCAGATACAATGTATAGTTTACCCATTGTTGAAGCTGAAGCTGTAGGTTTGGTATCTACTACTTGAATTGCTTGTATATTACTTAATGTTCCAATTATTGTGTTGATTGCATTGTTTATTGCTTGTTGTGTTGCATTTGCAGATAAACTACCAATATGTGAATAGTTTGCAGCATTTGCATCAGTTACTTCTGTTGCTTCATGGCTGTGTGATGCTTCAGCATAAATTGTACTTTTTGGGTGTACATGGTCTTCTCTTGCATACTTTTCAGATGATCCAACACTACCATTTGTGCTATCTGCGGTTGGGGTGTTACTTGCTGGTGTGTATGTAGTATCTTGTGCAGGTATTCCCAATGCAGTTATGTCACTTTTTGCTACTTCGGTTACATCATTTACATGTCCTGTTCCATCTACTTCGACTTTATATAATTTTTTAGTTTGACTTGTGTATGATGGGTGAGTATAATTGTTTGCTCCCGCATCTATTCCTGCCAATTTGTTTTTTTCAGTAGTAGTGTAATCATTACTTGATAATCCTTTACCTGTTTCTTTATCTACTTTATCTCCTAATAATTCGGAGGTTTCACTTTTACTATAGAACCATTGACTGGTTAATGTTTTTAAATGGTTGTATAATTGTTCTAAACTTGCCATATCCTATTCACGTCCTATAAGGTTTTGTATTGTAATATCCATTCTTTCAACGAAATCGAAAGCATCTTCTTTTCCTTCCAAAGCAGCATTCACTACTCTGTTCTGGACTGGGTTAATACTTGTACTGTTTAATTCTTCATCTACGATTAATGGTACTTCACATAGTAATTCATCACCAGCATAACATCGAATGCAGTTATCTTCATAAATTACCTTATCGATTTTTGTTTGTAATTCTTCAAAGATTTGTATGAAAATGTCCTTATCTTCAACACTTGCATTTGAAAGTCGCGTGGTGTACCCTGAGGGAATTAATAGTACCCGTAATTCATTAGTGGTTATTAGGTCTCCACCATAGAGTGAGATTCTGAAATTTGTTCCTTTCAATGCATCGTGAGGTATTTCACATTCACAAGTACAACCTGCTTCTAAGTATACTCTGTAAGTGTTTCCCCAGCTGTCTTTAAATAATGCAAACTTTTCGATTCCTTGCCAATCTGCGGTTTTAAATTCAAAACAGCATTTTACATAATGTCTTGATTTGTTAACGAGTATGTTGTCATCTAATCTTGTAATAATTTGGTTATTTACTTCAAAATTGAGTGTTTTCACAATAGCATCACCTCAAAAAAATAAAAATAAAAAAAGGAAATTAAAAAAAAGAAAAGAAAAACTAAAAAGTTTTTAGGTATTTTATTGGCCAGCATAATTCTTTAATGGATATACCAATGTTCCAAATACTAAAGTGTTATTTGTACAATGTGTTCCATGGAAAACATGAACATGGCCATCAGCAGTTACTTGTATTGTTGCTTGAACCCTACCTTCACCAGGAACTACTAATTGTGCAGTTCCTTCCATAAAATTAACAGGCCAATATGGAGAATTAATATCAACCACATTTAATGCCTCATCGATATACTGCCCTTCAGGTAAATTCAAACTGGCATATATTGATATAACGGCCCAACCGTTTCTCATCATTATCCATGAATTACTATCTTTCCATTGTGAGTTTAAGAGTAAAGGGTCAACATCATGATTTTTGTCTTTTAGATTGTTAATCTCATTTCGTAATACTCTACCTTGATTTGCAGATAACGGTTGATTTGACGCACTACTATTTAAATTATCCACTACATCGGTTTTAGCAACTTTTTTATTTAATTCGGTGCTTAAAAGATAACCTTGCCTTGCAGATAGTACTACTGGTGAAGATGAGTTGAAAGTTGATGTGAGTAGGTTATCTGCTACTCTTACGTGCCCATATTGTGATGATGTACCTACTCCATAGTTGGTGTTGCTTGAATTATGTGGTATAGGGGCATAATTATGTGTGTGGTTAGCTTCTGCAAAATCAGAGGAGTGTCTTCCTTCAAGTGTTGTTGCATTAACTGCAAGATTGTTAATGATTTCGATTACTTGTTCTTGGTTTACTGGTCGAGCTTCCAAATCTGTTAATCGGTTTTCTAAATCGTTTAATGCTTCAGCTGAAGTAATGTATATTTCTTTTATTTTGTCTCCAGCTTCAGAGTAGATTGTAACTTCTGCACCGATTACATCTTCTTCTTCGACTTTGTATACTTTTGTTTTAAATGTAACCATTTTTACACCTTGTATTCAATGAAATTTGGTTTAATTATACATTCGTGATTTGTATCTTCTCTTACAACTCTGTAACCTAATGCTATACCTGCGTCTTCAATATTTGGAGTGTAAACTACATCTATTGTATCGTTTAATTGTAGGATACTTGTTTGATTGCTTTGGTTTAGTATTGGGAATATTAATTCTCTGGTATTGTAATCTACTGTGAAATCAATGTCTTCAAGTAATTCAGTTTCATTGTCTGTGTCCTTGTTTAATATTACTTGTCTCATTGGATCTACTGGTGGGGCTTTGAGTTGTATTCTTCTGGTTTCGATTTCATTTTCATTTACTATGAAATGTTGTTTGAAGTAGTCTAGGGCTAATCCTTCTGTTTGTTCTCCTGTTTCTTCATCGATACCATAACCCATTTCTTCAGTAGTTAATCCTGTCATGAAGCATGGGTTGTATGATACTGCTAATGCTCCTACGGCCATACCTGTGAGTACTTCTTCATCTAAATAGAGTATGTGGTTATCATAATCTACTGTGAAATTGTACCATTCGCCATAGCTTACTACTTCATCTCCACCTTGTGGTTGTATGAGGCATTCTTTGATTGGGTATGCTGGGTTTTGTGTGAATTGTAATCCGCTGATGATTTGTTGTTCTTCTTCATCAATTCCACCATCAAAACTTAGGTAATAAGTTATTTGTTCGCCTTGTTGTGTGAATGTGTAAGGTTTAACATAGACATTATAAGTTTTGAGTTTGTTTACAACTGATGGGTTGTCATGTAAATATGTGGCCCTTTCGGTATCTGTTGCTTCGAGTATGCTGTCTTTATCAAGAATTGGGTTTCCATCGGAATCTAATAATTCAAGGTAATATTCTAATTCATGAACAGTTATTATTGTGAAATGTTCTGTTACGATTCTGTCTTGAATTATTTCAAGATAAGCTGTTATGTCTCCATCATTAGGGGAACATGTGAATGGGGCATAGATTTTACCCCATTCATTTGCTCCAAGCATTGGTGTTGTTTTTGGATTGTAGAAATGAGTTCTTACATACATTTCGTTGGGTAAATCTGATTGTGTTACTATGTTTAATGATTCGATGGTTGGTGTAACACTTGTGCTTGTGGTTTTGAGTTTGGCTCTGATGAATATGATTTGTGTTGAATCGAAACTGACTTCTGTATTGTATGGTAATGTGGTCCAGTCTGTTGGTTTTCCTGTGGTGTTGTATTCAAATGTTACGTATTTTCCTGCTGAATGGTCTTGTGCTGTTTCTCCACTTAGGCTTCCAGTTATTCGTAGTTTGTTCATGAGGTTTCCCATGATTGGTTTAAGGTATAGGTAGTAATCTTTATCTTTGATGTATGCTTGGCCATATTTGTGTATGTGGCATTGGAATGCGAAGTCTAATGGTGTTAACTGGCCGTATTTGTATTCTACGGCTAGGTTGTTACGGCCATATCTCATGAAACTTCTTGCATTGTCTTCTGATAGGAATGCATCTCCGCCTTCATATTTGTCTTGTGCACAGTTACGGCCCCATCCGCCTATTCGTGGGCTGTGGTCTTTGTGGCTTAGTGGTGATAGGAATACTAATGCTAATTTGTCACCAGTGTTGACTGTTACTGCTTTGTCAAATCTGAAGTTGTAGAATCCTGGACTGGTTTTCCATGGTTTGAATTCTGCGGTGGCCAATGCATTATGTGGGTGGCCAACTGGCCAACTTATGGTTTCATATTCTGGAGGATCATATGATTTGTTGCTTAATGTTGTGGGGTCCCAATATGTTTTTTCAACAGTTCTCTCTTCAGTTCTGAATATTTGAACATATAATGGGCTTGCCCAATCACTACAATCTACTCCAGTGTTTTCGATTTGTAAATCTACACTTTCAAGTTTACCATCTACGATGTTATTGTTGTTTTCATCTTTTGGTATGGTAATTGTTTGTGCTCTGCATACTGCGGGTATTTCATGGTCAAAGTGGTCTCTTATCCAGTCAGCTCTTAATTCGTATTGTTTGTTGTGGTCATATCCTACATACCAGAAACTGTTTATTCCTGCTCCTTGTTCAAAGTTTCTGCAGGTTAAAATTTCTGTTTCTGTATCGGTTAATGGTACTACTGCTCTTTTGTGGTATTCCCCATTGGAGTAATAGGTTTCAAATGTTACATTTGAGGCGTAAGTGTCTATTTGGTTTAAATCGGAGAAATCTATATTGATTTCGGAGCTTGTGCTTTTACTGAAACTTACTGTGTCTTTATTAACTTGATGGCCATAACTGTTAGCTTCATCAACGAGTACTGGTGAGAATCGTTTTCTTATTGCTGCTGGTGTGAGGTAGGATAATTTTTCTACTTCTTGTTTGAGGTATTCATCGTTTTTGCATACTTGTTGTGCCCATTGGACTGTTGCGTATGCTTGTTCTGAATATGATTTGATTCTATTCAGATTTTTATATTCTGCATCACATTTTGTCATGAATGTTTCACCTTGTTAATATTATTATGTCCTCTGTAGAGGGTGTTCGGTTTGTTGATGGTCGAATGTAAAGGTTTTTGGTTATATCATCATAATAGTAACTGTTTTTTGTTGTTTCGACTTCATCTATACTGTTTACTCTTGTGTAACCATTTCTTGTGTTGCTTTCGATTACTCCTGTTACGATGTTTGGTTCTACAAGGTAGTATGTGAATGTTTTTCCTGTTGATAGTTGCCAATCGGTGTTTCTTATTGCTCCTGTTGATAATTCAATGTAGTAATCTACTGTGATTTCACTTGTTGTGATTGATACAACTTCATCTGGTAAATCATCGTAGATGTCATGAGTTATTAGTACATCTCCATTGTGTACTCCGATTTCTTTTGTACCTATTAATTCTTTTGCAGTGAAACTAACAGTTAATCGTATTCTTTGTCTATCAAGTTCTACTCTTTTGATACATTTTTTTCTTATTGTTTCGTGGCCTAATTGTAAATCGTTTTTTCTTGCACGATTATTACTTTTACCCAGTACAATGTATTGTATTGGTTTGTATTCATCATCTATGGCTCGATGTAAGAAAAATGATTCTCCAAGAGTTGTTATAATGTTTTTATGATGAATCTTGATTTTTGTGTTCAGGAACATTGTAGTAATGGGTATTGATAATTCATAATACCCTTTAAATTTCATCATTTCAATTTCACCTCATGTTTATTCATCATGATTTTTGTATGCATCATTGCGAAGTTTTCCTGGTTGAATTGTTCTTTTCCAATATCCAAGTGGATTATTTTTGTTAATGGCATGAGTTTTTGTAGTCTGTTTTGCAATGTATTTGCTAATTCTACAGGGATATTTGATGGGATTTGATTTGGGTCAAATTGTAAATCGTAATTATTTGGAGTATAATATGGTTCCTGGTGGAAATGTTTACATTCCCCCTCATATTTGGGGAGGTCTTCATCACTCATGATTCATCAACTCCATATGTTGCTATCAAGTCAAGATCTTCGGTTATGGTTAAGTCTTGTAGTGAGGCTAGTATTTCATCTGCATCTTCAGGGTACAATATATCACCTTCGAGTATTGTTTCATCATCTTCATAATTAGATTTAAATCTGTATAACGTGATATCTCCATCATCTGCTACACTTACATCAAGTACTACTCCAGTTAAATCAGATATTGTTGAGAAATCTGATACGGGGGTTCTGATTATGTAGGCATCCGTAGTTTCAGAGTCAATAGTTATGTCTGTGATTAGGTAGTCAAATGGTAGGTCTGTTATTGTTAGTGATGTTTTTATGATCCATTCATATTCGATATCGAGCCCATCGTTACTTGTGTATACTGCTACCGAACCGAATGTTGGTGTGTATATGTAATTGATTTCTCCTTCTTCATCTGCTGTTACTGTGGTGATTAGTGTATTTTCGGTGTATAGATTTACTGATGCTCCTGGTGTGAATCCATCTGCTGTTAGTGTAACTGAACTGCCATAAGTGTTTTCAATTGCTTGTGCTGTGCGGTTCAATTGGATTGTATGTGTTGTTGATGTTGCTTCTATATATTCGGTAGCTTTAGAACTTATTGTGATGTCTGCTGAACCTGCATCCTTATTTCGTATTGTTATGGTTTTGGAGAATTCACCATCATTATTGGTAGTGACTGTGTATTTGTGTCCTAATAATTCGATTTGGAGGTCAGTATTTGGTATTCCAACTGTTTTTGATTTGAATGTTCCTGTAATTATGATATTATCATAATCATAGTAGTATGATGATTTGTTTGTGGAAAATTCAAGTGTTGGTGTTCCTCCATGAACTATGACACTTAAGTATTTGGAGAATTGTAAGTTTTGGTTGTTGAATTTGGAATTGTCTACGTATTCAATTGCTGAACCGTATTTTAATCGCATATCTACTAAGGTTAATGTTATTTCCTTGTTACCTACAATGTCGAAGATTCTTGGAGAATTATTATTTTCAATAGTTCCATAATTACCTGGTCCGAGGTTACATCCTATGATTGTACAGTTATTGTTTACAATTAATGTTTGTGTACTGTTTACTGTTCCTCTTACTGCGATGACTGTTTTTACATCAGTTAAATCTTGCATTGCTCTTGTTAGGGTTTGGTATGGGGTGTTTGTTGTTCCATCTCCAGTTGTATCGTCACCATCTGAAGCGACATATATATCTGCATTAGAACAGCCTTGAACATTGATTTCAATTATTACGGTTCCGATTAATCCTAACTCTTGTGTGTAGCAGCTTATTGTGAAGAAGTTAGGGTCCAAATCATCTAAGATATCTGGTTCAACATAGTATGATTTTTCAGAATAACCTTCAACGATTAATTCATTATTTAGTGATATGTTTACTGTGAAGTCTTCTTCTATTTCTGCGGCAATATTGTTTAATAATTTAAAATAAAATGTGCATCCCGTTCCTTTTGGTGGGAATGTGGTGTTTGCTGCTACGAAGAAGTATTTTCCAAAATTAATTTCACAAACATCACTAAAACCGTCTTGATGTTCCCACACTTGTGGTGTCCATTCTAAGGAGTGGCCGTCTTCGTCATGTGGGTGTCTGTTTATATCAAATAATTTTAAGAGGTATCTTTCACGGTTTAGCATTGTTGCATCTAAACCGTATAATTTCCATATTTCTAATATGGGTAGTGGGGTGTCATGTAATCGTAGGTTGTATTCGATGATTCTTTTCATGTAATGGTAATCATCTTCACTTAATCTGTCATTGTAATGTGGTTCTGTGTGTTCATAATCTGTAGTGGGTATGTATGTTTTTCGTGGTATGTTGTTTAGTGCACCTATTTCATCAAGGCTTGTGTCATGATCATAAATATTGTTTAGGATTTCATCGTTTTCTGGGAATCCTTTTGTTATAATTTTACCATCGTATGTTTCTACTTCTATTTTGAATGTGTCTTGTGGTATTATTGGTTGTATTTGTGTTTCGGTGTCGATTTCTGTTGAGCTATTGTAAATATAATTGAAGGTGTTTTGTTCTTCTTCAATATTGTATGCTTCAGTATATATGATGTAATCATTTTGATAGCATTTCACAGATTTAATATTTGGATAATTTGCAAAAAAATGAATACTATAATCAAATTTAGTAATTTGTTCCTTCCAAATCCAACATCTTTTGTTTAAACCTAAACTTTCAGATATTGAAAAAATTGCTTGATCCAATTTTTGTAACTGGTTTGCAGTTACACTTTGACTTTTGAAAAAATTACTATCTTCATTCCTATTGAAAAAGTCTGGAAACTTTGAAAGTAAAATATCAAGAATAGTTTGGGTCATGGTTACATCATCTCGACAACAATATTATTCGCAACACCTTTTCCTTCATCAGTAATTGTGATAGGTTCAGCTGGATAATTGAATGAAATATTTTTTAATTCTGGAATTTCACTATCAATGAAAACTGCAAGTTTGTGTGGTATGAAATCTTCACCAATTTCAAGTCCAGGATAATATGTTTCATCAGACAAGTAACCACCATCAATGAATATTTTGATTGCTTGTGTTACTCTTGATTGAATATCTTCTTTTTCAATCTCAGAATAATGGTTGATTATATCAATATCAACATTTACTAATGCATATACATCGATAGGGTTATCTACTGGTGCAAATAGTGTGATATCTTCTGTTGCTTGTGTAATTGTACTTTGAATATCTTCGTAAATTTGTTGTAATTGTTCAGGTGTTCCTGGGTCTACAATTATTTTCATGGAACCTGTAACATCCCAGTTAGGTACTAATTTGTAACCATCAATTCCTTCACAGTTTGCAAAATAATTTTCATATGCTTCTTCTGAACCTTTTAGGTGTATTTTTACCCAGTTCATGAGGAGGTATCTGTATTCATCATCAGTGTAGGCATCGGTTCCGCCACTACTTGGAGTTGGGTTATTACAGGTTAGGCTGTATTCTACATCGGATACGATAATTGTTAATGTGTTTTCAATTACTTTGACATCAGTACCTGCTTCCACACTCATACATTCTATTGCTCTTTCGTTTTCACCTGCAGGGAAGTATAATTCTTCAACTGTAACGTATTCTATTCCATCTTCAGTAGATACGATGATTCCTTCTTCGATTGTTATGTCTTCTTCATAGGTTTCGGCTAATGTGAATGTTACAATACAGCTTGCAGAGGTAGCATTGGGTAATGGTATTCCTACGATGTCTCCTATGTCTTCAAGGTCTTCGCCTTCAGCATATTCGACTTTGCTTGATTCGTAAACAGCAGTTGCATATTCAAATGCTGCTTCTATCATGGTTGCTATTACACTTTTGTCCATGACATAATAGTTACTAATGTCTTCTTTGCTGGCTATGTATGCTTCAAAGTCTTCGGCATGACTAATTAATCCATTTTCAAGACTGTCTTGAAGCATTTCTTCAAAGATTTCTTCATAGGTTTTTTCTTCATAATTCATAATGTAATGCTCCCCGCTACTATTTCATCTGTTATGCTGGTAATATTGAATTCTATTAATATTTGGTCATCAGGTACTGGTGTAATGTCGATGCTGTTTATTGTGTATACTCTACGCATTTTTTCAAGTACTTCTGTGACATATGTTTCTAATTTGAATAGGAACATGTTGGTTTGGTTGTCTTTGATTAATTCTGATATTTTACAACCAAATTCTTCATAGGTACTGTTTTGTATTTCGTTGTATCTTGTCATGATTGCTATGATGCATGCGTTGAGTAAAGAATTAGTTCCAGTAACATTAATATAATCCCCATTGTGCATATCCAAGTCAAAGAAGCCATATTCATCACTTTTTAGTTTTACATCTTCATTCAAAGTTTTGTTGAATTTATAATCGTAACTATCTTTATCCACAGGTAATGTCATGTATCATCTTCTCCTAATGCTTCTTCTATTCCTCTACGAATTAATTCATCAACTTCTTCTTTTGTGTACACTTCCTGTTTATTGTAAACCTCTTCTTTTTGGTATACTTCCTGCTTATTGTACACTTCCTGTTTATTGTAAACCTCTTGTTTAGTGTACAATTCATCTTTACTGTAAATATCCTCTGGTTTAACAGATTCGTCTTTTGTCAAGTCATCATCATATTCTCCATAACTTGAACTTATAGGAGTTGTTGATACGATTTCTAGGCCATCTCCACTGAAATCAATGTATGATTCATTTGTAGCAGTTATACATGACCATCGTACATGGCCTGCTCCTGGTGGTATGGTGCCTACTAAGTCATCTGGAGTGTAATATGATAATAAAAAATAGTCATCACTGTCATCATCGTTGATGTTTAGTACTATGCAGGGTAATCCGTCTCGTGGTATTACACAAGGTTCGTGTAATTCTGTGCAGTATGATTCGTCACCTGTGGGAACAAAGAAGTCTATGAAATCCCCCATTATCATATGAGGTAATTTGCATAGTACTGTTTCTTCATTGTTGAGTAGTACTTGTGCTTTGTCTTTGTAAGGATAGAATTTAATTACACTTCCTAATTTTATCCTTGATTCTTGTATTGCTGTTTGAACTGCAGCTTCAATGTGTGGTGTTGTTACATTGGTGACCATTTTTTCAAATGCTGCTTTGGTTCGTCCTTTGGTGACTGTTATGTCTTTACTTTTCATGATGATGCCTTCTTCTTTTTAGTACTTGATTTCTTACTACTGCTTTTAGATTTTGAATCTTTCTTAGTGGTTTTAGAAGTAGAAGTACTCTTTGTTTCATCTTCATATAATCCAAAACTTGGTGGATAATCTACTAATGTAACATTTGTTGTCCAATCACCATTACTATCTTCACTATCTGATGTTTTGGTGATGTACATGTAATCATCAATAAAATAAGATGGTAAGTATACTCTTACCCATCGGCCACTTTTCCATTTGGTACTGCCAGGTACTTTGCATTCTACACTACGGCCATCTTCACGACGTATTTTATTCCATTCACGTCGAAGATGGGTTTTAGCTTGACTTAAAGATTTAACAGTTTTAGGGGCAGTTATTTTTTTACTGATGGTTCCAAACCTTTTAATTAAAGTGGAATCCTTTATATTCAAGATTTGGTTTTTGTAGGTTAATGATAAACTGTTGACTGTGTTTTTGTTGATATCTGTAACAGTTATGCTGTCATAAATTGCATTGTCATATTCTGTTATCTCTAATGTTGCAGTTGCAGGGTCTGGTATTTTGTTGACGTAAACTGTATCTCCTACGATTCTTATTTCAACATCTCCATCCCATGGTGCTACTGCTTTTTTCAATGCTTCTTTTATGCTACTTCCACTTGATTCTTTTGATGAACCAGAAGTATTTGTTCCTCCACCTATGACTTGAACTAGATTGTTTCCTAATTCCTGTACAGATGATCCACATGCATAACTTATTCGTGATTTGTATTTTTCCATTACTTCGGCAGTAGTTAATCCAACAATATCTGCGGTAAATGATTTAGATGAATCATCATCGTGTGCTTTTTTGAGTTTAACTGTCTTTGTACCTTGACAAGTCATAGTTCGTTTGTTAAGGTAACCTTGACAACCAAAGTAACAGTATTTGGTATGATAATATCCTTTAGGAGCCATTCCTTTATAGAAATCTTTGTATGTTTGTAAGTCTGCACCATTAACAAGGAAGACTGCAACTTTTCCTTTACTACTTTTTTTCCGCATTTCCTCTTGGAGATTTCCTGGACCTACAGATAATATTTTTACTTCGTGGCCTGCTTTTTCAAGGAGTTTTGCAATAGTTTTCATATTTTTTTTGTCTTGTGATGGTTTATTCCTATCACAACCCATTATGATATCTGCCATATACAAACAACTCCTAACATTTTTTGAATTTCCATATTTTATCGTGGCCATCTCCGCCCCATACGGAGCCAAGTTTTGGTCTTGTTTGTCCAGGGTCTGAATTAACCCATTGTCCATTAATCTTGTATTGCACCCATACGTGTTTGTGGCCATGTAATCCTCGACTTTCAAGTCCTACTGCGTTGGCCATTTCATGACCTGCTCTTGCACGGTCGCAACAGTTACTGAGTCCTGATTTGAATACTTCTTGGGGGCATTTTCTATGATCCAAATAATTTGGGTGTGGGTATTTTACGTGTTTGTAAATGTATGTGTGTATTGCTTCAGCTTTTTCACGGTCTGTATTTGCATTTTTACATACTTCTTGTGCAAGTTCTGATACTGTTGAATTTCCTATTGAGCCTGATGAACCTGCTTTATCACTTGATGATGTGCTAATATTTGTAAAATCAGTTGCAGTATCTTTGAGGCCTGTAACATTTATTTTTGCTTTTAGGCCTGCTGCTTCAATTATCTTTTTAATTATCTTGGAACGTTTGGTTTTTTTAAAAGTGAATTTTTCTTCTTTTTCAAGAAGTGTGTCCATTCCATTTATTTTTAGATCTATTTTTTCATTGTTGTATGTGATGTCTGTGATGAATCCTTCCACCGCAGTGGTCATGTCTTTATCCCAGTTGGTGGTGTTGTTTTTTAATCCTTTTTTGAGTTTTACTTTTTTTCCACGATACACTTTGTTTAAGTGTTTGATAGGGATTGTTACTGTTGCACTACTGCTAATGTCAGTATAATCGCTTTCGTAACTATTGGAGTAAATATCTCCTACATATTTTACATATGTGGGGTCTCCAGTTTCAAGTGAGTAATTTTTATTTTCAGTAGTAGTGCTTGTTGTACTGGACTTTTTGTTTTTATCTTCTTTTGCTACAGGAGCATTGTAAATTTCTAACCCAGTTCTAGATATAGGTATGGTCATTTATACTCACTTCCTATTCTTTTTGGATTTAGATTTTTTACTAGAACTCTTCTTCTTGGATTTCTTACTGGATTTACTAGATTTTTTACTGGATTTACTATTTTTAGTGGTTTTCTTTTTAACTGTGATTTTATGTGCTTTGGGAATGGTAAACTTTTCACCAGAGATATGACTCTCACGATCTGGAACTTCTTTAATATCAATAGTTAACTTAAGGTAGTTAGGTGAGTCATGTTCTGGTTTAATTTTAACTATGGCATTGAAAGCTTCACCAAATTCTGGGGAGTAAACTTTTACTGGTTTACTCATTAATTTTTTGAATGTTGTGTTGTGAACATCAGGTCTTGTTGGTGTAACTCTCACATGTGTTGTAATGGAAAAGTCTAAACCAACGTATGCTCCTTTTCTTACGTCTTGTGTTCCACCAATGAGGTTATTGAAATTATATTCTCTTCTACGAAATGGTTCGTTTGGGGTTACAGATTCAATAAAAAAAGGTTGGCCACCTATTTCTAGGTTATGGCCTGCTGTGGGTACATTGTACATTTTCATATTGCACCAGCTCCACCGTTTCCTTCAGGGTTTTCAGGGTTTATAGATTCAAATGCGGTTATGAGTATTCCTTGTGCTTCTTGTTCGGTGAAATTTCTTGCATCTACATCAAATGCTCCTTTCTCAAATCTTACAATGTAAGTGTTACCTCCATTATTTGATTGTGGAGTGTATCTTGTGGAATCTCTTAGTGTTGTTATTTGTTGTAGTGAAACATCTCCTGTTGGGTTGTTGAATCCTGTTACCATTTGTGTTGCGTAATCTTTAGCTGCACCGTATGCTGAACTTAGGGAGTTGGTTATCATTCCAGGTATTCCTCTGAATTCAAAGTCGATTGCTCTCATGAATATACCTGGGCTGTGTTGGTCGAGTATGCTGTTGAATCCATCCCATAGTTTTTGGGCTGCATCTTTAGCGGCATTGTATAATTCCCCACCTACTTCTATTACTTTGCTTGCTATTCCATGGAATTCTTGACCTACTTTATCAGGGATAGATGTTACGGCATTTACCACACCATCATATGCTTGTTTTCCGATACTTGTTGCTGCGGATAGTACTGCTCCTCCAACTGCTCTGATTCTTCCAGGTAATTGTCTTATGAATGTCATTACTCTGTTTGGTATTGACCTTACAAAGTTGATTATTCCATTAAGTATGCTTCGACCTATAGCTATTGCTGCTTGGAACATTCTTGCCCTGAATAAGATTAATTGTACTAATGCATTTAGTAGGAATCTTACAACCATTGGGACAATTTTTACTAAAACATTACCAATGCCTGATAAAATGTTTCTCCAAATATTTATGATTAAAGTGAATATTTGGCCATTTAATGCTCCGAAGTTTTGTAGAAGCATCATGAATCCTTGTCCTAGACTTACTTGTCCATTCCATAGTTGGCTGAGGACATTGAATATGTTGCTTACGATTGTTATGATTGGTAGTAATGCTCCGTAGACTGCTGTTCCCCATGTTATCATTGTGTTGAATACTTGTGTACCAATATTGTCAAGTACTGTGAATGCATCTATGATAGCACCTATTGCATCAGGGCCACCACTTCCAGCACCACCACCATTGAATAAGTCATTCCATGCAGCACCTAACCAATCTATAACTGGTTGTGCTGCTGCTTTTAGAGCATTGAATGCTAATGTTACTATAGTGATGGTTCTTTGTACTGCTTGACTATTTACGAATGCATCCCATAATCTCATAACTCCATCTTTAATGGAATCGAGCATGGTGCCGAAGTCTGTCCACCAACCTAAGTATTCTCCCAGTTGTTCAAATGCTATGACTATTGCTCCGATTGCTGCTATGATTGCAAGTATTGGCCATACTGCAGCTAATTCTGCTGCTGCTAAAGACCAAAAACCAGTACTTGCTCCAGTTGCTGCTACACCTTCACCTGCTAATGCGGAGCCATTGGCAACGTGTGCTGCTGCTGCTCCAATTTCTTCAGCTGTTAAACTTGTTTGTGCTGCGGCTAATGCTATTTGCTCAGTAGTTAATGCTGCAGTTTCAGTAGCAGCCACCCCAAATAAACCAGTAATTGTTGGCAGTACTCCACCTATCATTCCGAATAGTGAGATTACTGATGTTATTGGGCCTGCAAGTACTCCTAATCCTAAGCCTAATACAACCACTCCAGCACCAAACATTTTAACAGTATCATCTGCATTGATTAATGCATTAATAACTGCTAATATTGGTGGTGTTAATGGTATGATTACATCTGCTATTAATCGGCCACCTGCAACTGTAAGAGCATTGAATGCTTCATCGAGGTTGGTGATATCCTTTGCAGTTTGTTCATAACCCATGTTTTGCATGGTTTTGTTTAATGCATCGATTAATCCTGCTTGGTCTTTAAGGTCACCACTCCAACCATTCTCTTTAAGTGTGCCTTCTTGAATACCTATCTCTTGTAGTCTTCTGAATTGACCATCAAGTGCATCTCCTACTGCTAAAACTGCATCTTCTTGTGTACGGCCTTCTTTGACAAATGTTGATGATAGTACTGCAGTCATTCGTGTTAAATCACTGACTTTATTTTTTGGTAGATCCATCTTAACAGCAATTTCTTCTGCAGTAGCACCTACTGCAGTCATATCAACTTTTCGGAATTCCTCCTGTAAACCATCAATTTCTTTTTTGAATTTATCGGTTTCCTGTTGATTCATTTGAAGTCTTGCTGCGAAGTAGTCTAATTGTTGACTGGAGTTGATGGCACTTCGCCCTGCTTCTGTTAGACTGTTTACTAAATCGTAACCAATCATACCGACAGTCATTCCCATTGCAGTACTTGCAATGTTTTTCATTCGCCCCAATCTATCATTGACACTTTTGAAAGCACTACCAGTTTGGTCTTGACCTCGTATACGAAGTAGTATTTCGGATGCACTAGCCATTTAAATCAGTACCCTTTTTTTTATGATGATTGTAATTCTTTTCTTTGTTTTTCGATAGCTTCCGCTTGTTTGATTTCATTACGGATTTCTTGACTATATTTCATTATTAAAAAACGAATATCTGGAGTGAATTTCTTCTTTATCACTTCAGATGGTGGGACATGTAAGTGTTTTGAGATTCTAAAATAAACTTCACCGTAGAAACTGTTAGCTATCTGGAAATAATTTTTCGTTACTGTATTCAGATAAGCCCAACATTTCTTCGACTTTTATCATGATTGCAGATTTTACCATGAATGGGAATTTTGTCCAGAATTCCTTTCTGGTGTTGAGGTCTGCTGTTGAATTTTGTAATTTTAATTGTGATGCTAGGAAATTGTTTATTGTTTCCATACGATTTTGACTATTTTTTTCTTCTAGTTTTTTAGTGATTCTTTGTGCAATGGCTTCTTCTTCTCTTGTTAGTTTGTGGCCTTGTTGCATCTTTGTGAATGCTGCTAATTCTTCTGGGTTGTAATCTTTGAATAGGTTCACATGTGTTTCTAGTGTTGATACTACTCTTGAATCGTCCATAGGTAAAACTTCAAATGTCATAGGGTACCATTTACCATTGTAAGGTACATTTACAGGTAGTAGTATTTCTTTGGTACTGTCTACTAAGTTTAACCAATCTTCTTCTGTGTGTATTACTTCGTTTGTAGCATCTATTGCTTCTATTGTTTCGTTAGGTTTGTATTCTAAGATACCTGGTCTGTATCTTGCTAATACTTTTTTGAGTAATGTGAATTCATCAGTTGTTAGTTCTTGTAGGTCTTTACATTTGATGACTACTATTTGTTCTTCTGCAGTTAATGAATCTAATGGTATTTCTTCACATTCTAAGGGGAATCTTGTTTTTAACAAGTATTCTTCCATTTTTTCAGATTGTTCTTGTGAATTCATTTAATTAAACCTCCTTATCTAAATAAAAAAAACGAAAAAAATTTAAAAAAAATAGGATAATACCTCATGATGAAGTATTATTCTTGTTTTTTGTATCTTGTTGCTCCAAACTTAACACTAAATGGTTTGTTAGCATCTTCTTTACTTATCTCTTTGATGTATGCTTCGTAGAGGACATCATCTTCTACGATGTTTCCAGTTTCTTCTTCAAAGTCATAAGAAGCAAGTGTTTCTCTTGCTTTTTTCTCATATTTTGCTTTTAGTACTTTTCTTAAGTTTGGGTCTATGTCTGATGCTTCAGCTTCTATAGTTTCATCACCAAACTGTGTATCGTAAGGTGTTGAACTATTTGTAGCTTTTAAATCGGTGGTGTCTATTTTGAAACTTGTTTTGAAACTACCACATACGATTTCAATGTCACCATACATCAATTGTGCTTTGTTGTATCTTTTTGTTTCAGCCATTCTCTATTTCCTCCACCCAATGATTTTTAGTTTGGTAATTGTATTTTAGTTTTAACAAGTATTGCAATAGTACAATTGACTGGTAATATTTGACCTATTAACTCCATATCATATGGATCATCTGATTCAATAAGGGTTAGTTTGGTACCTTTTCCAGTTTCACTATTGTATGGTTTCATACGTTCTGCTAAAACTTCTTCTGCAATGATTGTGTCCACGATGTTTTGTCTTTTAACTGTGTTTGAGGTTACTTCATTATCTTTGACTTGTGGGTACAATGCTTTGAAGATTTCACGTAATAAGTGGTCTGCATTGAATTTTGCATGACCTGTTGCATCTGCAGGTCGTGGGTTTTTAGCATAAGAAGTTGATACTGATAAGTTGATTCTGCAGTAAATGTCGGAGTCTACTCCTTCGTCTACATTGATTATGATACCTGCATCTTGTAATGCTTCGATTTCTTCTCTTGTTCTTTTCTTGAATGTTCCTGGTTCTACGGTTCTGTATCTTAAGAATCCTGGTTCTACATAGTATGGTGTGGTACAGATTCTTGCTGCTGTTTTACCGAATAATAGTGGTTCAGTAACATATATTCTTGAATTGAGTATTCCGCCACTTGATGGGTTTAATGCTATTAAGTCTGCATCTGTTCCATTGGTTTTTGTTGCAATACCATATCGTAGGTTAAGGTTTAGTACTTCAGTATCGATACTTGCTCCTGCTCCTGCTAAGAATGATTGTAAAGTGTAATTTGAAATGTTGTCGGCTCCAACATAGACTTCTAATGTTACATCACTTAATTTTTTAGCGGTTGTTAATGCGGTTGTCCATGCTGTTTTATCGGTTGCTGCTCCAAGGTCAATTACATATACATA
>Ga0310690_10003106_pt1 | contig 25535 bp, 11 predicted proteins | sample AusTroGonzalo_MG_2_FD_207661 | JGI IMG/M metagenome (GOLD analysis project Ga0310690, IMG submission 207661) | Bovine rumen microbial communities from tropical cattle in Woodstock, Queensland, Australia - Gonzalo_04 (v2) (version 2) | ecosystem: Host-associated > Mammals > Digestive system >... | reverse complement strand
AACTTTGTTCGGTCACTTAGTCCCATAAAAGTCAACATATCTACCACAGAACGGATTTCACTACAATAAATAATTAAGTTTTCAATATTATCTATTTCCCTTAGTGCCGACTCAGTGCCGACTTGGTGCCGACTCAGTGCCGACTTGGTGCCATCTTGGTCATCAACTTGCACACTTACGGGGAATATGATGCGTATAAAGTTCTCTGAGAACTTGAAACTTTCCTCTCCATACGCTTGAAGGATGCGGGGGATGCCTGAGCCAGGTGTGAGCTTCAGCTTGTTCTCTATGCGAGTCGTTTCACCCATATCTTGTTTATAACTTGGTTATCTGTGCGTCTGTGTAGTAGTGCTTGAGGATTTGCTGGTAGTCGTAGCCTTGTTCACCCATGACGGCGGCACCGATTTGGCAGAGGCCGACGCCGTGGCCCCAGCCGCGACCATGAAGGATGAAGCTACCAGGGATGCCATCTTGTACGTCTTTTGCCTCGACGGTAAAGGCGCTGCTCTTCAGGTGCGAGGTGCTGAGCATACGACGAATCTCCAGCTCCTTGCCCACGACGAAAGACTTCTCCTGCCCTACGATGCGCAGCTTGCTGATGTGTCCGCCCGGACCTTTCTCCACAATCTCCATGCCGAGGATAGGGCCAAGTTCCATCTTCAGGTGCTCACAGATACGGTTGTGCGCCTCTTCTTGCGTGAGCACTTCCGTCCATTCGTAGAAGTCGTGGGTTTCAAGGTCGTAGTCATTGAGCACCTGTCGGAGTATGTTCTTGTCGTTTGTGTTGCAGAAGGGGTCTTTGACGGAGCGCAGATAAGGCACCTCGATGTTCTCCCAACAATACTGGAACTCGTTTGTCTGACCACCACAGCACTTGCCGAAGCGCGCATCACAGATGCTTCCGTCATACGTCAGTACCTGTCCCCGAGTGGCATTAACTGCCTCAGCTACACGGGGATTGCTGGCTCTTGTGATGCCTTGATAGCGTTGGCAATGGTCGTCGGCACAGACATCGAAGATAGTATGGTCTTCGCGGTCGTACCAGCGGATGCTTTCGCCTTCGCCTTTGACGAAGGTGAAGAAGGGTGCAGTTTGTCCGGCACGTTCCTGCCGCCTTTGCATCTGGGCAAAGAGCCAACTGCGGCTGATGACTGCGGCTGCTTTTAGGAACTCAAGCGAGGAACTACTCTTCATCTCGCTGCTGATGACGCTTGTCAGGTAGTCTTCGACGGGCAGGATGTTGATGGCAACAATCTTGTCCTCATCGACCACAAGCTTGAGCGTGCCGCTGAAGGTCTGCGACTCCTGCCGCTCCCAATGGAACTTCTGGCCGATGGTGACGCCGTGGAGGGTGAAAGAGGCCCCCTCCCCGCTCCCCCTTTGGGGGAGTGTTTTGTCCTTCGCAGCCATACCTTCTAAAGCACTTCCCTCAAGGGGGAGCGTGGAGGGGGCTGGCCTGAACGTCAGTTCCCTATAGACATTGTCCTTCCAGCGGATGCCGCCGTCGGTGTATTCTGCCACTTGTTCGCCTACAACTTCGTTGCCTTTGGCCTGGTAAGGGGAGTTCATGCAAAAGCGGATGACGGTATCTTTCATGATGCCGACGGAGACGGCCCCAGACCCCGACACCTCCCCCGAGGAGGAGGGGAGAGGGGAAGCCTCCCTCCTCGGGGGGAGGTTGGTGGGGGGCTGGTCAGAGAGGCTCTCTATGATTGGCTTCAGTTCTTCTTCGCTCAAGGTTACTTCCTGCAGGATGCTTGCAGCCTTCTCTGCTGTCAGAGCCTCGAAGTCCTGTTCGCGAGGTGTGATGAAGAGGCCGCACATGTCGAGTGCTCCCGGGCTTATCAGCAATTGCTCCTTGCCTTCGGCATAATAGCAGTCGGGACGATGCTTGCTGCGGGGGAAGATGAGTGTCACAATCTCATCGGGACGGCTCGAAGTGCCTTCCTGACGCCAACAAACAATGTTCAGGCGAGGTTCTGCCTCGTCGCCTACAATGGGCAGAGCTTTATAGACGCGCTGGCAAAGCAGGCTGTCGCTTTCAGCTGGCAGGCTTCGGATAACGAAGACAGGGCAGGCATAACCCTCCAGCAGATAGAGTCCCGGACGGCTGCCCACATTGCCCGCTTCTTCCATCGAGGCCCTCTGCTCTCCCGTCAAGGGATAAAGCTTGCGAAGCCCCTTCTCGTACATCGTCCAGTCGCGTTCCAGAGGCACGATGCCCCTGCTGCCTGCCTGCAAATGCATGTGGTCGGGACACGAAGCGCCGCAAAGCGGTCCGTTGTAGAAGAACATGTGTTTCGGCATATCCCAAGCCATGCGACGGAGCGTGCCGAAGCTGCTGTAGATGCTTTGCGGCCTGTGCCTGCGCATAGGGATGGTGAAGTGTTGCGGCAGGATGGGGTAGGGGTTGACGAGTATCTGGTAGTGCTTCTCCGTCATGAGCTTGTGTTGCTCCTTCGGACGGTTGTTGTCGCAAAGGAAGCAAGGCCGCTCGCTGATGCTCTTCTTGTCAATAGAAGCACCAGTAGAGACGATGCGGGCAGGGTTATATTGAACAAGGAGAGCCAGACCCTCTCCCAACCTCTCCCTTGTAGGGAGAGGAGTTGTTTCATTTCCGGTCTCTGTACTTTGTTGGTAATCTCTCCTCTCCCTACAAGGGAGAGGCCGGGAGAGGGTCTGGCTCTCCAGCGCCTTATATCTGTCTGCTGCTTCCTGCCATTCTTCCAGTTCTTTGTTGAAGAACGCCTCTATCTCTTCGGCAGTTATCTTATGCTGCCAAAGCAGGTTAAGCTGCTGGCGAGCCTTGATTTCGAGGGTGCGAAGGTGGTCCTTGTAGGTGTTGTTATTGTTGATTTTGTCCTGACTGAGGGCGGCGTCGCTGTTGCCTTCCCAACGACGGCAAAGATATACCTCGTCGTAGATGCGTCCGATGCGATAGCGACGGCTTATCATCAAGCCCAAGGCATAGTCCTCGCCATAGCTTGTATTGGGGATTTGCAGCTCCCGAAGGACAGGTGTGAAGAAGGCGCGGGGAGCACCTAAGCCGTTGATGCGCAGGGCATTATTGCGACCATTCTGGAGTGTCCACTCGCGATGGTCAATGAGGCCGGGCGGAAGGGTGTTTAGCTGGAAGTCGCACATCCTGTAGGAGCCGATGACCATTGCTGCACCTTCGGCATAGAAGGCATCCACCATTCGCTGCAAGGTCTGGGGTGAGCTGTAGAGGTCGTCGCTGTCGAGCTGCACCACGAAGCGGCCTACCAGCGGATGATGTACAGCTGTGTTCCAGCAGCCGCCAATGCCTAAGTCCTTGCGTTCTGGGATGATGTGGATGACTCTCTCGTCGCTTGAAAACTCATCTATGGCTTCGGTCGTGCCGTCAGTTGAGCCATTATTTACGATAATCAGGTTAAAGGGGAACGAAGTCTCTTGCTCCAGGACGGAACGAATGGCGTCGCGAATGGTGCGCTCGCGGTTGCGGACGGGGATGATGACTGAAGCTTCGACTGCAAAATCGCCCTCGGAGAGGTTCACCTCATCGTACTCATCGCCATGCAGATAGGCGTTCAGGGCACGCAGATGCCGCGTGCAAGCCCGTTCCATCTCTATCTGACGACTGCGGTTGCGCGGGTCAACATAGTCGAATTGCTTCTGTCCGCTCAGTCGCGTGTCGCGTTCCACCTCCGTATAAAGGAACTCATCGACGTGCAGAGGCAGTTGCTCGCGGCTGATGAAAAGCCTCAGGTCGTAGAGAGCGGCAAACTGGTAGTTGTGCAAATTCTCCTGTGCCGCGTATGCCTTCAGCACTTCCGTACGGAAGAGGAGCACAGAGCCCATCTGGAAATCATCGCGAACGGAGCCAAGCTGGTAGTCAATCAAGGGGCAGGGGGCAGGGGGCAAGGGGCAAGAGAAAACTTTCTGCCCCGGCAATTCTTCCTGCTCCTTGCTCCCTGCTCCCTGCTCCTTGCTCCTTGCCTCCTGCTCCTTGCTCCTTGCCTCCTGCTCCTTGCTCCTTGCCCCTTTTATTTCCCAGTAGTCCGAATAAAGCATCAGGGCCTTGCTGTCCTCGGCGATGGTGATGAGTCGCGTCAGGGCGTGATAGCCAAGTTGCAGGGTGTCGTACTTCGTATATAATAAGGTATAGGGAGCTGTGGCAGTTTCAGCGATACGTTTAATGGTTCGCGTGTTGCCGGGACCCTCTTCCCGCAACAGGTTAACGCTCTGCACTTCAGGCTCCGCCTTCAGGTTCTCCAAAGTTTCCTTGACTTGCTCGTCGCTCTGCCAGGGAATAAAGCAATCAATACAATTCACCATTTGTTTGTTCTTATTTTTAGTATTTACACCGACAAAGATACGAAAAAAAAGTGAAGAGAGGAAGGTGAAGCGCGAAGAAATTCCTGCTATTTACGTAAATCTGCCCTAAGCTTTAGCTTAGCAAAGCCAAGACCTTGCCGTCGAGGCCAATTCTGATACGACAGGAAGTACAGGGATAAATGGTTTTTCCCACACGTGGGAAAAGTCAACACGGCACGTTATGATGGGGAACGCGGCACGTTATGATGAGGAACGAGGCGTGTTATGTTGGGGCACGAGGCGGTTTTTCGGGGAAAACACTATGTATAGCATTCTTTGGAACCCCTTAGGTTCGGCCATTCAGTACGCAGATTGCCCATATCGCTTATGCCGTTTTGCCCGTATTTGGCACACAGCTAAACAAATTCTTCCGATAATCGTATGATAAGGTTAATTAGGCAGCCAAAAGCAGACGGAAGTGCTTTTTTATTCGTATCTTTGTGCCGAATATATAATAACTCTTCCTTTTGTAGGATGATAAAATCAAAGCTTTTGTAACACATGAAAAGGTTCGTTTTCTCTTTGATGCTCGGGGCTGCTGCCCTTTGCGCATCGGCTCAGGTAACAATCTCAGGCGGCAAGAACAGCTTCCCGCTTGTCGGCAGCAAGACGGCTGCAACTATCTTCTATGACAAACGTGATGCCCTCGTCGTGGAACGCTCGGCCATGATGCTCTCGCAGGACATCTGTGACGTGACAGGCAAAGTGCTGCCTTTGAGCTGCGAGGCTCCCGGAAAGCAGAAAGCCGCGTGTGCCGTCATAGCTGGCACCATCGGTCAGAGCCAGTGGGCGGATGCCCTGATTGCTTCCGGAAAGGTCGATACCACAGGACTTGGCGGCAGTTGGGAACGCTATCGGCTGCAACTTGTCAAAAACCCTGTCAAGGGTATCGGTCAGGCTATCGTTGTTCTCGGTAGCGACCGACGCGGTACGGCATTCGGCTTGCTCAGCATCAGTCGTGCAGCCGGCGTGTCGCCTTGGGTTTGGTGGATGGATGCCAAGCCCCAGAAGCGCAGCACTATCAGCCTGCAAATCAAGCCTTTCACCAGCAAGGAACCCAGCGTGAAGTATCGTGGCGTATTCATCAACGACGAGGATTGGGGCTTGCGTCCTTGGGCAAAGAAGACCTACGAACCCGAGGTCGGCAACTTCGGCCCCAAGACTTACGCCCGTGTCTGCGAACTGCTCCTGCGCCTGAATGCCAACTATCTGGCTCCCGCCATGCACGAAGCCTCGCTTGCCTTCTTCAAACTGCCTGCCAACCAGCTCGTTGCCGATACCTTCGCCATCGCAATGGGCTCCAGTCATTGTGAGCCGCTATTGCTCAATACGGCCAGCGAATGGGACAAACAGAAGTACGGAGCCTGGGACTATGTCAGCAACCGTCGTGGCGTGGATAGTGTCCTCAATGCCCGTGCCGAGCTGCTCGCCCCTTATGAGAACGTCTATACCCTCGCTCTTCGCGGCTTGCATGATGTGGCTATGGCTGGTTCCGACAATATGAACGAGCGCAAGAACACTATGCAGGAGGCGCTGATGGCACAGCGCAATATGGTGGCTCGCGCTACTGGTAAGCCTGCAGAAAGCATTCCGCAGGCCTTCACGCCCTATAAAGAAGTGCTTGATGTCTATGACCACGGCCTTCAGCTCCCAGAGGATGTCACCATCATTTGGCCCGACGATAACTATGGCTACATGAAGCGTCTGTCGAGTCCCGACGAGCAGAAACGCAGCGGACGCAGCGGCGTGTATTATCACGTCTCGTACCTCGGCCGCCCGCATGACCATCTTTGGATGGCAACTCAGTCGCCCTGTCTCATGTACGAAGAGCTGAAGAAGGCCTACGACCTTACCGCCGACCGTATCTGGCTCCTTAATGCAGGCGACATCAAGGGCTGTGAGTTTGCTGTTGACCAGTTCCTCGCGATGGCATACGACATGCCGAGCTTCAGCTACGAGCGTTGTCTGAACTATCGCACAGAATGGACCGAAAGTATGCTCCACGACGGTCATGCCTCTGCCTACGACCGTATCTTCCGCTCCTTCTACGACCTCGCCTTCCAGCGCAAGCCTGAATGTATGGGTTGGGGACAGGAATGGGCGAGCGACGACCACGCCCGTGAGCAGAAGACCGACACGGAGTTCTCGCTGACGAACTATGGTGAGGCCGAGCGTCGCCTTGCCGAGTACATGACTATCGGCAGCATGGCGGACAGCCTCATGCAGCTTGTGCCCGAGTCCCTCCGCAGCTGTTTCTACGAAGCCGTCTATTATCCCGTCAAGGGAGCGGAGCTAATGAACCGCATGACATTAGCCAGTCAGCGCAACCGCTGGTATGCCTTGCAGAACAGAACGGCAACCGAGCGTTGGGAGAAAGAGGCGCTCTCCTGTTGGGACAGCCTCCAAACCATCACCAAAGGCTATAATATGTTAGAGCAAGGCAAGTGGGACGGTATCATGAGCATGACGCAGGGTGTGACGGCCAGCTACTTCGAGAAGCCCGAATTGCGCAAGGCTGAACTGTCGGAAGCGGCAAGCCTCGGCGTACTGGCAGAGGGCGAGTACGGCTCCGTCGGCCCTCGTCGCAGCCAGGCATTACCTACCTTTAGCAAGTTCCTTCCCGCGCGCGTATATTATATAGATGTGTATAACAAGGGCAAGCAACCGCTCGCGTGGAAAGCCTCGACCTCTGCCTCGTGGATTAAGCTTAGCATAACACAAGGCACGACTGCCGAGCAGGAGCGTATCATGGTTAGCCTTGACTGGGACAACGTGCCGCAGACGGAGATGGCTCTCGGCAGCGTCACCATCGAGGGTGCAGGCAGTAGCGAGACCATTGAGGTAAGTGCTTTCAATCCTACTTCGCCCTCTGTGGAAGAACTGAAAGGCCTCTTCGTGGAGGATAACGGCATCATCTCCATCCCTGCCGAGTGCTTTGCCCGCAAGAACGAGAACGATGTGACGAAGATGACCGTCATCGATAACCTCGGCTGCGAGGGAAAGGTCGTGCAGATGGGCAATCCTGTCGTGCCGCGACAGAACAGCCGTGCCCGTAAAGCACCTTGCCTCGATTACGAGTTCTACACTTGGCAGCAGGGACTTGTGGATGTCTATACCTACGTCTTGCCGACCTTCACGACAAGTGTTGACCGAGGCTTTGCCGGTCACGAGCGTACCAATGTTGAGAACCAATACGGCGTCCGAATCGACGATGGCCTGCAAGTGCATCCTGCCACGAACTCTTGGGAATACGCCCAGCAATGGTACGAGAGCGTGCCGCGCAACACACGTATCAACAAGACGACGCTTTACATCAAGAAGCCCGGCAAGCATTATGTCCGTATCCTCTGTCAAGACCCAGGCACGATGCTACAGAAGATTGTCCTGGACTTCGGCGGCCAGCGCCGCTCTTACCTTGGTCCTCAAAGCACGCAGGTAAGATAAAGTGCCTAACATGAACAGGCATCCACAGACGATAATTAACCTTTTGACAAATAGAAACGATAGAATTATGAAGCAAATGATGTTTCTTGCTTGCCTACTTATGGCAAGCTTTGCAAGTGCTCGTACAGAGCGGGTGATTATTCAGGGCGACCACGGCAAGCTGGTGGCTGACCTGCAAACGCCTGATGTGTTGCCTAAGAATTGTCCCATAGTTATTCTGTGTCACGGCTTTACCGCTAATAGGAATGGAGGCTTAGAGACGGGAATCGCCAATGCTCTGGAGGCTCAGGGTATTGCCAGCATCCGTTTCGACTTCAATGGGCATGGTGAGAGCGAAGGAGACTTCCAGCAGATGACCGTTCCCAATGAGATAGAGGATGCCCGACACGTTTATAATTGGGTAAAGGCAGACGGACGCTTTGGTCGTATAGGCATCTCTGGCCATTCACAAGGGGGAGTCGTCACGGCTATGTTGGCAGGTCTATTGGGCAAGAAAGCCTTTAAGGGCGGCGTGGTGCTCCTGGCTCCGGCAGGCGTCATACGTGATGATGCCATTCGTGGTACAGTGGCAGGTCAGCCAGGCGACTATGGTGACCCGCAAGACCCACCTGAATATGTTGAGGTTTGGGGGCATCATCTTGGTCGTGAATACGTCAAGACAGCTTTCTGGCTACCTATCTATGAAACGGCAACAGGCTACAAAGGCCGAGCCTGCATCATTCACGGTACTTCCGACCGTACTGTACCTTATACCTACGGATTACGTTTCCATCAGTTATGGAAGAAGAGTGAGTGGCATCTGCTCGACCACTACGACCATGGCTTTGGCCCGCATCCCGAAGAGGCAATAAAGCGGGCTGTGGCGTTCTTTGCCAAACAGATGTGATTATTCCCCAAGGAACTCTCTTGCCTTTTCGAGAGCAACATCGATATGCGGACAGATGTGGTCGCTATCCATGAGGTCGTAGAAGCGGGCTTTCTGGAGTTGGCTATGCACTTTAGGATTAACGCCTGAAAGGATGACGTGGATGCCCTCTTCGTGGTTCATCTCGATGAGGTTCTGCAAATTGTGTATGCCTGTTGAGTCGATGAAAGGCACTTTCCTCATTCGGATGATGCGGACTTTGGGACGCTCGTGCCCGATATTTGCCATCAGGTCGTCAAACTTGTTGGCAATTCCGAAGAAGTAAGGGCCATTAATCTCATAGACGGCACAGCCTTTGGGGATAACAAGGTGCTCCTCGTTGACTGCCATATCCGAAGCATCACCCAAATCGATTTCGTCCTTGATGACAGAGATTTCGGTGGTCTCCATGATGCGCTTCATGAAGAGGGCGCAGGCAAGGATGAGTCCAATCTCAATGGCAATGGTGAGGTCGAAGACGACTGTCAGGAAGAAGGTTACGCAAAGCACGATGACATCACTCTTCGGGTTCTTCAACAAACCTCGAATCGTGCGCCAACCGCTCATGTTGTAACTTACCACGACCAATACTGCTGCTAGCGAAGCCATCGGGATATATTCTGCGTATGGCATCAAAAGAAGCAAGATAGCAAGCAGGACGAAGGCATGAATGATTCCTGCAACTGGAGTACGACCGCCATTATTGATGTTCGTCATGGTGCGTGCGATGGCTCCTGTGGCAGGAATACCACCGAAGAGCGGCGTAACCATATTCGCTATGCCTTGGGCGATGAGTTCCATGTTGGAGTCGTGCTTGTCGCTGATGACGCCATCGGCAACCGTAGCGGAAAGCAGGCTCTCGATGGCTCCGAGGATAGCAATGGTAAAGGCAACTGGCATAAGCTGTTGGATAAGCTCAAAGGTGATGCTCGGCACTACCATTTTAGGCAGTTGCGACTGGATGTGGAAACGGTCGCCGATGGTGTCGATACCTTCAATGCCATATTGTTTCAAGAGAAGAACCGCAATCGTCCCGAGCAAGATGCCATAGAGCGAACCGGGAATCTTGTTGAGTCCAGGTACTTTCCTTAATGCCTTGGGAGAGAAGATGATAATAAGAAGGGAACCGATGGAAACGATGAAGTTCCAGAGGTTGAATGTCGCGATATTCTCGGCATAGCATATCCATTTGCCAATGAAATCGCCTGGTGTCTTGAGGGGAATGCGGATGGTTTCGCCTGTTGTGCTCACTACCGTTTGCGTCAAGCCAAGGATGTCGCTGATTTGTGTTGTAAAGATGGTCAGCGCAATACCTGCCGTGAAGCCTATAATAATAGGATAAGGTATGAACTTGATGACAACTCCCAACCGAAAGACACCTAAGGCCACAAGGATGATGCCTGCCAGAATGGTGGCGATGAGTAACCCCTGCAAACCATATTCGGGATTGTTGACGATGCCGTAGATGATGACGATGAAGGCGCCTGTCGGGCCTCCGATTTGCACCTTCGTGCCTCCGAGTAATGAGATGATGAAGCCTGCAACAATGGCCGTAATGATACCCTTCTCAGGTGTAACGCCGCTGGCGATACCGAAAGCAATGGCAAGGGGCAGGGCAACGATGCCCACGATAAGGCCTGCCATGAGGTCTTTCATGAATGTTTCTTTCGTGTAGCCGGTCAGACAACTTATGATTCTTGGCTTTATTCTTTCCATGTTCTTCCTTTTTATTGTGCAAAATTAGAAATAATTCCTCATTCTTCATTCTTCATTCTCCTTTTTTTCGTATCTTTGCCTGCAAATAATTAACTTAAATCAAATAAACTATGTTCGAAATGTTATCTACCCCCATTATCGTGGGCTTGTTTGCAATTTGGTTTTGCTTCCTTCTATTGTCTTACAAGGGACAGCCAAAAGGACTTTGGACGTTAGCTCTTGCCAACACAGGCGAGCGTTTCGGCTACTACACCATGCTTGCCGTCTTTGTCCTTTTCCTTCATGACAACTTCGGCTTCGACTCAGGTTGGGCAAGCGAGACGTTCTCCAACTTCCTGTTCGTCGTGTATCTGCTGCCATTGTTCGGCGGTATGCTTGCCGACAAGTACGGCTACAGCAAGATGGTTGTGCTGGGCATCATGGTGATGTTCATCGGTTATCTCATCCTGTCTGTGCCTTTGGGCAAAGCAACTCCTGCCATTATCGCAATGGGTGCAGGCCTTTTGCTTGTGTCTCTGGGAACAGGCCTCTTCAAGGGCAACCTGCAAGTCATGGTGGGTGACCTCTATAACGCTCCTGAGTTTGCCGACAAGCGCGACAGTGGCTTCTCGCTCTTCTACATGGCCATCAACATCGGTGCTCTGTTCGCACCTACGGCTGCCATCAAGATTATGGAATGGGCACAGATGTCACTTGGCTATAGTAAGGCCGACTCCTATCACTTTGCCTTTGCCGTTGCTTGCGTAAGTGTGATTGCCTCTATCCTTATCTACTATTTGGGCAAGCGGACCTTTGCTCATGTTATTGGCACGACAAAGAAGGCTGACAAGGCAGTAGAGACGCAGAAAGCAGAAGTTCCTGTCGAGAATGACACCAAGGAACGCATCGTTTGCCTCTGCCTCGTCTTTGCTGTGGTTATCTTCTTCTGGATGGCATTCCATCAGAACGGCTTGACTTTGACTTGGTTCGCAGATGAATATACGGCTACGACCTCTACAGGCATTGAGAGCATGATGTTCGATGTGCGCAACCTCTTGGCTCTCATCTTCATCGTTTATGGTTTGTTTGGCATCTTCCAGTCGAAAGGTTTGCCTCGCATTCTTGCAGCTATCATGATTGTCGCAGGTGCATTCTTCCTCTATAATATGGTGCCTGCCGCAGGCGTAACGACCGCTATTTCTGCTCCCATCTTCCAGCATTTCAATCCCTGCTTTGTGGTAATCCTGACGCCTGTCAGCGTTGCCCTCTTCGGTTGGCTGGCAAGCAAGGGCAAAGAGCCTAAGGCTCCCGTCAAGATTGGCTTGGGTATGCTTGTTGCAGCCTGCGCTTATCTGTGGCTTACATTGGATTCAGTAGGACTTCCCGCTGCAGATCCCGTAAACCACATTCATCAGGCAAATGTAGGTCCTTCCTTGCTGGTTAGAACATACCTCATCCTCACCTTTGCCGAGTTGCTGCTGAGCCCGATTGGTATCTCGTTAGTAACGAAGGTTTCTCCTGTAAAGTACAAAGGCATGATGATGGGTGGATGGTTCGTCGCAACGGCTATTGGCAACAAACTTGTCAGCATCCCCGGCCATATGTGGGGCATGGACCTTACCATTGTTTGGGGCACGCTGATGGCAATCTGCCTGCTTGCTGCTATCTTCATCTTCTCTATTATCAAGAAGCTTAACAAGGTAGCTTAGTGTGAAGCCTCTTCCTCCGCTTTGGCTTTCGTGTGTGCCGCTGGCATTGCTGGTGGCACTCATAGCCTGTGTGGTCAGCATTTTCGGCGACGAGACGCTGAGTGGAGCATCACAGCTTGCCCTGCTTGTGGCAACGGCCTTTTGCGTTTGCATCGGCATAGCTTCGCGTCTCATCACATGGAAGGATTTCGAGCGTGCCATAAGCGAAAAGGTGGCAGGCGTCAGTTCGGCCATTATCATCCTGCTGCTCATCGGGGCTCTTGGCGGAGCTTGGATGGTGAGCGGCGTCGTACCTACTATAATATATTATGGTATGGAGATGATGAGCCCCCAGTGGTTTCTCGTCTCTGCCTGCCTTATTAGCGCCTTGGTGAGTGTGCTGACAGGCTCCTCGTGGACGACGGTCGCCACCATTGGCATCGCCCTGATGGGGATAGGGAAGGCACTCGGTTTCTCGGAGGCTTGGATAGCGGGCGCGGTCATCAGCGGAGCTTACTTCGGCGATAAAGTCTCGCCCATGAGTGATACGACGGTCTTGGCCAGCAGTACTGTGGGCACACCTCTCTTCACCCATATCCGTTATATGCTTCATACGACAGTACCTACTTTCGTAATTACTTTGCTGATATTTACGGGCGAAGGGCTTGGGCAAGGTGCAACCGCAACTTCCCATGTCACTACGGTACAAGAAGCTCTGCAGCAGACGTTCTTCATCTCGCCTTGGCTTGTCGTCGTGCCTGTCTTGACATTTGTGCTAATCTGCCTGCGTTTGCCTTCGATGGTTGTGCTCTTCTTGGCAACACTTATGGGTGTTGTGGCAGCCGTTTGGTGTCAGTCGGACTTGCTCGACCAGATAGCAGGCTGCGCTCATGAGGGCCTTGCCCAGCGCATTCGGGGCGCTTTCATCATCGTTTATGGCAGCACAGCCCTCAATACAGGTGTTGAAGACCTCAATGCCCTCGTTGCCACACACGGAATGGCTGGTATGCTTAACACCATCTGGATTATCCTTTGTGCAATGGCTTTTGGGGCGGCAATGACGGCAACTCGGATGCTCGAGAGCATCATGCGAGCCTTGCTCCGATTAGTGCGAGGCACGGTTTCACTTGTGGCAAGCACGGCTTTTTCTGGCTTCTTCCTCAATACAATCTGTGCCGACCAGTACTTGAGCATCATCCTGACGGCAACGATGTTTGGCGACACCTATCGGAGGAACGGCTACGAGTCGCGTCTGTTGAGCCGAACCTGCGAGGATAGTGTGACCGTTACCTCTGTACTTATCCCCTGGAATACCTGCGGCATGACGCAAGCCAGCGTCTTGGGCGTCAGCACCCTCGTCTATGCTCCCTATTGCTTCTTCTGCTATTTGAGTCCAGTCATGACAATCCTGGCAGCGATGTTGCTGCCAAAGAAAAGGTTAAAAAGTTAAATGAAACGAATTGTCCTTGCCTTTGTGGCACTCTTTGCTCTCTCTGTTCAAGGGGCAGAGCTTACATTCAAGGTGAAGTGCAAGTACCTGAACCTGCCCATCTCTCAGCAGGAGCCGAGGTGCCGCTTGCTTTTTCAGGCGAAAGGCGTGGACGACCTCAGCGTCGTGGCCCGTCTCTCGTCCAATCCTGAATACTGGGTGTTCAAGGACCTTACGGCTTACGAGGGCAAGATGCTGACCATCACTTTTGACGGTTCGGAAGAAGCTCTCTCGCAGGTCTATCAGGCAGACACCATCCGTGATGCCTCCACGTTCTACCGCGAGGAGAACCGTCCGCAGTTCCATTTCACGGCGCGTCGCGGCTGGTTCAACGACCCCAACGGCCTTGTCTGGCACGACGGGCTTTATCATCTCTATTATCAGCATAATCCTTTCGAGCGCGAATGGGAGAACATGACTTGGGGACACGCCACGAGCCCCGACCTCCTGCATTGGACGGAGCAGACTCCTGTGCTTTTCCCCGACCATCTCGGCACGATGTATAGCGGCTCTGCCGTCTTCGACAAGGACAACACTTCGGGCTTCGGCACCAAAAAGAATCCGCCGCTTGTCTATGCCTATACAGCCGACCGTAGTGACCGCGAGGTACAATGTATCGCCTACAGCTTGGACGGCGGCATGACGCTCCACAAGTACGAGGGCAATCCTGTCATCGACTCTCACGACAAATGGCAGACGCACGACACGAGAGACCCGAGGCTGTTTTGGTGGGGAAATGAAGAACGAAGAGTGAAGAGTGAAGAATCAAAATTACCCTTGGCTCCTGATAGTAACTCTGATTCTTCACTCTTCACTCTTCACTCTTCACTTAAGTCTGGTCATTGGGTTTTAGTCCTCAACGAGCGCAACGGTCACAGCATCTATATCTCTCCGAACCTGCGCGACTGGACTTACCAAAGCCATGTGAATGGCTTCTGGGAATGTCCCGACCTCTTTCCGCTGCCTGTTGATGGTAACCCCGATGATGTGCGCTGGGTGATGCTTGGAGCAAGCAATACGTATATGATAGGTCGCTTCGACGGCAAGACCTTCACGCCCGAGAGTGGCAAACACCGCTTCTCTACGGGCAGCATCTATGCTGCTCAGACCTTCAATAATGTTCCCGACGGCAGACGAATACAGATAGGCTGGGCCGATATCAACCATCGGGGAATGCCCTTCCGAGGGCAGATGCTCCTGCCTACGGAGCTTACCCTCCGCACCACCAAGGACGGCATCCGTCTCGTGAGCAAACCAATCGCCGAGGTTGCAACATTACTAACCCCCCTCAGCCTCTCCCAACCCCTCCAAAGGAAGGGAGACTCATCTCTCAGCCTTTCTATTCCTCCCTCTTTTGGAGGAGGCTGTGGTCTTCACCTGCACGCCACTCTGAATCTCACCTACGCCACGAGTGCAGGCTTGCGCTTTGGCGGCCATAACATTATCGACTACGACCTCAACCGCAATACCCTGAACGGCCAGTTTTATTCGCCTCAAGACCCCACCAGCCTCTCTTTGACGATGGATGTCTATGTGGACCGTACTTCTGTTGAGGTCTTCATCGATGGCGGGCTATATAGCTTTAGCCTTCCCTTACGGGGAGGTATGGAGGGCTCTGCCTTTGAGTTTTGGGGAACGGACATCTCCGTGACAGACCTGAAGCTCGATGCCGTCCGAAGCATTTGGGAGTAAGGATTTAACAGGTAAGAAAGGACTTCCGATGTCGTGAGCCCTCTTGTTGCTAATGAAACTCAATGAGCTAAGCGTCCTGCAGGCGTGTTATGCTGGCCATCATAACGTGTCGTGTTGGCCTCCGCGACGTGCCGCGTTTCAAATCGTGGCAAATGGTTACAATTAGGCATGACAATTTCCCATGCTACCCCCACTTTCTGCGACAGGATTAGCTATTTGGCTACAAATTTCCTTCCAAACGAGGTCTGGATAGTGAAATTCTGTGTCGATGATGTGTTCGCAAAGAACAGGAAAAAGCATCGGAACGAGGGGGTAAGCATGTCATTTGAGGCCTTTTAGAGCAGGAACATGATGCATTTTGTCCCTTTTCTGGGCCTCGGCACTTTAGGGCAGAGGTTTTGCTGATTCCGTATCTTGTTGTATTACTGCCTATTAGGTGAGCTTGACTGGCCAAGCAATTACAATTACAGTTATTACAGTTTCTCTTTTGAGGTTACAAACCTCCCTTCTTATATATATAACTATATATATATTAAATACTTATATATAATATATAAGGGATAATTGTATTCCGTTTTTAAAACTGTAATAACTGTAATTGTAATTGCACCTTGCCTTAAGAGCTCACAAGCACACTCATTCTCTACAAGGCCTCACCCTGCTCGGCGAAGTTCACGGAACATATTATTGACATATTTGCCAATACGAAAGAGAGCCGCAGCACTCTCAACCAGTACTGCGGCTCTTGATTTATAATACCTAATAAAAGGCTTAAACAATTCCCTGAGCCATCATAGCGGAATATACTTGGCTTCGCTTTGCTCCGCCGAGCTTCCGCTATACGATGCCTTGAGCCATCATAGCTTTGGCAACCTTCATGAAGCCGGCGACGTTGGCGCCCTTCACGTAGTTGACATAGCCGTCGGGCTGTGTGCCGTACTTCACGCAGTTCTCGTGGATGTTCTCCATGATCCAGAGCAGCTTGGCATCAACCTCTTCGGCGCTCCAGCTGAGGCGCTCTGAGTTCTGAGACATCTCGAGACCGCTGACGCTCACGCCACCAGCATTTGAGGCCTTGCCGGGAGAGTAGAGAATCTTGGCATCCTGGAACACCTTGATGGCGCCCGGTGTGGAGGGCATGTTGGCACCTTCGGCAACGGCAATCACGCCATTTGCTACCAGAGCCTTAGCCTGCTCTTCGTTCAGCTCGTTCTGAGTGGCGCAAGGCAGGGCGATGTCGGCCTTCTCGAACCAAGGCTTTGCACCGTCGCCCACGTACTTGGCAGTGGGGTACTTGTCAACATATTCCTTGATACGTCCGCGATAGACGTTCTTCAGCTCCATGATGTAGTCGAGCTTCTCGCGGTCGATGCCGTCGGGGTCGTAGATGTAGCCGTCGGAGTCGCTCATGGTCATCACCTTGCCACCGAGCTGGAGCACCTTCTCAGCTGCATACTGAGCTACGTTGCCAGCGCCGGAGATGAGCACCTTCTTGCCTTCAACAGAGTCACCCTTTGTCTTGAGCATGGCACGGAGGAAATATACGGTGCCGTAGCCTGTTGCCTCGGGACGAATCAGCGAACCGCCAAATTCAATGCCCTTGCCAGTCAGCACGCCGCTGTACTCGCGGGTGAGCTTCTTATACATGCCGAACATGTAGCCAACCTCACGACCGCCTACGCCGATGTCACCTGCGGGAACATCGGTGTCGGGACCGATGTGGCGGGTAAGCTCAAGCATGAAGGCCTGGCAGAAGCGCATTACTTCTGCGTTGCTCTTGCCGCGGGGAGAGAAGTCGGAACCGCCTTTGCCGCCACCCATAGGCAGAGTGGTCAGCGAGTTCTTGAAGGTCTGCTCGAAGGCAAGGAACTTCAGGATGCCCAGGTTTACACTCTTGTGGAAACGGATACCGCCCTTGTAGGGGCCAATGGCGTTGTTGTGCTGGATACGATAGCCCATGTTCGTCTGAATCTGGCCCTTGTCGTCCATCCAAGTTACACGGAACTGGTAAACGCGGTCGGGGATGCAGAGGCGTTCGATGAGGTTCACCTTGTCGAATTCAGGGTGTTTGTTGTACTCTTCTTCGATAGTGCCCAGCACTTCTTCTACTGCCTGATGGTACTCTGGTTCATTGGGGAAGCGTCTTTTCAGATCTTCCAAGACTTTCTTTGCGTCCATAGATGATTGTTATATAATGTTGGTTATTTTGTTATCCGGGTGCAAAAGTACATCAAAAGTTGAAATCCTGCAACTTTTTGAAAGAAAAAGTTAGGAAAGCGTCGCTTTTTGTTATATTATCCTGCATAAGCTAAGGGAAAGATGCATATTTCTGCGTCTTTGTCAGCATGAAGCAAAGCCTGAGCGCAATTGCCGATAGTGGCGCCAGTCGTCATCACATCGTCCACAAGCACCAGCCGCTTGCCTCGCCATTCGTCGGGAATGCTTGCCCGATAGATGCCTTCAGCATTCTTCAGTCGTGCCTCGCCGCTGAGACGTGACTGAGGCGTGCGGTTCTTTAGGCGTTTGATAAGGTTCAGGACGGGCAATCCTGTTACTTCCGACATCCCGCGAGCCAGCATCTCGGCTTGGTTATAGCCGCGCTCCCAGCGTCGCCATCTCGTCAGAGGCACAGGAACCAGCGCCTCGACACCCTCCCAGAAACCTTGCTTCTCAGCCTCCATCGCTGCCCAATGCCCAAGTTTGACAGCCAAGTCGCTCCTGCCATGAAACTTGAAGTCGATGATGAGCCTATGGTAAGGCGACTCGTGGTTGTAGGAAAGAAAGGTCGTAGCCTTTTGCACACTAACTTTATCCCAGAGCATCCGCAGCAGCAGGTTGTCGCCTGTCTGGTGGACACGATAGCGCGGCAGCCCGATGGCGCAGACGGCACAAAGCACATCCTCGCCCTCCATCAGCAGCTTTCCACAGACAGGACAAGTGCGAGGCAGCAGAAGTTCCCTCAGGTCGCTAAGCAGGCTCATTGCGCGCGTATTATTAATAATGTATGCAAAGTTATGACAAAAAACTTAAATAAATCATAAGACATCATTCATATTTCGTAAAAATGTCGTACATTTGACTTCGCAAATGCACATATAAGCACATAAACACTAAATAGACATATTATGGAAAAGCTAATCAAAGACCTCGAACCTCAGATTATTTGGAAGAATTTCTACCTCCTTACGCAAGTTCCTCGCCCCAGCGGACACTTGGAGAAGGTGCAACAGTTCCTGCTCGACTGGGCAAAGGAGTGCGGCATAGAAGCCTGGAAGGATGATGCCGAGAATATCGTTATGCGCAAGCCTGCCACTCCGGGCAAGGAAAACCGCCCTTGTGCCGTTCTGCAAGCGCACATGGATATGGTGCCGCAGAAGCTGGATGAGAGTGCCCACAACTTCGAGACAGACCCCATTGAGACCTACATCGACGGCGAATGGGTGAAGGCAAAGGGTACGACGCTCGGTAGCGATGACGGTATGGGCGTGGCTGCCATCATGGCTGTCATGGAGAGCAAAGACATCCATCATGGTCCGCTGGAAGCCCTCATTACAGCCGACGAAGAGACGTGCATGTATGGCGTCAACCATCTTTCTGCCGATACGCTCAAGGGCGACATACTCCTGAACATCGACAACGAGACGATGGGCGAGTTCGTGATTGGTTCCGCTGGCGGCGTGAACATCAGCGCCACGATGCAGTATAAGGAAGTGCCTCTTGAAGAGGGCGACATCGCCGTTAAGGTCATGCTCAAGGGACTCCGCGGAGGTCATAGCGGATTGGAGATTAACGAAGGCAGAGGAAATGCCAATAAGCTGATGGCTCGCTTTGTCCGTCAGGCGATTGCCGACGACGAGGCACGCCTCTGTTCTTGGGAAGGCGGCAATATGCGTAACGCTATTCCCCGTACAGCAACAGTCGTAATGGCCGTTCCTCTGGAGAATTATGACGATTTCTGCGAGCTGGCAGCATACTGTCAGCAAGTCTATGCCGACGAGTTCCGCGGCGTAGAAGAGGGCATCACCCTGACTGTCGAGATGACGGCTATGCCTGCCGGTCGCGTTCCGGAAGAGATACAGGACAATCTGGTCGATGCGATTATGGCTTGCCACGATGGCGTCTTGAGGTACATCCCCAGCATTCCTTCCGTCGTAGAGACAAGCTCCAACCTCGGCATCATCAAGATTGGAGCAGGCGAGGCCAGCATCCTCATCCTGGCACGCTCAAGCAGCGAGACGATGATGGAGTACATCCAGGAGATGCAGGAAAGCTGCTTCGCGATGGCAGGCATGAAGGTGGAGTATGGCGGACAGTATGGTGCTTGGCAGCCAAACTTCGACAGTCCTATCGTGGCAAAGATGGTGGATGTCTATCAGAAACTTTTCAACGAGGAAGCCAAAGTGGAAGTCTGTCATGCAGGCTTGGAGTGCAGCATCATCGGCGGCGTTTATCCCAAGATGGACCTCGTGAGCTTCGGTCCCACGCTCCGCAGCCCTCACACCCCCGACGAGCGTTGTAACATCCCCAGCGTAGCGAAGTTCTGGCCCTTCCTCAAGGCTCTGCTGGAAGAGATATAAGCATACGTTTCCCAACGCGGCACGTTATGATGGTCAACGCGGCACGTTATGATGCCCAACACGACACGCCTCGTTGGGCAACGAGCCTTGCCGTGTTTCCCGACAAAGCCAGACAAGTTGAATTTTACTCCTGACATTATGAAACATCTTATTGCCCTCCTCTTAGCTTTTGGGTGTTGGCTGAATGCTTTGGCAGACAACAAGCCTGAGCCGGTCGTCGTGGCATACGTCACTTCTTGGACAAACGTCATGCCCGACCCGACTGTGATGACGTACCTCAACTACGCCTTCGGGCACGTGAATGAGCAGTTCAATGGCGTCCGCATTGACAACGAGGAAAGGCTGCGAAGCCTTGTCAGCCTCAAGCAGAAGCAGCCCAAGTTGCTCGTCATGCTCAGCATCGGCGGATGGGGCAGCGGACGTTTCAGTGAGATGGCAGCCAGCGAGGAGAACCGCAAGGCCTTTGCCAAAGACTGCCAGCGCGTCTGCCAGGAGTTCGGCTTGGACGGTATCGATATCGATTGGGAATACCCGACACAGAATAGCGCCGGCATCAGTTCGTCACCGCAGGATACCGAGAACTTCACCCTTCTGATGCGCGACCTCCGTCAGGCCTTGGGCAAGAAGCTCTGGCTGACGCTTGCGAGCGTAAGTAGTGCTCAGTATATCGACTTCCGCAGCTGTATCAAGTACCTCGACCTCGTTAATGTGATGGCCTACGATATGGCCAATGCACCCAAGCATCATGCAGCCCTCTACCGCTCGAGGCATGTCGGTTGGAACTGCGCTTCGGAGGCTGTGGAGGCCCATCGCAAGGCTGGTGTGCCCGACAGCAAGATTGTCTTGGGTATGCCTTTCTATGGCAGAGGCAAGAGCGGCCAGTATATGAAGTACGCAGACCTCAACAAGCAGAAGCTCAGGAAGAAATGGGACCGCACGGGGAAGGCAGTATATCTGGCCGACGAAAACGGCGAACTGGCAATCGGCTACGAGAATCCGAACTCGATTGCCGCGAAATCTGCCTACATCAAGGAGCAAGGCTTGCGGGGCGCGATGTATTGGGAATATGCCGACGATAATGAGCGGGGCGACCTCCAGCGAGCCGTCTGGCAAGGCGTTCTGCAAACCGATAAGGAGAAAGCCAAGGCCTGCCAGAAGGCAGCCAAGCGATTGGCGGCTGTCTTGAAGGAGAACCAGAAGCGGGAAGACATTTCGCCCGACAGCTTCTTCCACGATTGGCGCAACCTCAAGGCTGAGATGTTTGCCGAGAAAAACCCGACGGCTCAGGCCATCTATTTCGCAGCAATGGGCCATCTGCTTGCCGGTAATGCCTGGCGCTCGCAGAGCTATAACAGCAAGACAAAGAGCCATCCCGACAGCATTCAAGAGTGGAGCCGCATGGAATACCTCAGGCGAGCAGCCTTTCTCTATCGCCAATCCATGCAGGACCCCGATGCCCTTCATGCCATCAAACTGCCCGACTCGAAGCCTTTGACAGACGGGGGCAAGGACGATTCCGTCTTTGGCAACGACCTGCTTCATGTCGTTTGGCTGGCTTATCAACGGGATATTCCTGAATCGGCAAAGAAGGATATAGCTCCAAATTATGGCGATATCATCGACGTCTATCGTCGTCATGGCCTTCGGGAAGCAGCATTATCGCTCCGGCTCGATTCCCTACAGGCTCTCTCCGACTCCCCCTTAACGGGGGAGAGCTTAGAGCAGGAAGCCTCCCATTCAGGGGGAGGTTTGGAAGGGACTTTGCTTCGTTTCCGCGAAGAATATGCCGACCTGCCCGCTTGTGCAGAGGTCTATCTGCGACTCGCTTCTTTGCCAGATAAGGAAGTTCAGGAAAGATATGACTTGTTGGAAGAGGCTTTGAAGCGTTATCCCACGAGTCGGCAGGCAAATGAAGTGAAGAACCAGCTCGCCATATTGCGTCAGCCGAAGCTTTACGGGCGTTTCCACGAGATGTACTATCCCGATAAGGAGTATGAGATTCCTCTCCAAATCAAGAATATGCAAACGGGAAGCCTCTCCGTTTATCGTTTGCCGAAGGACTTTGATTTTCTTGACGAGGAAAAGAATGGCACAAAGCTTGAGCAATTGAAGCGTAGCGGTTCGCTCCTCGAGACTTTGTCCATCGATATGACAGGCGTGACGGCTCTCGATACAAAACATGACGCGCTAAAGTGGCGTGCTCCTGGTTTCGGGAACTATGCCTTTGTCCTCGACGGCACCACAAAGGAGAAGTTGGAGGGAAAGACTGCTCCCCAGATTGTCCTCTTCGATGTGTCGGCACTCACTTTCATGTCCACCACGATGCCCAACGGCAAGACGCGAGTGATGGTGACAGATGCCATGAGCGGCGAACCGCAAGCGGGTGTGAAGGTCGCCTTCTTTAAGAAGGAGAATCGGAATTACACCCTGATTGAGGAAAAGACGACCGATAGCAGAGGTCTTACCGAAATCGTGAAGGACAGGAGGGATTATATATATGTCCAATTGTCGAGAGGCGAGGACAAGGCTTCCGATAAAGAAGGCCTGGGTTGGACTTATTATCATGGGTACGACGAAAAGCTCGTGCATCATCTTAACATCTATACCGACCGAAGCATCTATCGTCCTGGGCAGATGGTATATGTGGGCGGTATCGCCTATACGCAGGGCCACGAGCAGGCGCCGCAAGTCGAGGCAGGCGCTGAGCTTGAGCTCGTCCTTACTGATGCCAATGGTCAGGAGGTTGCGAAGCATACCTTGAAGACCGACGAGTTTGGCACTTTGAGGGACAGTTTGCAGTTGCCTGAGTCGGGTTTACCTGGCCGCTACTTCATTCGCGCCGGCACTCGTTATCGTACGAGCATTCGTGTGGAAGAGTATCGGAGACCGACCTTCCAGGTGGAAATGGACGAGGCACCAGCCATCAGCCTGCCTGTAGATAGCATCACTTTGACGGGACGGGCCTTGACCTACAGCCAATGGCCGGTCAGCAACGCCCGTGTCACAGGCACATATCGCTGGCAGCAAAGCTGGTGGTACAGGCGTATCAATTCTGGCGAGACACACGACATCGACACCCTCTATACAGATGAAGAGGGCCGTTTCAGCATTCGTATTCCTGTTTCAAAAGTGCTTTCGGAGGAAGACTTGCGGTGGGGGCAGACGCTCTGGCTCTCGGTTGATGTGCTCAGTTCTGAGGGCGAGACGCAGCAGGGAAGCAGTCGTGTGACGCTTTGCAGCACGCCGCTTCGCATGAGAGGCAGCGTTCCTGAACAGGAGAACCGCGAGTCGCTCAAACCTTGGCGTTTCGACCTTTATGCAAGTAATGACAAGGCGGTTCAGGGTGACGTGCTTTGTATGCTTTCGCAGGACGGTAAGGAAGTCAATAGCTTCCTCATTCCTGCGGGCAAAGACACGATTCCTGAGGCACTTCTAAGCTTACCTTCTGGGCAGTATGACCTCGTCGCAAAGGCAGGAGGCCAATGGTCAACGGTCAACGGTCAACGGTCAACGAGCGATACGGCTTCGTTCAAAGCGTCCTTCACCATCTTCTCCATCACCGACAAACGTCTTGTTGGCAAGCATGACTTGTGGCTTTACACGCCTTGTGACACCATCTCGCTTGAGCGTCCTGCCCGTTTCCAAGTGGGTACGACCTTGCCCGAAGCTTGGATTTATTGCATCATGACTGACGAGTGTGGCGTCGTGCGGGATACGATATTGCATCTTTCAGACGAGGCGATGATGTTTGAGATACCTTATAAGGAACGCTTCCGCCATCATCTGGCCGTCTCGATGATGCTTATGCACGAAGGTGAATGCTTGAATGAGATATTGAACTTCAGCTTGGAAAACCCAGATACACGTTTGCAGATGCGTTGGGATACGTTCCGCGACCACCTGCAACCCGGCCAGAAGGAGCAATGGAAATTCACCTTAACACGACCCGACGGCAAGCCCGCTTCGGCAAATGTCATGCTTGGAATGTATGATGCCTCGCTCGATGCGCTTGCTTCTTACAGTATGAATATGCGCGTTTCTCATGCTTGTGAACGCAGCGTCTCTCTTTATCTAAGAGGTTTCGATGGCTTCTTTAGGACTCATTCTTACGAGCTGGGGCTTAATTTGCACTTCCTTCCATACGAAGGTTATGACTTTGCAGGTTGGAACGAGAAGCTGTTCCAATGTGTGCAATTGACGGGAGGCCGCAAGACAACACGTGTGGGAGCAAACAGATTAGAGGAAAGAGTCTTTCATACGTTAGCTCGTCCGGCTCCAATCGGGGATTCATCAGCTCGCGAATATGCGGGTGCGGTCATGAATTTTAAAGCGTCAGACATGGATGGTCTCTCCTTTGAATCTGTTGACCAAGCTCTTCAAGGCCAAATTGCAGGGCTTGATATTGTGCAGAATGCTGTGGGCGATAATGCGATGCGTCTGCGAGGCTATGGCACTTTAGAAGAAGAGGAGGAGACGGAAACTATGGATGAAGCCCTCGTCCGCTCCAACCTCTCCGAACTTGCGTTCTTCTATCCGCAGCTTCGTACTGACAGCCAAGGCCAGACATCCATCGACTTCACCCTGCCCGAAGGGCTTACTTCTTGGCATCTTCATGGCTTGGCACATACAGAGGATATGATGACGGCAGCTTGGCAAGAGACCGTCGTGGCAAGGAAAGAACTGATGGCAGAACTGACCTTGCCCCGATTCCTGCGTAATGGCGACGAGTCCTCGCTGACCGCCAGCATCCGTAATGCTTCAGAGAAGCGTCAGAAAGGCGAGGCTGTCTTTAAGCTCTATGATGCAGAGAGCAGGAAGAGCATCAAGCAGATGAAGGTGAAGTTCGACATCGAACCTGGTAAAGAGGCTGTCTATCACATACCCGTCATCGCAACACTCGACCATCCTGTTCTTGCCGTCCAATGGATAGCAAAGGCGAAGGACAGCAGCGACGGCGAGGTACGCTATCTGCCTGTCCTTTCCGATATGCAGAACGTCACAGAGACAAAGACTTACATGCTCAAGGGTGATACGACGCTCACCATGAATCTCTCTAACCTCTTCGCAGGCGGTAATCCAAAGGCCGTCAATAAGACTTTGACCGTAGAGCATGTTTCGGAACCCATCACCCTTGCTTTACAGGCTTTGCCATCCTTGACGGCTCCTGTTCATAATGATGTCCTTTCGGTTGCCTCGGCCTATTATGGTGGAAGTGTCGCCTACTATCTCGCTCATAAATATGCAGGTTTGCGAGGAGTCATCGAAAGTTGGGCGAAGGAAGAGGACTCGCAGGCTTTGGAGAGTCCGCTCGTCAAGAACCAGCAGTTGGCAGACATCTTGCTCAACGAGACGCCTTGGATGATAGATGCACAACAGCAGAAGGCCAGCAGGCAGCGTATTGCCTCGCTCTTCTCCGAAATGGAGCAGGAGCAGAGACGCATGACGATGTTGTCCGCCCTCTCTGCCCGTCAGCACGCCGACGGCTCGTTTGGCTGGTTCCCAGGCATGAGCGGAAGTGTATGGATGACGACTGAAGTTGCTACACTTCTTGTGCGCCTTGGTGCCATCAAGGACGACATATTGTCCGTTCCTGAACGTCAAATCCTCGACCGAGCCATGAGTTTCCTCGAGAAAGAAATGCACGAATCGGTTGAAAACCTTCGCAAGGAGAAGAAACCAATCCTGTCTTT
>Ga0310690_10003105_pt1 | contig 25544 bp, 35 predicted proteins | sample AusTroGonzalo_MG_2_FD_207661 | JGI IMG/M metagenome (GOLD analysis project Ga0310690, IMG submission 207661) | Bovine rumen microbial communities from tropical cattle in Woodstock, Queensland, Australia - Gonzalo_04 (v2) (version 2) | ecosystem: Host-associated > Mammals > Digestive system >... | reverse complement strand
TTCCGGAGCGTATCATATAGTGATATTGCATCCAGCTTGTCTGACTTTTCGTTGTACATGTCCCAGGCTTTGCGAAGAGCTCTGTTATAAGTCTTTTCTTTTGTGGAAAGCCACGACATGAATTTGCCTGTGCGCTCGTTCCGGAAACGAACATAATAGTAGGGAGATCGGTCCCTTGTTGTGAGAGAAAATGGTAGTTTTTGCATGTGCTGCACTCCTTTAATTTATTAAGGTTTGCACTGCACACTTTCGGCGGGTGGTTTTATGCATTTGTGTACCACTTTGTGTACCACTCTGCATTTTTTGCCTTCTTTCAGGACCCAAAAAAGAAAGAAAGCGCGTAAATCCTTATATTATAAGCATTTACGAGTTGATTCCGATGCGACTCGAACGCACTACCTGTTGCTTAGGAGTTTCGTAAAATCTTGTTCACATCAGTTCGCATGTGTGCGTAAACCTTAATATTTGCTTATTTTACAATGATTTTATGTGTTTTTCAATGTTTTTTGTTCGTGGCTGTTCGCCAGTGTTCAGCGTTTGTGTACCACTTTTGTGTACCACTTTAAATCTTGTGTTTCCGGAAATAATCAAGCTCGCGCCTGGTTGGATGCCCGTGTCTGCGCGGTTCCACGGTAAGAGGCGGCAACGGTTTTACATAAATATTTACAGTGCAGAAGTCCCGCATCGTTTTCCACTTTACACCGAACTCTCTGGCCATACTGTTGATGCTCCGCCCTTCTTTCATGTACTGCTTTATTTTTCTTTTGTGAGGAGTAAGCTTGAAGTAATGCGGCTTCTCTCCTGGCTGCCTGCCGATGCGCTTCCCTCGTTTGCGTGCACGCTCAAGTCCAGCTTTGGTGCGCTCACTTATCAGGCTTCGCTCTATCTCTGCAGACAGACCGAAAGCAAACATTAAAGCTTTGCATGCAATTGAATCATCGAGCGTGAAGCACTCCTTAATTGCAACAACCTTTGTTTTCTTCCGGAGACATTCATCCAGAACATTCATAATCATTATCATAGACCTGCCAAGCCTGGAGATTTCCGTAACGATGATTATATCGTTCTCGCCGATTTGCTCCAGGAGTTCTCCGAGCTTCCGCTTCTGCGGTTCCTTCGTTCCGGAAATTGTCTCCGCGATCCATTGGATGTGATGCAGCCTTTTCTCTTTACAATATTTTTTAATTTGTATCTTCTGATTCTCAATTGTCTGAGAGCTCGTCGATACCCTGATATATCCGTATACCATAATAATACCTCCAGCTATATTATAGATTTTGGTTGGTATTTTGTACGGACGGCTCGAAAAGATTAGCATATTGTGGAGAAATAACAACTACACCAAAAGTCATAGGTGAATGGAGAAATGGAAAAAAAATCTATAGGAAACTTATGACTTATGATTATACCGCTGGAAGCAATTTATCATTTAATTTAAATAATGTTGTAAGCAGCAACCAGTTAATAATTAAAGTTGATTTGTTTACTTCATTATTTAATAATAACCGTTATCAATTCCTGAGTAATGGAGATTGGGCTGGTGACTGGCAACTTCATTTCTATCATGTAGATAATAATATTTCTGTAAGTTTAGCTAGTTCTTTTATTGCATATTCATTTACTTTATATTTTATTTTGGATTTTGTAGAAGAATAACTAATTTAATCCCCATATAGCAAATACTTTTAATATCCAGTTCACATTATTATATTGTGCTTGTGCATAGAACTCAGTCTCATTAATAATAGTAATTCTTATGCTGGATTGATATGCAAATGGTAATGGAATTTGACCAAAACTATTGTGTTGCATCATTGTTCTACAAAAAACATCTCCATTTTGTATATTTACCGTTGGAAGTAATATATAGTCTGTCTCTGTATTTGTTTTCAAGCCTATATAAATATAACGGAAGTTCTTAAAACTTTGACTAAGAGATTTATGCTCTCCGTCATAAGTAACACCATTGTATAATTGGATTTGTTTACCCAATGTTCCGAACTCTTGATATACTCTTCCGCTGGTAATCATATCTTTACTATTCTCTGTTAATGTATTTACCCTTTTAAAACCGTCCGTATAGATGGTATAATCAGAAGTGCTCTCGCGGACATTAGAATCTGCATCCCAGGCAACGCCATTTCCGTAAGGAATAAGAGTTAATTCAAGCGACTGGCCATCTACTGCAGCTCCTGCAGCCATTGTCTTGCCCTGAGCAAGCAGAGGAATGGCACCGCTGGAATTGATATTAAGAGTTGGATAAGTTCCTCCGGAAACAGAACCGTAAGCAATTCCCTTTGTGAAAATTACACGGACTTTCATTCCGACAAGGTAATGAGTGTTTCCGTTTTTATCTGTGTAAGTAAGAGAGAAGTCAGGATAATTTGAACAGGTTGCTGTGTAAGCTCCGCCGCTTGGAGTTGAATTTGGTGTAACTGCAACCGGCTGGCACATGCTTTGAGCCAGGGAGATTTGATTCAATGAGTTTGCACCGCTTGAAATATCAATATGCTGCATAGCAAGAGGATCAGATAATTTTACATCTGTCTCTGCTGTTGTTCCGTTTGTAATCTTTACTAACTGTTGAAACTGTTTAGCTACGGCCATCTTCTAACTCCTTTACTGCTTCTGCCTTTTTTGTAAGCTGTTCCTGTGCCTGACCTATAATTTTGTTTAATGTCGGCAGGCCTTCCTCAATAGTAAGCTTAGAAAGGCCTTTATGAACGAGATTATATTCTTCTGGTGTTAAGGTTAAAATAATATTCATGTGTATAATAAAGTCATATTCATTTATACGGACGGTAAAAATCTGTTCTCAAAATATCCAAAAATTATTGAGAACAGATTATTATTTCAATCTCTAGGGACTATAACTTTTAATCTTACAGCAACAAAAAAATATTTGATTATAACATCGGCAGAGACAAGTGCTAATGATTCTGGGTTATACTTGGTAACTCCGACAAGTTATGGTGGTAACCTTGTTTCTGTTGTATCAGAACAATATTTTTCAGCATCATTAAGTAATCTAGTTCTAAGTGTTAGTGTTTCTAAAAATATAAACTTTACACTTCTGGAAATATAAAAACTAACCGGACGGTACAAACATACAGACTAAAACTTTTAAATATACGGAATATAACGATGCAAACCTTTGTATTCCAGATAATTTTGAAACTCGAAGATATTTACTAGGTAGTTCTGCATCTAATATCCCAGAGCAGGAAGGGTGTTGGTTAGAAAGTTCAATACAGTATTATTCTAATACAGAATATAAATCAATAATTCAGAAATGTTATTTAAATTCAACTACAAATAATGTTAATAAAGTCTATGTAAGAACAGGAAATAAACAAGGATCATTAGCTTCTTGGGTTTTTGGTGAATGGAAAGAGCAGACTACTGTAGATGACATAGAAGTAACAGCCGCCACAAACACTACTATTGATAAAAATGTTTCAAATAAAATCGGGAAACAAGTAAGTTTGACATTTAGATTTCTTTATTCAGAGGCTGTACAAAATGGAAACACATATAAAATAGCAACCATAAATAAATACAAACCATCTGCTTCCTATCCTTCAGTAGGTATGTACGGTTACAATGTTGTTTTATTTTACATAAATACAGATGGAGAAATATTTATGAGACCTTTGTTAAATAATTCAAGTTTGGATGGCGGAGTTTGTATAAATTACTGTATTGATTAAATTATATATTTATTTTAATTAGATGTTTGTTTCCAGTTTGTAAAAGTCCATACACCACTAGGATAATACCAGAACCTAATCCAGCTTGTTTGAGTATTTGAACTGTAAAATAACTGCACACCTCTTTGATTACCAACATCTATTACAACAAGCGTGTTGTTATACATATTATTTCCACTAGGTTTATTTGTTATACTATCAACATTGAACATAGCATAAATACCTGTGCTTCTAATATTATTTAAATCTTCGTTTGTAAGTGTTGTAATGTGTTCAAGTTTAGGATTTTTATAACCGTCCGGTTATTTAGATATATATATATCTTATAGGAGTTGCTTCTGTACTTCCCTGTACAAACTGTGCACCATAAGGATGAGAATCAGAATATAACATAATCATTTGCTTTGTTGAATCTTTATATGTACATATAGCTGCTTCTCTAAAAAGAGTTCCGTAGTTATCCTCTTCCTCTATCCATAATGTAATTCCATCTCTACCTGCTTCGGTTTGAGTAAGAACTCTATTTAATAAATCAAACAATTCCCCTCTTTTACTAATCTGGGAATCGTTACCATCCAATTTTCCTCTCTTTCTAACAAGATAACCTTTTCGAGCTTGTATATACTCGCGAGAATAAATATGTCCATAACACTCTGAGCTTTCACTAATTGTATTTATCAATAATTTAGAACTACCATCATTCGAAATATTCTTATAAGGAACTCCATCCTGAACCATAATCAGAATTCTTTCGATACTTATGATAGATACCTGCTCTTTGTTTCCGATAACATAATAAATCTTATTGTTTGATGTATATCTACATAAGTAATGACACATTTTCTCTTTAACATCCCATGCAGATATGTAATTTGCATACACATTGGAAGGGTCTGTGGAAACTATATTGGCATAAACATACTTATCGTTTGGATCACTTGTATAAGTAGGGATACCATAAGAATCTATCAGGGCATCTAATTTATTTTTTATTGTAGAAGAAGATTCTGTATCCATATCTATTGAGACATCCTGAATATCATTTACCCAGTTTGTCAGGACCGGAAGCTCCAAGTCATGTGCAAATAAACAACTATTCATAAAAGAATAACCATCTGATGTTAATTTATATCCAGAAACACCAAGCTGGAAATTCTCACTTTGTACTACACCTTGGAAAAGACCATCTCTTACCTTAAGAGTTCCGTCTGCAGCAAGACCAAAATATGAATGTCCGGACTGATCAGTTCCTTTTGTTATTGTTGCATTTGCGCCGAGTGTGAAAGAATTTGCAGTAATATTTCCTGTAAAATTACCACTAAGAGCATTTATATTTCTAACCTTAAGAGCTCCATTTGCCGCTAATCCAAAATAAGAACTACCGCTCTGATCTGTTCCTTTTGTAATTGTAGCATTTTCCCCAAGAATAAATGACTTTGCAGTTATATCTCCTGAGATTACTGCTTCTCTCGCATAAAGCTTGCCATCAACATCGAACTTGAAGCCGTGAGTTGAGTCGAAGTTCCAGCTTGCAATTGAGCCTGTCTGTTCTGACTGTTTTCCGATTGTCAGATTATTGACAATTGCAGAATCAATTAAAGCCTCACCAGTTACCTGAATATTCTCTGTAACGACATTCCAGGCGATCAATTCGCGGACCATTGAGATTATGTCGGAATTGTTTGCGGCGAGCTTTGCTTCTGCTACAGAAAGCAAGTCCTTCATTGCAACAGCTCTGTGAAGGTCTCCGGTGTCTTTTACCCATTGTGTGCCGGTCCACTTATAGCAGCATCCGGTCAGGAGAACTCCGTACTGAACGCCGGAATAAGATGTCTGATCTGTTCCGGTCCATGTGAAGAAGTCGTTTATAACTGGAGATGCAGGAATGTTTGAAGTTGAAGAAACAGGGCCTGCATATCTTCCGCCCTGGATAGGACTTAATGTGAATGCGACTGTGTATCTTGAATCCTCAACGGCTTCTGTTTCAATTCCCAGAGGAATCATGCTTGCCTTTACCCACTTGCTGTCATAAGTGTAGTAAGTGTCTTTTTTGAAAACTCCATCTTCAACGAGCTCTGGAACGCTCTGTGTGTCGTTTCCGCTCCATAAGAACCATGAATTACTCTGTGATGCAGGAAGATTTGAAAGCGAGCTTATTGCCCCGTAATAATGCTGATCTTCGCAAGAGAACCATACAAGAGGGTTTCCATCTTCATCAACAAGATAATCATTGTTTCTGTAGCTTCTGAAAATTACAGGAACATCAATATAAGATGTCTGCAGTCTTGTACCTTCTGCAGCTGTAATTCTTAAAACATGACCGTCTGCTAAAACCGAAATTCCGGAAGGCGGTGTAATCTGTCCGAAAGTAAAATCTATATCTTCGTTGTTCTGTACAACGCGGATTTCCATGCTTACTGTCTGTGTAACCGGAACTATACCCTCGCTATCTACTGCAATTGTTCCGGCTGTAGGATATGCGTACACATTCGGACTTTCATTCTGAACATCGCCGATAAGGTCGAGTACATCCTGCTCTGTAAGTCCATCCTGAGTAATCTTGGAAGGTGTGCTCCATCCGCTCTGTTCCCAGGTTCCGCCGGTTGCAATAACATCCGATGCGCCTGTGCTTAATGCTGTTGCGTGAATTTCCCAGACTGGGTTTCCATCTTCGCGGACATCCGGAACAGATGTACTCCATCCGTTGAAGTCTCCGCAGACAATTCTTGCATCAGCAAAGTAATATGTAAGTGTGGCCGGAATGAGTGCCGGAGCATCTACCGAGCGCTTGTATAACTGAATTGTGGCAGTATTTACACCGTTGGAACCGTTCAAGCCCATTACAATAGGCTCTGCCCATTCGTTCGGCTCGATGCTGTCTGTTACGCTCTTTCCATAAGCTGTTGCGCTTGTTACCCATACCTGATTTGTAGGATTTGCCGGCATTGTAATAGACCAGCCATTACTTCCAGGACCATCCCAGCTTACACCGTTTGTACGGAAATTATAGATGAGGTCGCTTGTAATTCCTGTACCCGAAAGAACCTGATCTGATTCCTTATAGAGCGTTACGATATGATTTGCATAAAGATTTTCTACGGTTGCATTTATGGATGTAATCATCTCGCCCCGCAAGTTCCTCTGTGCATTTAATACATCGTCAATTGAGACTCCGCGCGAAGGGTTCTGCGGCTTTGTAACATTACTGTTATATTCAGGAATAGAGCCGCCATAAGAGTAAACTTCCGGATCATAATTACGGAGAGTAAGAACATACCCGCTCTTACCGTTAGGCTTTATTCCGTATATTTTCATTGTGTGAGTAACTTTTGAAAAGCCTTGTTCGGAATCCAAAAGACCAAAAGAAAGATGGTTGCCGAGAGAAGGTACAATTCCGCTCTGATCCGGTGCAAGAGGACTTGAGAAAGTAAGCCTTCTTGTCTGGCCTGTTCCGGTTACTTCTGCAGAGATAAGCTTATAGCCGTAGTCGTTTGTTGCCTGAATTACAACGCCATAGCGCGAACCGGAAACAAAATCCACAGCATCGGAAATGTCGATTTGAGTAATCTCATTTGAGGTGTTCTTGTATATCTTCTTGATTACACTTGAACGAAGTCCCTGCAGAAGCTGTGGAAGCTGCATAAGGATAGTTGAGTAAAGCGGATAGTAGTCTCCCTCGCTTCCTACATCTACTTCCATTGTCTGAGGCATGAGCTGCATCTCGCGAAGCTTACGCTGTGCAATCTTGTAGGCATGTAAATAGGTTGTTACATAGTCAAGAGCCAGCGTGTCCACTTTGTCTGTAGAGTAGTCGTAAGAGCCGCCGTCGAGCATTGAGTAGAAAGTGTCTACGGTCCAGCTGTCGCGGTTTGTAAAGGTTACTTTCTTTCCGTCAAGCTTACGCGCAAGGCTCTTGCTCCAGGTCATAGAGATGATGTTTTCGCTGTTCAAAAGCGCTACAGGGTTTACCTCTTCCTTATCGGTGCGCACTTCCAAAAGTCCGTCTGTGTTTATGATAAGGGTTGAGTTACATATTGTAAGGATTTTTTCGATAAGGGCTTTTTTCGTTACTGTTTCTGAAACAATGCCGTCGCAGTAAAATCCGTTTGTCTCGCAGTATTCGTGCAGGGCTCCGAAGGATGGAAGATAAAGCTCCTCATCATCAAACTGTGAAGGAGAGTGAACATCCGAGGTAAGTATTTCCAAAAGCCAGTCTGCAGGGTTTCTTGTAGGAGACTTTGTTTCGCTCCAGGCGTTACTACTCCAGGTTCGTGCAAGGCCCTGAGAAAGAATATGAAGCTCGTCGAGCATATTCTCTGTTGAATCGTTTGCAATGATGCGGTATGCAACGCGTGTAATCTTGTCTTTAAGCTGGTCCTCAACAACATAACAAGGCTCAAGTGAGCTTGAAGAAGATGTGGATGCATCATAACAGAATGTCTGGTACCATAAGAGGCAGCAGTCCTCCTGTGTGTTTGACTCTGCCTTTGGAGTTACCTTTTCTACTTTTATGAGTATGTCTTTTCCGTAGCTTTCAGAAGCCGTGAAAGTCTTTGTTGCTACATAGCGGATAGTCTTGTTTGAATTCTTTACGAAGGTGTTGCTGTCTGAACCGTCGAAGGTAAACTCTGTCCAGGTCTCTCCTCCGTCGTTACTCCAGTAAGGCCTTACAATTGCAGTTCTCTCGCCCCATTCTTCATTCTCCGGATCGTAAGAGCGCAGGCATGAGAAAGCAATGCAGACCTGTATTTTCATTGCATTGCTTGCAGCCTGAACGACTACCGGAACTGCATCCTCTCCAAACTCGTGCTTGAGCTCTGCGCCTGAATAGGTTGAGCTTACCTTATAATTGCAGTTGGCAAGAGTCATGTCAGAACCAGGCTGTCTTACTTCTGCGCGTCCTTCGTAAACTTCGGAATCAAACTCAACCTCTCCGGATATTCCATCCGCATCAGATACAAGAGTTTCGTTTCCAAGTAAAATGTCGGTGATCTTCTGAGAGCCGTAACCTGCAGAGAAAACAGCGTTATAGTATGAATTAACGCCGTCTGTTCCGTCTATGCTGTAAAATCCGTTTGTAAGGTTGTAGGGAGTGTTATAAACGCTTCCCATGATGAACTGGACCGGATTTCCAAGCGCATTTTTATTTTTGGCACCACGGATGAACGGAAGCTGGGTTGCCTGCTGCGCCATATTCTGTGCATTGCGCTGGGCTTTTTCCATCTCCTTCTGGGCTTCTTTTGATTTCTGATCAGCATGTATAGCAGCACCGACACCAACGCCCACGGCAACGACTGCCGTTACTATGGCAATTGTTGCAATGGTAGTAGCGGCAGCCGGAACCTTACGAACATAAAGAACATCTTCCGGCTGGACTTCGTAATCTCCGCCGAGTCTTGAGCCTGCCTTTAAGACAAGTGAGTGCGTAAAGTTGATTTCTGGAAATATATCTTTAAGCTTTCCGTTGGCTGTAATTGTTTCGCTTTTGGCGGTCAGTGTGTCAAAGACGCTGATTCTTCCCATTGTGGTACCTCGTATGTATTTTTGAGCATTCTGGTGTAGATAGGAGAGATTTTTACACCCTGGTTTGTGGTCGCATGTATCATTGTGCGTTCATCCAGAGCAACTGCTATATGAAGCTCGCCGGCTTTCTCCATCTCTAAAAGCGTGCCCTCTTTAATAAAGTCAGTTTCCTTAAGGTTTAAGGTGGGAGCGTAAAGGCTCGCAAGAGCTTCGTCGTGGTTTTCGTAGACTACATCTTCAAGGCGGCGGTGCATCCGCTTTTCTACTTCGATGCATAATCCGTAACAGTCGTAGCCGGATTTGTCCCGCCCTCCGTCCTTATAAGGAATGCCGATAAGGTCTGATACATCTATCATGCGTTTCCTTTGTTCAGGTCCGTGTCGTATTTGTAAACGGTGAACTGCATATCAAGGCGGCCATCGTTTTCGAGCGTGAAGCTCATCTCGTTGTTGTCTCCCATCGTTACGGAGCCGTAGAAGTGCTTATAAGACTTGATCTCCTGAACTTCCGAGCCGTTTATAATTCCAACTACGGTGAGCTCATAGCGGTAGTCTGCCTGATCTACCCACGCAACAAGGTCAGCATTGTCTATTGCAGAAATATTTAAGGAACCGCCGCCTCCCAGGGAATCCGGTCTTGAATAGTCGAAGTTTGCAGGAGCGTAGGTCTGTCCGTCAAAGGTTACGCTCTCGTTATTGTTTACGAAGCGCAGCGTTCCTGCCACAGGATGATCTAATTCAATAAGGTACTGTTTGGCGTAGTTTCCGCCGTCAAAAAACATGCGGTAAATCTGGGATGCAGTAAGGCTCATTAATATACCTCCTGAATTTCCATAGAAAGCGTTCTTGTCTGCTGGTCGGTATCGTCAGGACTTGGGAGGCTCGTAAACTTGTAAACACCGTTTCCTATTGCAGAACAGGTGAAAGCGCCTGCTGTCTGTCCAAGAGTGTCGTTAAACCATGTCCAGAAGGTTGCAAGCTCTGAGTGTGTAAGCTGGAGCTTAAGCTTATAAGACATAAGCTTTTTTGTGTTTATCTGCCATGCAACACGGCGCCCCGAAAGAAAAGATACCTCTTCTGTATTTTCTACAGGCTTGTCATTGCCTGAATAAAATCTTGTGTTAACTGTGCCTGGCCATGTATATACTGTCATATCGTCTCCTTATAAAATACTCACTCCGTTTTCACGGCTCTGTGCAATGTGCATGCTCTGGGAATAAGTTCCCCTCTCCATTTCAGATGAAACAATCTGATTAACCATGATGCGCAGGCCTTCCGGTGTAAGCTGTGCCGATGCGCTCACCTTATCGCTTGCGTTGTTCTCGATAGTTACCGGCATATTAACTACACCGCCACCGCCTCCGGTATTTGCCATCTTCCAGAGGTTTGCCTGCTGCTGTGCATTCAAGATCATCTCGCCTGAGTTTACATTTGCCTGAACTCTGTCTCCGGAATAGCTTGTACCTGGAACGATACCGCCGGTTGCGAAGCTTGGAGCCTTAGGCTTGTTTGCTGTGATGGCCGCAATCTGAACAGCTCCGGAAGCTGCAACAAGTGCACCCGTGATGATGCCGGCAAGACCGCCCTGAGCAATTGCCTTTGAAACGCCTTCTGCAATGTTTGCAGTAGCCTGAACAAGACTTGCGGACCATTCCCACATCTTAAGCCTGTACTCATCACGCGCAGCCTTGCGGTCGATTTCCTTCTTCTTTTCGCAGTATTCCTCGTAAGAGATAAGTCCGTCCGTATACTGCTTTGAGATTTCTGCAAGCTCTTCCTGGGTCTGTTCCTCGTTGTTCTGGCGGGCAAGGTCTGTAATCTGCCCCGAAATATCTGCAAACTGCTGGACATAATCGCTAATATTGGAAAGTGTTGTTGCAATCTGGTCTTTCTGTGCCTGAGCTGCTTCCTTCTGCTGTTTAAGGATTTCCTCGTCGATGTTCTTCTGAGCTTCGGCAAGCTTCTCCTTCATTGCAATTTCCTGCTCTGTAAGTTCTGCCTTTGAGTCAAGATAGGATGCATAAACTTCGAGCATGGTCTTTTGAGCTTCAAGGGTCTCTTTCTGTTCAATCTGCCATGCATCAACAAGCTCTTCATAATGGGCCCAGACATTCTCTTTTTCTTCTTCGGTTGCGCTTTCAACCTGTTCAATAACTTCAAGATTAGCCTTAGCCTGCTCGCCCCATTCTTTTATCTGTGCACGAGCCTTTACTTCATGGCTGTAGTTTCCGCTGTTGCCCTTGAACTCTTCCGAGCTCATCATCTTTACATAAGCGTTTACGGCGGTATTGAAAAGCTCCTGGGCTTCCTTTTCCCTTGTTATTTCTTCTCCGGCCTGTTTCCTGAGCCTGATTTCCTCTTTCTTCTTCTCGATGGTCTTGTCGTATTCATCGCGGAGCTTGTCTCTTGCGTCTATGGCTGCCTGAGCTTTTTCTTCTGCACTTAAAGCGGCAGCGGCCTGAGTTGCTTCTTCAAGCTTTGGAGTAAGCTCCTTAATTCTGTCTGTGTTGCTCTTTATACGCTTGTCCAGAACGGTTGTTGTATAGCCCATTTCGTAGGCTTCATCATTAAGGCTCTTCCATTCCTTTGAAGCGTTCTTAACTGCAACATTCTGAGCGGCAAGTTCTTCTTCAACCTGAGTGATTTCCGGATGCATCTTGATGAATTCTTCACGAAGATATTCTGCATTGGCCATAAGCTCTGCAGCACCAAGCGACATATCCTGATTCTTTTCGATGTAGGCATCCATCTCAGCGTTGAGCGCGTCATAAGTTTTCTGTAACTGTGCCTGCTTGTCCTTTTCGCCTTTTACGAAGTCCTTCTGCGAAGTCGTTAAAACAACCTTATATTTTTCGTACTGCTCATTCTGTTTGGTAAGAAGGTCTATTTCCGACTGGATCGTGTCTTTTGTGCCCTGATCATCATTCTGCGCAATAAGGTTTAATTCTGCCTTGAACTCTGCAGCCTTATCCTTTGCAACATTCATCTTGCTTGTGATGGTGTCAAAAAAGCCGCTTAAAACATTTCCTACGGAGTTCTGTAGGTTTGCCCAGCCGGTGCCCAGAGCCTCCTTAAAGTCTCCGAGAGAGTTCTTGTATTTCTGCCAGCCTCCGGTCTGCTCCGTGATGCTCTTGCTCATTCCGTCAAACTGGTCTTTTATAAGCTTTATGGCTTCACCGCTTTTTAACTCTTCTGCAGTAAGCTCTTTAATGCCTTTTATCTGCTTTCCAAGAGTTCCGGTATTGCCCTGGAGCGTACCGTTCAATGCAGAAACAGCCGCATCCATGCTCATCATTCCGGATGCAGAAAGGTCGAGGGCCGCCTGCATAATATCCTGAATTTCTGTCTGAGTTCTTCCAGCGGCAGCAAGCTCGCTCATCATCGGCAGAAGCTCTTCGTCTCCGATGGTAGATATGCTCTGCAATTGACTTGCATAATTCTTAAGCTGAATTACGGATGCATCTGTCAGATAAGGATTATTCTTGGCGGCTGCCTGAAGCTGAACTTCTGCCTTCTGCTGTTTCTGTGCAAGCTCTATGTTTTCCTTAATGGCTTCGTTTACTTTCTTAACAGCGTTTACACCAAGACTCGCAGCCTTTGTTACGGCAGTAAAGCCGGTAGCAAGAGCCGTTATATCATTGGCTTTCATTGATTTTGCAGACTTCTGGAGCTGGTTGGCAAGCTTCTTGATGCCGCTTTCCGCTTCTTTTGTCTCTGCGTCAAATTTTATTGTTACATTCTTCTTGGCCATAATATTCTCTTAAAAATGAAATGATTATTTATAATAAAGTCAGTTATATAAGTATTATTTTGGAAAAAAGAGGTTTTTTTGTGTTATTTTTTCTCTTCAAAAAGAGCGTTGAAAGCTTCCAGGTCCTCGTCAATCTGGCCCTGATTATCTGCAGGAAGCTCCCAGGCGTTCTTAAGGCTCTGCATAAGCTTGCCTTCCGGCGTTTTTGCGTTCCCTTTCCATCCTCGCCAGCTCATAATCTCGTTGAGCTTGGTGTTATGTAGTCCCTGGAGAAGCGTTAAAAAGATATGCCAGTGCATCTGCACAGCATGTCCTTTTTCGTCTGTCTCCATAAGGTCAATTCTGTACTGCTCCATAAAGGCTGCATATATAAGGTCAGCATCAAGCTCATAATCAAGCACTTTTCCGGCAGATGCTCCAGGCATCTTGCGGGGAAGCTCGCTTTTAGGCTGGAAGAATTCAAGCATCTTTTCAAACGCTTTTCTCTTGTAAGCTGCAGGAGGCACTTCGTTGAGATAGATAAAATCTACATCATCAATTACTGCGCCTTTTGTGTTTACAACGCGTGAAAAGTTGAGCCAGTCGCGGAAGTCTGTTTTAATTGGAAAAAGCTTCCCGTCCACATTAATGCAGTCGGGAAGCTTTACTTTGGCAAGAGAGAGCATTAGTCTCAATCTGAAGGAGCTTGGGTTACTGTGTAATCGCCTTCTGTAAATGCTGAAATAGATCCGGTAGTAACGGTTACATATCCCTTCTTCACTGTGCCATTGAAATTTGTATCAAAGGTAAGTGTCGAATCAACGCTGTTCAGGTCGTTCAATGTAATTGTACAATCACATCTCCAAGCCTTAAAATTTGCGTGATTTACTGCAGTTGTGTCTACAGGCTCCTGGAAGAAAACAAGAAGGATTTCGCTCTTTGCTTCTTCCCCTGTCTGCATTTTGAAGAACTTGTTGAAGATAAACTTGTAATCATCATCGTTCTCGTACATAACAAGAGGAGTGTTGAAAGCAGGATTGTATTTCTTGAGCTCTGTTGTAGGGTTTTCATCGCAAATATAATCGTGCTCTTCTGTTTCTGGATTCATGTTCAAGTCAAAGCTAGCAGTCTTGCAGACACGCATCCAGCTTGGATTTGTTTTATTTACAAGACCTGTTTCTGAGTCAATTGCTTTGTTCAAGAACGGTGCAATCTGATGTTTCTTAACCATAATTATAGTCTCCCTTAAATTGGTTTTATAATAAAGTCATATTGTGGAATACGACTAAAGCTTTTCTTCTGTAATTACATCAAGAGTAAGTTCAAAAGCTGTCATCTGCTGTGCTACAGCTCCCGTATCCGGATAATACTGGATGTTTGTAATTACGCTTTCTTCCAGGTCTCCAAAGTCAGGCTCCTTTGCGTGTGCGATCCAGAAGGCTCTGGCATAGCGGCACATTCTTTTTACTAATACCTTATAGGTTGCTTTCTGAAATAAGAAAGTAACCGTGAATGCGGACCTCTGCGAAGTTCCGTCAATAAAGCCTGGTTCCGGCTCCTGATTTTCCGGAAGGATGGAAACAACAACCGGCACCTCATAACGAGACAGGTCTACGGTTCCAAAAACTATATTATCTTTTGTAATTGCCGGAAGTGTAAGGCCTGTTTCTGCAAGCCCCGGAAGTTCCGCGTTTACATTTGCAAGAATAAAATCTTTAATATTTTCTGCTATCTGATCCATTTATTACCCCCAGTATTTCTCAAGTTCTTTATTAACCATTTTCTGCACTTCTTCCATGTATGCGCCGCTTTCTGCATACTGCTGTCCCGCCTGAACAAATCCGCGCGGTGCTATATGCCAGTGCGAAGCTCTCTTAGTCGGTCCGTCGTGTCCATAAGATAGAGTCATGGCTTTCGGAAAGATCGTGTTCCCATTCCCGCTCAGGGCCTTCGGAAATACGCTTGCTGCAGAGCCGTCTTTCTTTACTTTGTAGACATAGGCCTTCAAAAGCTCGCCGGTGCGCCTCTGCAGGTCGCTCGTGTTTATGGCAGCCTTTACGCGCTTCGCAGTTTCTTTGGCTGCTATCCTTAAAACGCTTTTCCTTATGGACTTTAAGCTTTTAGATGTTCCGGCAAGAGCCTTTTCAACATCCTCTATATCAACCTGTGTTCTAATCAGCTGGTCGTTCGCCATAAACAATATCCTCTACAGTTTCGCCCCAGAGCTCCCATTCCTGCACCAGAGCTTCGTAATAAACAAGTGTGAGCGCAAGGTCCTTTGCATTTTCAACCGGCTTCAATTCCCTGCGCACAGGCTTCGGCGGTAAAACTATTTCCTTTTCAGTCTGCTTTGTGCTTCTGCACGAGAGAATTGTTAGCATCAATAATGCCATTAACAATGTTATAAACTTCTTCATCGTCCTGCGCTTCTCCAAGCTGTTCTTCGAGCTTCTGCTCGTTTATTTTAATTTCCTGCAATTCTTCTGCATGATTTATAAGATACACGACATTCTGCTGAGCCTTGGAAAGCTCTTTTTCCAGGTCTTTTACAATGTTCCGGCTTTCCTTAAGCTTCTGGATCAGTGAATGAATAACGGCAGCCATCATAATAAAGATGGTTAAAACCGCAATAACAATTGTTAAAGTGTTCATTCGCTCCTCCTGAACTTATCGAGCATGATATTAAGGTCAATTGTTCCGGCTCCAAGACCGTAAACCCACGCAAACATAAAACAGATTTCAGAGCTTTCTGCGTTGAGTTTTCCAAGCCATTTGAAAATATGGCATACGATAATCCCTACCACTGCAAGAACCTTAAAAATCTTGCTTAAGGTTTTTGCGCTGGTCAGTTTGTTCTCTGATTTGGATTGAATATTTTGTTCTTCCATAGGTCCTCCGAAAAAAAAAACAACCCGCCTGGGTGAGCTTCTTCGAGAGGCTTGGCGGGTCTTATCAATTAGTTACCGGCAGAAGCTTTCTTAGGCAGTAAAGCTGGCAGAATACTTATAATAAGCACAACAAGACCAAAAACTGCAGTAATAACTGTTGTAATAGTGTCTTTTGAGATTCCTGCAAGAGCCAGCAAGAAAACACCGACAATAATACCTACGATGGAAACATAGAGCTTCCAGTCTTTCTTTTCTGCTTTTGAAACAATTCCAAGAACACACAAGGCCATTCCGATAGACCAGCCTGCAAGTTCAATCCAGTCTGCAAGCGCAATGCCTGTAAACTCTCCGACTGCTGTAGCAGCGATAAGGACAATAAGTCCTACCCAAACTAAAATGTTTTTCATATATCCTCCTATTTAGCGAGCTTTATTATTCGGGCAGTTACTGGCCGCCCTTTTTCTACACACTGAGAGTAAACGAGCGGATTAAACTTAATCATTCCGTTTTCTACTCCTACCCAGTGGCTTTTCCCTTTATAGTCATAACGCACAGGAGTGCGGTCTACGATGCCCCGCAATTCCTTAATATCCTTGAATTCAACGGTAACCTTACGCCCTGTGAGATGCCGCACCGCTTCTACCCATTTTACGGTACAGTCCTCTTCTATGGCTTTTACCTTGATAAGGTCGTTTACAGTTTCAATTGCCTGGTAATCGTCAGGCTCAATTCCAAGACACCACAAAAGCACGAAGGCGCAGCATCCGTAACGGCTTATGGCTTCAAGTCTCTGTGGTGTAACTGATTTTGAAAGTTCTTCTGCTTTGGTTTGTGGATGATCCATTTAATTTACTCCCAGCTTTACAAAAAGAAAGGCAACAATCCCCGAAACAATGGCAGCAACAAGCGGATTAAGCCAGCGGTCTACACTCTTGTCGATTTTCTTTTCGAGACTCGAAAGCCTGAGCTCCTGCTCTTTTGTCTGCATTAAAAGTGTTGTTACCTGATCCAGTTTGCTTTCAATCTGAGTAAGGCGGTATTCTACAAGGCTCTGGCTGTCTTTATTTTCATCTCCCATAAAACCTCCTAGAACCTGCGCTTATACTGTGCAATCTGCTTCAAGAAGCGGTCTGCCTGAAAGTTATTGAAAACGCGGCTTCCGGTATCTGCAAAAGTTGTTGAGCTTACGGCAAGATTTCCGCCTGCGCTTTCCCAGAGGAGTGAAGCAAGTTGTAAGGCTGTTGTCTTTATAATTTCAGGAACTGTCTGATAGCCTGCAGTGAATGTGAAAAGGTATCTTGAACCTTTGAGGAATGATGAACCGTCCTTAAAGCAGATGTAGTTTTCCGATTCTACTTCTACTTCTGCAGGACTGTGAATTTCTCCGTCGATAGAGAATGCTGTAATTGTGCTTACAGGCCATGCACATAAGGCAACAAGCTTTCCGTTATCACCTTTTATTTCCTGCGTATATGTCTGCTGTTCCGGATCATATCCAAGATAATCGCGCACCTGTTCCATTGCCGCATTGCAGTATCCTGCCGGCTTTGTATCATTCTGCTCACATGTCTTATCCATAAAAGCCTGGAGCATCGCGCTTGTAATGAATGTCATTATTAGTCCTCCAGTATTTCACAGCGTCCAGCTGCAGCCATTTCCACGGCATCCCTGTAAGGAATTGTGGCAATATCACCCTTATGATAGGTTCCATAAGGTGCGCACAACAAATCAAGCATTTTTACCTTTGCATGACGAAAATAGTCGCCGGCTTCAACAACCGGACGCTTCTTTTCAACCTTTTCGACCTTCTGAATATCTGCTGTTTCTGCAGTTTCAATTTTCTTTTCATCAGCAGTTTCTACTGCTTTCTGCTCAGGTTCTGCCGCCTTTGTGTTTGTTTTTTTACTAGCCATTTTTATCCTCCTTAAAAATTTGGCTTTTTACCTTTTCCATAATTGTTGTTTTCTACCATGCCGTCCCAGGCAAGCTTTAAGCCAAGCCCCGCAAAATAACCAACAAGAAAAGCAACTGCAGGCCTCTGCTGCGCATATTCATCATTGGCAACCATAGGAGCTCCTACGATTGAAATATCCGTATAACCCAAAAGCCATGCATAAACCAGCATTGCGCTTATGGAATTGTTTATTGGTAATCCCTGGTTATAAACTTCTTCTGGCATTTCGTAAGTTGTATTAGGATGCTTTACCTTTATGCCGTGCAGTTCAAAATATCTGTCTGCACCTTCGCGTTCGTCTACCCCTACCATCCATATTTCACGGTCAGGCTCCCTTATCTGTTCAACGCTCAGATGCCTGTTCGCCTTACCGCAAATCATCAGTTTTTTCTCTTTCATATAAATAATGTCAATTCAAATAAAAAACCCCCGCCGGAGGAGCGAGGGTAAACTTACATCTGGGCAGAAGTGAGTTTTATATCAAAAGCTGTAAAGCTTATGATTTTCTTACTACGCTGTAGCAGGATCAGAACCTGTTGAAGTAGTTCCGCCGACCTTCATACGAACGAAGGCTTCACCAAGAACAGGCATACCGTCTGCAAGTGTGTGTCCAAGGTAGCCGATGCAGTTCTTTGTTGCAAAAGCTTCAACGAGTACCTGAACTTCAACATTCTTCCAGTAAGCGAACTTGTAATAGTCCTTGAAGTCTCCAAGAACGATTACATAGTTGTTTGTGTGCTTGCCGTTTGGTGCAAACTCACTTTCAACTACAGGCATACCAAGAATGGTGTCCGGTTCACCGTCGCGCAAGCCTGGGCGCCAGAGGTACTGTCCGTCGCTATCCTTCAAGAGCATGATTGTCTGAAGAATGTCTGTATGCATTACCCATACAGCGTTTTTGCGATAACCAGGACGAAGTTTCATCTTCATCTTGATAAGGTCGTCAGCGCAGCAAACCATTCCGCTTGCTACATTGTAAGCAGAGCGGTCTGATGCAAGGTCGCGTGTTGTTGGAACACCGTTGCTTGATGCTGTGAAAACACCAAGAGGCTGGCCTGAACCAGTACCTGTCAAGATGCCTGCTTCAAAAGCAGACATGAACTTGTAAGCAAGCTTGTTGCGAACAAGCTGATCAATAGGTACAGCTGAAGAAGCGAGCATCTTCTTTGAAACCTTAACAAGCTTTGCAAGGTCTGTTGGAATAAGTTCGCGTTTGCTGAATGCCCATGAGCTGTCTGCAGCAATTGCTTCGCTTGGAACTTCCTGAGTCCAAGAAGCATCAGATGCGTCTGTTGATTCGTAAGGAATACCAAGCGAACCTGCACCAGATACCGGAATCTTGTCTACTTCTTTGTAGATCTGTGTATCTTTTTCGATAGCAGCGATGATTTCGTCAGAGAACTCCTGAGGAGCCAGCGCGTAACCGCTTCCCTGTGAGCCGGATGTTCCGACTGTAAGATCGCGTTTTTCGCCCTTAAGGAACTTGCGGAATTCTTCTTTTGCATCATCATCAGGTGCACCACGACCTTCATCATCCTTTGGAAGAGGAAGAGTTGAAACAAAACCTTCGATGGCAGCCTGGCGCTCTTCTGCTGCAATCTGAGCAGAGAGTTCTCTCATCTCCTTTTCCTTTTCGTCATAAAGAGCTTTTTCTTCTGCAGTAAACTCTCTTTTCTCACCGAGAACCTTCTCGTTGAGTTCGCGCATTTCAGCAATAAGCTGTGCGCGGCGCTGTTTCTTATCCATAGTTTAATTCTCCCTGGAATAAAAAAATTACATATTCTCAAGCAGTTCAAGCTCGCGTTTGCGTGCTTCTGCTTCCAAAACTGCCTGACGCTCTGCTTCTTCCTTCTTTTCAGCTTCCAGTCGCTCCGCCTGAATCTTCTCGATCAATCCGTCTGAGAAGCTTCGTGCTGATATAGAAGTGTGGTCATCAGCTGGAATGCTGACAACTGAAACATCATACAGCTTTCTTATTTTGGTTATAGTGCGTAATACAACGCGCTTTTCTCCCTCTGTAAACTCTTCTGTCTTGTCATCTTCAACTACAAAGCGATAAGACATTTTTGTAAGGTAGCCGCCTTCAATTTCTTCGTGAATCTTGCGTCCTTCTTCTGTTCCACCAAGGTAGGCATCAACCTTAAGACCCTTTTCCTCAATTGTGAGCTTTAAGGTGTCGTTTGAAAGGCGTGCAAATACACGACCTTCATGGTTCAGATTGAAAATAACATCGCTCATGTCGCATTCATCAAAAGCGTGAGAATCTACCTGCTCGCGTACTTCCCATTCCTGGCCGCCCCATTTCTCGCGCCAGAGAACAAAAGGCTGGTTGAACATTGTAGAATAGCCGGAAACACGATATTCCGGTTTTTCTGTGTTGTTTTTTACAGCCCGCAGCTCCATATCACGATACTGCTGGCCGTCTTGTATTCTTTTAATAAGTTTCTGTACATCCATTTTTGGTTATTCCTCCTTAATAGTGTCAGATGTATTTTTGCCAGCATCTGCTGGATTCTGTGCGGCGATCTTATCAACAGTGGAAAGATTAACAGGCATAAAGTGCTGATCTCCCCATGTTTCCTTTGTTTTTGGCAGATTTTCACGCTCGAAAATCTGATTTGGTGTATAAACACCGTTTGTAAGACCTTTGGTATACATTTCCATGCGGCTCTTGTAATCTGCACGGAGCATTGTATCTGTGTCAAACTCTACATAATGGTCGCTCTGGAACGGATAAGTAAGAAGCTGGTCCAGATATTGCTGCAATCGTACAACCCAAGGGCTCAAAGTATGCTGCAGGAAGAATGTATTTGCCTGTTCCTGATTTGTAAACTTACTGTCATCCTTTCCAAGCATATAAAGAGGAACGCGGAATATCTTTGCAACTTCGCGCTCTGAATAAGTACGGTTTTCTGTAAGCTGTGCATCTGCATTGCTTGCCAGGTCCAGCGAGCTTGCTTTCATTCCATTTGCAACAATAAAAGGGTCGTTTGCATGGTCGCGGCCGCCATAAGCAGAAAGGATTCGCTCTTTAAGTTTCTGAGCATCTTCCTGAGTAAACTTCTTTTCATCTGCAGGAACCTCTATAAGAAGCTTAGAATGAATACCACCGTCAAAGCTGTCGTTTGTATATTCATCCAGAGTCAAACCAAGACGCGCTGCATGATGAGCATAAGCAAGCGGTGAAACTCCTCTTATAGTTCCAAAACGATAAGCCGGAATATGCAGCATATTAACAGGACGATATTTATAGATTTCGCCCTGGTAGTTGTATTCATAATAAACATCGCCGTTGTCATCAAAACAGATTCTCACGCGCTCCGGCGGAAGCGGTGTAAGACTGCGCGGCGAGTTATCAGCATTTCTGGCAACAAAAATAAACGCGTTTCCGTTTAACAGCAAATCCATCATCACAGTCTGCTTAAAAGTAAACGGTACATCGTAATAATTCGGCTGCTTTCTCAGTAAATATGCAAGGTTTGGTCTGTCATCGCGGATGCGTCCGTCAGAAGTGCGCTTATAAACATGCACACTCATCTGAGCAATAGAATCGGCAATGAGCATTGTACAAGCAGATACAGTTGTATTGCTCATAAGCTCAGCGCGAGACATATTCGGCATAAAAAACAGGCTTCCATTTGCAGGCCGAGAAACAACCGGTAAAGCCTTATCCATCTTTGGCAATGACGCCCGACGGATTTCCAATCCTAGAATTTTCATATTAATAATGTCATATAAGAAAAAAAATGCCGGAAACAAGAGGCATTGCTTCCGGCACAGGACTAATTTTTTCTGATTTTTTAGGAGTTAAAAATCGTGTATGACAACAATAATAAAGTCAGTTGAACTAAAAGAACATCTCATCCACGCTAAGCGGTGCCTTTGCTTCGTCTGCTAAAGCTATTTCAAGGCGGTTATTTGCCATAATTGAAGTAATAACACCGTCTATGCGCTTGCTGGTCTTGTTCGTGTCCGGCTTAATCGGTTTTATATTTCCGTTTGCATCCGGTTTTACTGTGGCACAGCTTACCATCCATGCCATAACCGGATTATTGTCTATAATTTTATTATCCAAAATTGCCTGCTCCCAGGCTTTGGAAGGCTCGCTCATTCCAACAATAGACTGAGAGAAGTCTACACAAGTGAACTCTGTAGCAAGGTCCTGAATGAGATATTCAGCAAGGTTGCGGTCGTAGGCGATCTCCTGAATGTCGTACTTTTTGGCATCCTCGCGGATGATATTGAGCATAAAAGAAAAATCCTGCGTCTCTCCTGGCGTTGCAGTTATAAAGCCCTGCTTAATCCAAGAGCGGATGCGGTAAGAGTCCTGCTTCATTTTAATGTCTATCTGGCCTTCCGGAATAAAGAAGTAATGCTTTGCATATCGCTTACCCTTTGGAAGCTCGAAGTACCAGGTTAATACAGTAAAGTCAAGTCGCTTTGAAAGGTCTATACCGCCCCAGCAACGGAGCCCTTCGAGGTTTTTCTCTGCATAACGATGGAAGCAATGCGCCCAGGAGCGGTCATTAATCCATACTTCTGCAACATTGAGCCATTCGTTCAGGTTCTTTGTTCTGAACGCTGTCTCGCTTGAGTTTGAAAGCAAAGCTTCACGAAAAGCAGTGTGCATGGCATCAAGCTCAACGCTCACGCCCAGGTTCGGATTTGCCTTATACCAGTTTTTCTCGTTCTTCCAGTCATCGCCCTTATCGAGCTCGAAAATTATAGAAAAATACTCGTCATTCTCGTAGCCGTTGGCATCTGCAAGCATTTTTTTACACTTTTCGTATTCTTCAAAGCATGGAGCGTTTCTGTTGTTTCCGGCTGTCGTGATGATGAACATTAAAGGCTGCTGGCGGGCCCTCATACCGGTTTCTATTACATCAAGTAACTCTGTCGTTTTATGCGCGTGGTATTCATCAATAATGGCGCAGGAAGGGTTAAGACCATCGAGCGTGTTTGAATCTGATGCAAGAGGCTTCATAAAGCCATCTGCACAGGTGAGAGAGTGCGCAAGCGGTTTAATATACTTCTTAAGGTCCACGGAATATTGAACAGTTTTCTTTGCATCTTCAAAAACAATTCGCGCCTGGTCTTTTTTAGTTGCTGCAGAGTAGACTTCCGCGCCTGGCTCCGTAAGAAGATCATAAAGCGACACGCCTGCAGCAAGAAAAGACTTACCGTTTTTTCGTGCAATCTGAATATAAGCTCTGCGGAACCGTCTTTTATTGTTATCTCTCCGGCGCCATCCGTAAAGGCTCGCAATTATGAACTGCTGCCATGGTTCCGGCTTAAGCTTCTGCCCCGCAAGTTTTCCCTTTGTGTGCACCAGCTGTGAAAAAAAGACAATTGCCGCCTGAGCTTTCTTATGGTCAAAATAATAAGGAAAGGTTCCTTCTTCACTCGCCTTTATATCCTTAATATGCCGCTTTACAGCAAGCTTTACCATCTTACAAGTTGGAATCCTGGAGTTTGAAACATCATTTATGTATTTCAGATAGGTAAACTTATACTTTTCCATTAGTTTAGGAACCCTACCTTTTGCTTCTCCACTGGCTTTTTATCAGTCGGCATTTAAGGCATATCTTCAAATCAGAGAAGAATTTCTTAATACCCCAGAACCGATAATATCCTTTTTCATGGCTGTGGCAACAATTACTACAAGTTTTCATTCTGCTACTCCTTTGATTCCCATTTACTCGCCTTAAAACATTCGCCTTTCAATTTCTTCTGACATTTACCGTGTTTCCAATTCCAATTTTTACAGTTCCAACAGTTCTTCATTTTCTCAAACTGTTCTTCAAGTCTTTTGTTTTCTGCTTGGTAATAGTCATTATCTTTTGCAACTTCCTGCAACTGCCATTCAAGGTCTGCCATATCTGCAATCAGTTTTTTTATTGCTTTATCTTTCTCTTGAATAATTCCAAGAAGTTCACACTTTTCTTTTTCTAAGGTTTGTGTAAGCTCCTGTTCTGCAAGCAGGCAACCTTCAAGGTCGGCAAGGTTTTTACAGATAATCTCAAATCCCTGTTGCAATATCGGGTCTTTAAGTGCCATACTGATTCTGTTTTTCATTTCGTCTTTAGTCATTTTCTGCCCCCTTTCTGTGCTTGCCGATATACCAGCCCGCCCTTATATTGCGTTCTGTTTTTGTCTTGCCACTACTTGCAAAGTTTTCTGCCTTCTGGCGCAGCTCTTCTGATACATTCATTATGTCGTAAACTGCTGTTCTTTTTTTCTGTTCTGTCTGCTTCATTTTGCAACCTCTCCAAGCTTTGCAGCTTTCTCTATTCTCATTGCGGCGGTGTTTGCCCTGAAAAAATCCGGCTTACGATAATCGTCGTTAAGTCCGGTCCTGCAGTCCAGACAGAAAGGCGGCGGATATTCCACATTATAGTGCTCGCAGTTCACACACTTTCGCTGTAATACGGTGTCTTGTGGTGGCACCGTGTCCTTTTTCTCATTCATCTTGTACCTCCTCTTCAAGATAAACTTTATCAACAGTAAGCCTCAGGATGATCTCCGTATCCGCCTTTACCTGGCGGATTTCGGATGCCTGTTCCTTCTGCTGTTCCATCATATTTGCAATTGTCTGCCTCATTCTGTCGTTGTTCTGCTGCATAATCCTGTTGTCATGGCAGCAGGCAATCATTGCAATCATGCTCAAAAATAAAACCGTCAAACTGCATAATAAAATTGCAAGATTTCTTGAATATTCACTCATTAACCGTTCCCCATCAGCTCTTTTAAGAAGTCCTGATCATCCTTCTCTTTTGGCTTTACCCTCATTCTTGTTCTTGCTTCTGGCGTTACACCGAACTTCATCATAATTTTATGGAAGCGGTTCATGTGCTCTTTATACACATCCAGAAGGTTCATCTGCTTTATTTTGTCGAGATTTGACAGATATTCGCCATAACTCTCGTATACATTCACTTTTTCAAGGCAGTCCTGCGCGATGTCGTAACTTATAAAAGCATCTTTCAGGATTACCGTATCAACAATTGATATAAGACCAGCTTCAAGCATTGCCGGAACCAGCTCGTCCCATTTCTCTGCAGCTTTCTCCGAAAGGTTTATCGGAGCCGGAAGCTTTTCAAGCGGTTCAATCGAAATTCCGCGTCCTTCGTGTCTGGAAGGTTTATAAGTTCCATTCGCTTTATGTTCTTCTGTGCTTTTTGGTGGTCTCCCCATTTACTTTTCACCTCGCACCATCTTTTCAATTTCCCCAACTGGTACACCGTTGGCATATTTCATTTTTATGGCTTCAAGCTTTTCTTTTGTGTTGCAGTAACGCTTTCCGGAATATCGCTTGTTGCCGCTGTTTAATGTCTTTGTGTAAATCTTTGCATAAAGCTTGCCATAAGCTTCTGCCCCGATCTTGTCTTGAATCTCCTGCATCTCAGGTTCAAGCTGCCGGCCCGTCTTTCTCTTTTCCATCAGAATGCCGGCATCCATAATTTTACATTCTGAGTAAACTCCTCTTTACTCAGCGAGACGGTCCCGCCCAGCTGATAGCTTCCGTCAGGCATCTTGTCAAAAACAGCTCCTTCAAAATAAGGCGCTTCCTTTCCGGTGAAAACTCCGGAATATTTCTGTCCGGATATTTTTGTTTTTTTTCCGTCCAGGTCTATGTAATAATCCTTTACGATGCACACGATAACTTCGGTTCCCTTCACTTCGTAATCCTCCTCAAAATTTTACCCCCTCCCTTTTTTTTCGCACGCGCACACAAAAAAG
>Ga0310690_10003104_pt1 | contig 25549 bp, 22 predicted proteins | sample AusTroGonzalo_MG_2_FD_207661 | JGI IMG/M metagenome (GOLD analysis project Ga0310690, IMG submission 207661) | Bovine rumen microbial communities from tropical cattle in Woodstock, Queensland, Australia - Gonzalo_04 (v2) (version 2) | ecosystem: Host-associated > Mammals > Digestive system >... | reverse complement strand
CGAGACGGAGAATTCGTGCGCCACATTCCTTTTGAGCGCGACGTGAAGGCCTTTATGGTCAACGAGAGCGGTGCATCGGTCTATTCCGCATCGCCCGTCGCCCGCGAGGAATTCCCGAACTATGATGTGACGGTGCGGGGTGCGGTCTCCATTGGTCGCCGTTTGATGGACCCGCTTGCCGAATTGGTGAAAATCGATCCGAAATCCATTGGGGTGGGGCAGTATCAGCACGATGTGAACCAGAAAATGCTGCAGGAGAGCTTGCAGACCACCGTGGAGAGCTGCGTGAACTACGTGGGCGTGGAACTGAATACCGCGAGCAAGCAGTTGTTGTCCTACGTCTCCGGTGTCGGACCGGCGTTAGCGCAGAATATCGTGGATTATCGTGATGAGAACGGTCCGTTCCCGTCGCGCGAGGCGTTGAAGAAGGTGCCGAGATTCGGGGCGAAGGCGTTCCAGCAGTCTGCCGGATTCCTGCGCATCCGAGAGGCCGAAAACCCGCTCGACGGCAGTGCGGTGCATCCCGAGAGCTACAAGGTGGTGGAGAAAATGGCCGGAGACTTGCACTGTTCTGTGTCAGACTTGATTAAGGACAAGGAGCTCAGGTCGAAGATTGTGCTGAAAGACTATGTTACCGACACGGTTGGACTGCCCACGTTGGAGGACATCTTGAAGGAATTGGCGAAGCCCGGGCGTGACCCGCGCACCCGGTTTGAGATGTTCGAGTTCGACAAGAATGTGCGCACTATCAACGACCTGACCCCGGGGATGGTGCTGCCGGGAATCATCACCAACATAACCAATTTCGGATGTTTCGTCGATATTGGCGTGCATCAGGACGGGCTCATCCACATCAGTCGCCTGAGTAATCGCCGTATCTCCGACCCTTCTGAAGTGGTTCATCTCAACCAGAAGGTGATGGTGAAGGTCGAAGGCGTTGAGGTGGAACGCAAGCGCATCAGCCTCGCCCTGGAACAGGGTTAAGTAGAGCCGTCATATTATGGCGGCTCGTAATGTGAAAATGGCGGCTCGTGATTTTGTGATAGGTGGCTCAAAAACAAACAAAACGATGGAAAATAAGACGAAAAAATACCAGTATGACTATTGGAGGCCAGCGGTGGCGGCCGACAATGTAGTGTACCGTTTTGACGGCAAGGCGTTGCAGGTGTTGTTGGTGAAACGCGGCAAAGACCCGTACAAAGGTCTTTGGGCGTTGCCAGGCGGTTTTTTGGAGGAGAACGAAACGTTGAAGGAGGCTGCCTTGCGCGAGCTGAAGGAGGAAACCGGGATTGTTCCGCGTTATACGGAAGAGTTGTGTTCCTGTAGCGGGGTGAACCGTGACCCGCGCGGGCGTGTGATTTCGGTGGTGTACTATTCATTCGTGCGCGACGTTGAAGGGGTGGCGGGAGATGATGCAGCTGACATCCAGTGGTTTAACATTTACGAACTGCCGGAATTGGCGTTCGACCATGCGGAGGTGATGCAGAAGGCTATCGAGCAACTCCGCACCACGATCAAATTGAGCCCCTATTTTTTCTACCTGCTGGATGACGAGTTCACTTTGCCAGACTTGGGTCGCCTGTGGTCTTGTGTGTATAACCGGAAAATAGACCGCCGCAATTTCCAGAAGCATTGGATTGCCTTCGGTTTGGTGACTAACATTCTCGAACTCACGAGATTACCAAAATCCTCCCGCGCCTCGAAATACTATCGGTTCAACGAGGATGCCTATCTCAAATTCCAGAAGACGCACATATTCAAATGAAGAGATAAACCGCTTTGGACTTCCCTTTGCGGTTTTTTTTTGCGCCTTCACCAAGTTATAGATTTTTTTATTACTTTTGCTACGCTTTGTATTAGCGTGATATTTTCTATAAGTCATTGAAAATTAGTAATATAAAATAAACTTAAGTATGAAAAAATTGACAGACAACACCGGTTTGGGCAAGATTATCCTGCTTTGCAACGTGGTGGTTTTGGTGCTTTTCATTATTTCCATGCTCTTCTTAATGAAATTCGACAAGACCAACAAAGCCGTCATCCAAGAACGCAACCATTACAACAAGTTGTATGAAAATTATGCCATGGCGCAGCATCCGCTTAAACAGGACAGCGCTGAAGTGGCCTATTACCAGTATAAATTGGATACGCTGCAGCAGAAGAAAGCCTCCACTAAGGATGAGCAAAAAGCCCTTGCCGAGAGCATTGAAGTGACCAAGAACACATTGGCTGACAAGAAAAAACAACAAGCAGACAACTTGGTGAAAGTGTCCGAATTGGAAAAAGAATATACGCCAGTGCAACAAAATTGGGAACAGTTGAATGCCGATAATGATGCCGCTAAAAAGAAATTCTGGGTGATAGCATGGATTACCATTATCGCCTTTTTGGCCAAAACCTTTGTGTTTGCAGCCTGGGGCGCTAAAAACAATGAAAATCTCCAGAAAATCGCCTCTTGGATGAAGGACGGCATGAAACCCTGGATGTCATACGTGGCATGGTTTGTCCCTATCTATAATCTGATCAAACCCCTGTCATTCTTCAAAGAGGTCTGGAATGAATCGGATTATGCAATGGAAAATGCCGGTATCGTGGAAAGAGATACGGATAAGATTGACAATTCGAACATTTATATGACCATTTGGTGGGGTTTCCTCCTCATCAGTGTTTGGTTGATGAACTTTGTGCTCTTCAGTACGTTCTTCCGTGAAGGTGCCTTCTTCCACAAAGCGGGTCATGGTTCCATGGTAGTGATTGCCATTGTCATCATGGTGATTTGCATGTGTCTGGAAACCTTCTTGATTCTCAACTATAACAAGAAAAATAAGAAGATGCTGGAGAATGAGGATAAATTCTAACTCTCCAAGAAGTTATAATTTTGGTAAGAAAGCAGGGCTGAGGTCCTGCTTTTTTATTGGTGATGAGATGAGATTTTGGATGCGAGGTCTGCTGGATGGTGGTGGAATCAGGGCATCGCCTTTTCGATGGTTTCCCAGAGAAGATCGGCTGAACGATCCCAAGTGAACAGGCCTTTTCTTTCAATACCCTTGTTTATCAGATCGTTGCGCAGATTCTGGTCGCTGGCAATCTGATACATGGCATGGGCGATTTCCTCCACACTGTATGGATTCACCAGCATGGCGGCGTCTCCCGCAATTTCAGGCATGGAGGTGAGGTTGGAGGTGATGACGGGCGTGTGTGCGTTGAAGGCATCCACAATCGGCTGACCGAATCCTTCGAACAAGGAGGCATATACCATGGCAGAAGCTGCTGCGGTGAGGTTTTTCAGCACATCGATTTGCTGACGGCCCAGCATGACCACATCTTCGCGGTATTTCATCTGCAAATAGGTCTCTTCGATTTCACCGGCCCACCATTTCTTATCGCCTACCACAACCAGTTGCATTTCTCCGCAGGAACGTTCTTTGAACATGTCGAAGGCCCTGAAAATGTTGGCCAAATTCTTGCGTTTCTGGATTAATCCCACAAAAAGGAAAAAATCCTTCCCATTCGTATATTGCTGTTTGACGAGCGTTCGCTGTTCGGGGGGGAGTGGTTTATAAGCTGGGTTTGAACCGTTGAAAACCACATGAATACGGTCGAGGGGGATCTGGTAGCTCTTATGGATATCCTCTCGGCTGAATTCCGATACCGTGGCTATTCTTGTGGAATGGCAGGCGAATTTCGGGAAATAACGGAGGTAATAACGGCGTATTGCCGGCGGGACAAATTCGGGGTGGTGGAGGAAGTTGAGATCGTGAATCACATTGACGACGGGGATGTTGAGCTTGGTAGGAATCCAACCATCGGTAGAGACGAAAATATCAGGTTTTATCTGTCTGAGTTTAAGCGGAACACCATGTTCAAAGAAAAGATACCACAAATACGGATGGCGTGCCTGCGGGTGTGCGACCACAGGAGTGACATTGTCGTTAAGCACAAACGACTCGTCATATTTCCGATCGAAGAGGAAATAAAACTGGTGTTCGGGATGGGCTTTCGTGATGCGACGTAGGGTTTCGAGGGTGAAAATGCCAATGCCTTCCAATCTGTCTTTCAGCAGCAGACGTGTGTTAACGGCAATCTTCATGATGGTAACGAGTGTTTTTCGTCCTGATTATGCAGAAGGGTTCTCCTTTTTGTCACTACTGGTGCGGTAGGTGTAGGCATCCGTAGTGGCATTTTGGGTGGATGCGTTGTCCGTTGTTTGTGTGGCCGGTTCGATGTCCTTGATGTTCAGCTGGGTGTTGACCACATTGTTCCAACGGTTCTCTTCCACATGATAGAGGACATTGAACGGTTTGGAATCGCTGATGACAGGCAAAAGGGCCTTTTGGTTAAAGGCGATGCCATCGAAAGAGCCACTGCGCTCGTAAGGGCTCAGAACCCTGCATTTCAGATGTTTATCGCCAACGATGCGGGCATTTCCTTCATCCACCACGCCATCGGTTTCAAAGATGGGCTCCATGTTGCCGGGTCCGAAGGGAGCGAATTTTTTCAGGTTTTTCAGGAATTGCGGAGTGATTTCCGACAGCTTGAGCCGCATGTCAACGGTGATTTCCGGCTCGTATGAGGATTCGTCAAGGTTTTCTTTGACGTATTCCTCGAAGCGTTGGGAGAATTCTTCGAGGTTTTCCTGTTTCATGGTAAGGCCTGCAGCGTATTTGTGGCCACCGAAGTGCTCAAGCAGGTCGGCGCAGGAGTCGATGCCGTCGTAGATGTTGAATTCCTTGACGGAGCGGGCGGATCCTGTAATCAGGCCGTCGTCGGAGCTCATGAGCACGATGGTGGGTTTGTAGAATTCTTCGACAAGGCGTGAGGCCACGATACCGATGATGCCTTTTTCCCAGGAAGGGTTGTAAACCACAATACTTTTGCGGTTTTCGAACTCGTGGGAGTTACGGATCATGTCCATTGCCTCCTCCGTGGCGTTTTTGTCTTTCTGTTTGCGCTCGTTATTCTGCTTGTTGATGCGGTTGCTGATTTCGAAAGATTTGTCCTCGTCTTCGACAATGAACAGACGGACGGACTCTTTCGCGCTTTTGATTCTGCCTGCGGCGTTGATGCGCGGTCCCACGTAAAAGACTAAGTCAGAGATTGATATGACTCTGGTGAAGAAAGTGTCGTCGCTAAATGGCGGATAAGTCCTCATTTTGATGCCGGCCTGGTCAAGGATGGCGCGGATGCCCATACGGGGGATTTTGTTGATCATCTCAAGCCCGAAGTGGGCGAGGATGCGGTTTTCGCCTGTGATGGCCACGATGTCGCACGCGATGCTCACTGCCACGAGGTCCATGCGTTTCAGCCAGAGTTCGTCAGGCAATTCGTTGCGGAAGCAGTATCCTTGCACTAATTTGAAACCGACTCCGCATCCGGAGAGTTCCTTGTAGGGGTAGGTGCAGTCTTTGCGCTTGGGGTCGAGGATGGCCAGGGCGTTGGGGAGGGTTTCCCCTTCGAGATGGTGGTCGGTGATGATGACATCGATGCCGTATTGGTTGGCCAGATCCACCATGTCGTTGGCCTTGATGCCGCAGTCGAGGGAGATAAGCAGGTTTATGCCGTTGTCGCGGCAGTATTGGATGCCTTTTTCGGTGATGCCGTACCCTTCGGTATAGCGGTCGGGAATGTAGTATTTGATGTATTCGTGGGCGTCGGAGCCGCGGATTTCGCACAGGAAAGAATAGACCAGGGCGACTGCGGAAGTTCCATCCACATCGTAGTCGCCATACACCATGATTTTCTCGTCATGGACGATGGCTTTGGATAGGCGTTCCACAGCAGTGGTCATGTCTTTCATCAAGAAAGGGTCGTGCAATTTCTCGATATTGGGTTCGAAAAAGTCGCGCGCTTGTTGCACGGTGGTGATGCCCCGCTGAACCAAGAGCGTAGCCAACGGACGCTCAATATGCAGATTCTCACATAGTTGTGAGACTTTTGCTTCGTCCGGAAGCTCTTTTATGACCCAATGTTTTTTCATATTATTATCTCAAAAATACGCGGTGCAAATATAAAGAATATTTTGGATATAAAAAACTTAAATATTTCCGATTTTCATTTTTTTATCAATATCGGAAATGTACTGTTTCATTTTCTTGTCTGTTTCATTGAGATTCCGGATGGTGCGGCATGCGTGGAGAACCGTTGCGTGGTCTTTGTTTCCACAGTATGCTCCTATGACGGAGAGGGGGAGATGCGTGTATTTTTTGGCGAAATACATGCTGATCTGGCGTACTTGGACGATCTCGCGTTTGCGGGTCTTGGCGTTGATGGCCTCCACGGAGATGCCGAAGTAGTCGCAAACGATTTTCTGGATGTATTCGATGGAAATCTCCTTGGCGGTGGATTTCACGTATTTGTCAACCATTTCGCGGGCGAGGTCCAGGGTGATGTCGCGGTGGTTGAGGGAGGCTTGGGCCAGGATGGCGATCATGGCGCCTTCCAATTCGCGGGTGTTCGCGGTGATGCGCAGCGCTAAATAGTCGATGACCTCCTTGGAGAATTCTATCCCGTTGTTCTCCAGTTTTTTGGTGATGATGGCCGTACGGGTCTCAAGGTCGGGGACTTGGAGGTCGGTGGCCAGCCCCCATTTGAAGCGGTTCAACAGTCGGGGCTCGAAGCCGGTGATGTCCACGGGAGACTTGTCGGAGGTCATGATGATCTGTTTCTTGAGCTGATGCAAGTAGTTGAAAATCTGGAAGAAAGCCTCCTGCGTTTTGGTCTTGTTGCCAGAAATGAACTGGATGTCGTCAATAATCAACATATCGACAGCTTGGTAGAACCAGTAAAAATCGTTCAGGTTGTCGCTCTTCACGGCCTCCATGTACTGCTGGTAGAAGGTGTCAGCACTGACATAGATGACGATTTTGTCGGGGAAGTTGATCTTCGTTTGGATTCCTATGGCGTTGACTAAGTGGGTTTTGCCGAGCCCGACTTCGGAGTAGATGAACAGCGGGTTGAAGGGGGTTTGTCCGGGGGATTTGGCGATGGACATTCCTGCGGCCACGGCAAGGCGGTTGCAGTCGCCCACCACATAGTTGTCGAAGGTGAGGGTTTCCGACAGGTTGGAGGGGATGCGTTGTTTTTTGATTCCCGGTACGACAAACGGTCCTGGGATGTCTTTCCGGTCCATGGTGTTCACATCCAACGGGGGCATCATCAAGGGGTTCTTGACGGCCTTCCGGGGGGAGGAGGCGATCGTGATGCTGGAGGTTTGCGAAGGGGTCTTTCCGCGTTCCACGAGCACTTTGTAACGGAGTTTCGCGTCGTTGCCCAACAGTTTGCGGATGGAAGAGCGCAGCAAATCCACATATTGTTCTTCCAGTATCTCTTTGTACCACAGGCTCGGAAGCTCTATCGTGAGGAGCTTGTTTTCGAGAGAGACGGCGTTGATGGGCTCGAATATGGTGGTGTAAACCTCCGGCGAAACCGTGTCCCGGATGATTTCCAAACATTGAGCCCAAACGTTCGTATGCGAGGGTATCTCTTTTTCCATTTGCAGTTTCAGTTTCTTGTTTTTTAAGCTATAACATTTACATTGAGTAGGTTAAGAATAACCATCTCGTCAGATTTTCAACCCTGCAAAACTAACAAAAAAAATGTTCAAAAATTTTTTTCGAGCCCCTTGATTTTTTGAAAAAAAAGTGTATAAACTGCTAAAAACGGTCAAGACAACAAGTTACGGAATTGGTCGTATTTCCCGACATCGCACCAGCTGTCCTCGTCATGGGGATAAGCCAAAATGCGGTGATGTTCCGATCGGGCGAGGTAAAAATTTGTGATGGAGGACTTCTCCACGGAGGAAATCTCGCGTGCGAGGCAGGTGTCAAGCACATGTATCCCGCTGAAAGCCAGTTCCTCCGCGTCTTCAGCTGCTTCAGAGAGGATCTCCTCGCCTGTTTTGGTGTTCCTCCATCCGCAGAGCTGCCCTTGGTCTCGGTCGAAGAGGAAATAACGCTGTGTCTGTCGATGCCTGACCGCCAATGTGGCCTCCGCACCGCTTTTTATGTGTTTGTTTATCAGCGTGTTAAAACAGATGTTAGACACGATATCCACATTGTATAGCAAAAGGATGTCGCTGTCGTGCCACAAGGCCTCCGCGAATTTCAACCCTCCGGCAGTGTCTCGGAGATAAGCCCTCTCGTCGGAAATCCGGATGTTTGAGGCATAAGGATGCGACCGCAGGGCTGCTGTCATCATGTCCGGAAAATGGTGGATGTTGACAATAATGTCCGTTATCCCGCTTTGTGTCATTTTCTCCAACGCGTTGTCCAACAATGTTTTACCCATATATCTAACCAACGCTTTGGGCTTTGATGCGGTCAAAGGGTAAAGTCTTGTGCCCAATCCCGCGGCGAATACGAATCCGGTAACTTTCATACACGTGATTTTTGGCTGCAAAAGTAACAAAAAGATGTTGATTACATCTTGACGAATTGACTTTTTTTTCAGGGAAATGTAGTACTTTTGCCGTTAAGAATACAAAAATGTACGATTATGAAAAAAGTAGTATTTGTCGCTATAGCATTGTTAACCCTTTGTCTGACAGGGTGCAAGGACATGACGGTTTCCACACAATACACTATTGGATGTTTGGGCTTTGAGTCAGGAGCTATCGAGAGTTCCGACTGGGACGCCATCGAGGATTATTTCAAGTCACACGTGGCCTATAACGAGAAGGTTACTTACGAAGGCCGTTCTCAGTCGGATAACGATGGAATGGCGCGGCAATATTATGACGAACAGATGGCCAAGATAGACACTTCATACGTCTGTACGTTGCTTGCCAACACCGACTCGTTTGTTTATGGGATTGCGACGCTGAACGCCAGCGGTACCTATCGCAAGGTCAAGGCCATGACATTCCGTCATGATGGCGTGGTGGAGGAGAGCGAATAACGCGCCTATTTCCGTACCCGTTCCTTCAGCATGGGGACGAAGAGGCAGTCACCGAATTCCTCCTCTTCGTATTCCGATTCACTGACTTTTACAACCCTTTTCATGATTTGGGATTCTTCCATCCCTACGGGAATCACCATGATTCCACCGACAACCAGTTGGGCGAGTAATGCTTGCGGTATTTCTGGAGCGCCGCATGTGACGATGATGCGGTCGTAGGGGGCGAACTGAGGCCATCCCTTGAACCCATCGCCATAGTAGGTGATAACCGACGGTGCCAGCTTGTCCAACAGCGGTTTGGTCTGCTTGAACAGGGCGATTTGGCGTTCGATAGTATAAACTTTTGCCCCCATCGCATATAAAATGGCAGCCTGGAACCCTGAACCGGTTCCGATTTCCAACACTTTCATGCCTCGCGACACTTCTAACAACTGCGACTGGAAAGCCACGGTGGAGGGCTTGGATATGGTTTGGTCGGTGGGAAGTTTGATGGCGATGTCCTCGTACGCCCGTGGCCACAACAGGGATTCCAGAAAACGGTGACGCTCCATCTTGTCAAACGCCTGAAGCACATTTTCGTCCGTGATACCTTTCTGCCGCAGCTGCTCGATCATTCTTTTCTTCTGACCGAGAAGTAGGAAATTGTCTGTGGCCATGTCTTTTTTGTTTGTTTTATTTGTAGAGACGGTGCGCGTCCCGTCTCTACAGAGGAAAAAGGGGAATGCGTGAATCTGAAGAATTAGAACCCGAAGGAGGAGCCGTCAAAGCAGTGTGTGCAGATACGTTCTTTGGGTAGTCCGATAGAATTGGCAATGGTGTCCAACGTGTTGAATTTCAATGTGTCGACACCGAGATGTTTGCGGATGATTTCTACCATGTTGGCGTACTCTTTGGTGGTGCTGTCCATGTAGCGGTGCAGGTTCTTGTGTTCGTCGCCCTCCAATTCCTCGATAACGCGGCGGGTGATCAGTTCCATCGTGTTCTTGGAGGCGGAGAAGTTGAGGAATTCGCAGCCGTAGAGCAGGGGCGGGCAGCTGATGCGGATATGCACCTCTTTGGCACCATACTCGTACATCATCTTCACGTTGTCGCGCAGTTGCGTGCCGCGCACGATGGAGTCGTCGCAGAACACCACGCGCTTGCCTTTGAGCAGGTCGCGGTTCGGCAACAGCTTCATCTTGGCCACATGCTCGCGCATCTCCTGTCGGGACGGAGTGAAGCTGCGCGACCAGGTGGGGGTGTATTTGACAATGGCGCGTTGGTAGGGGATTTGCTTGCCGTTGGAGTAGCCGATGGCCATACCAATGCCGGAGTCGGGGATGGGCGCCACGAAATCAACCTCTGTGTCATCGCTTTTGCCCATTGCGTAACCGAGGCGATATCGTGCGTTTTCAACATTGATATTCTCGTAATTCACAGAAGGATAGCCGTAATAAATCCAAAGAAACGAGCAAATTTGCATTTCTTTGTTCGGGGCGAGCAGTTGTTGGAAGCCGTCGGCGGTCAGTTTTACGATTTCGCCCGGCCCGATGAAATATTCCGTTTCATAATCAAGGTTGGCGAAGCTGTGGTTTTCGGAGGCGACCACGCGGCCGGTGCTGTTCTTGCCGATGACAATGGGTGTACGGCCGTACAAGTCGCGGGCGGCAATGATGCCGTCTTCGGTGAGGATCAGGATGGAACAGGAGCCTTTCACCTTGCTGAATACATATTGTATGCCTTCCACAAAATCGTGTTTGCGGGTGATCATCAGTGCGATGAGTTCGGTGGGGTTAGTGGTGCCGGCACTGAGTTCGGTGAACTGCTGGTTACAATCCAAACATTCTTGTTCTAACTCACTGACATTGTTGATTTTGGCCACTGTTGAGATAGCGAATCTCCCCAGATGGGAGTTGACCACGATGGGTTGTGCGTCGGTGTCGCTGATGACTCCGATGCCGGAATTGCCCAGGAATTTTCCCAATTCGTCGCCAAACTTGGTCCGGAAATAGGTGTTCTCGATATTATGAATAGAACGGCGGAACAGTTTTGCATCTTGATGATACGTTACCATTCCGCCGCGTCTTGTCCCGAGGTGAGAGTGATAGTCCACCCCGTAGAATAAATCGGAAATGCAAGGTTTGGTTGATACAATACCAAAAAAGCCGCCCATAAGAAGATGTCTTTATAATGATTATTAAGGATATATGTGTCAGAATTCCTATCTTCTAACGGGTCGCAATAATACTTTTTTTTCGGGAAAAACCCTTTCCCCGGAAGTCGGTTTTTATGAACAAAAATTGTTGATAACGTTGTTTCAGGATAGTTTTACAATCTCTTCGTAGATCAAGTCGATGGCGTTGGGGAGGGCGAATTGGCTGATGTTGCGACCAAGTGTTGCCATGCGGTCGGGGGCGTTGGCCAGCTGCAACAGCGTGGGTATCAGCTTCTCTTTGGCTTCTTTGTCGGGGATGAGCAGTGCGGCGTCCTTGGAGGATAGGGCTTTGGCGTTGAAGGTTTGGTGGTCTTCGGCGGCGAAGGGGAACGGCACGAGGATGGTGGGGGCGCCCACGATGGCCAGCTCCGCCAACGCCAGTGCGCCCGCACGCGACACGATGACGTCCGCCATGCTGTAGGCATCGTTCATGTTCTTGATAAACGGCACGATGCGAATGTGTTCGTCCTGTTGTTTCAACAGTTCAGGGTCGATGTTTTTGTAGAATTGCTCTCCGGTTTGCCAAAGCAGCTGGAGGTCCGCTTGGCGGAAGTCGTCCAAATGGGCCGCCATGGTCTGGTTGAAGGTCCGTGCACCGAGACTCCCGCCCACCACCAAAACGGTTTTCTTGTCCGGGGTGAAGTTGAAATACTCGTATGCGCTGTTTTTTTTTCGCTCCATTTGCAGGATTTCCTTGCGGATGGGGTTGCCGGTCTTGATGATCTTTTCGGGGGGGAAGAACCGGTCGAGCCCGTCGTAGGCCACGCAGATGGCTTTGGCGTTTTTGGCCAGCATCTTGTTGGTGACGCCGGGGTAGGAGTTTTGTTCTTGCAGTAGGGTGGGGATGCCGAGTTGGGAGGCGGCTTTCAGTGCCGGGCCGCTGGCGAAGCCACCGACTCCGATGGCCAGGTCGGGTTTGAACTCGCGCATGATCTTCTTGGCCTTGCGCATGGCCTTCATCATCACCACGGGGAGGCGCAGATTGCACAACACACCGTTGAGCGACATGTCGCGATGGATACCGTAAATCTCCAGTCCCTCAATGGGATAGCCGGCTTCGGGCACACGCCGCATCTCCATTTTGTCGCTTGCCCCGATGAAGAGGATCTTAGCTTCGGGATTCTCACTTTTGATCTTGTTGGCGATGGCCAAGGCCGGGAAAATGTGGCCTCCCGTGCCGCCTCCGCTGATGATGTATCGTTTTTCCATATCGGTTTGGTTTTGTGCGGCAAAGATAGATTTTTTTTGTATTTTTGCCCGCATTAAAAATCTAAGCAATATGGGATATTTTAACGATTTAAAAGATGAGGCTTTGGCCACCTTAAGAGGAAAATGGGGCTCTTTTGTGGGACTCACGTTTATCTATTTGTTGCTGGTTGGAATTGCATCCGGTGCCACCCAGTTTGGGGAAATATTCACGGGCAGCTCATTCTCCACCTTAGCCATGATCATGACAAGTTCCGGAGTCCTGTTGACGATCTTGGCCATTCCGATGCAATTCGGCTATTCGGTGGCGCATCTGCATTCTTCCCGTCAGGATTTGCCTGCCGATATCGGTGACCTTTTCTTCGGCTACAAACGCTTCTGGCACGTGTTGGGCACAATGCTTTTGATGACTTTGGCCATCATTGGCGGTATGATCCTGTTTGTCATTCCAGGCATTATTCTCGCCTTTGCATACGCTATCGTTCCGTTGGTGTTGCGCGACAACCCCGAACTATCCCCCGTTGAGGTTCTCCAGAAGAGCCGCATGATGATGAAGGGCCACAAGATGGATCTTTTCTTGCTCTATCTCAGCTTCATCGGCTGGGCAATCTTGTGCATCTTTACCTTTTTCATCGGATACCTGTGGCTCGCGCCTTACGTGCAGATGACCGAGGTGAAATTCTACGAAAAGATTCGCGCGGAATTTGAAGGGGAAGAAGACGAATCTGTTGAGGAAGAGGAAACATCTGCGGATGTCGCTGAATAATGGGATTGTCCCGTGGTAGAGACGTTTCATGAAACATCTCTACCGTGTCACAACCACGATTTTCACCGGCGACTCCCACTCTCCCATCATCGCCTTGAACTTCTTTGTGTTCTTGGCGGAAATGCCTTCCTGAGGCAGACTTAATTGTCGATTTATAGTCACCGTTTGACCGTCAACCTGAATATCAATCAGTAATTTGGCGTTCTCGACGGTGATTTCTTTATGGACGGGTTTCGTGAGGCAGCGGGTGTTGGCGGGCAACGTCACGGTGTAGCTGTACTTTTCGTCGGATTGGCCGGTGTTGATGTCGTATTGGCGGTCGTTGTGGATGTTCGCGGAACGGACCTGCGTGCCGTAGTTGCCGTCGTCAATGGTCATTTCGTAGTATTTACCACTAAGCTGGGAAACGGACACTTTCGCGACACTGATTTCCTGCGGTTGCAGGGTTTTGGTTATGGGAGCGTGTACATCCTTCCGGGTTATAGTGGCTTTTGGAGCCTCTATTTTGCCGTTTTCGAAAACAATCGTCGCCGCGATATCTACTCCGATGGGTTGGATGCTGGAATTGGAAAGCGAACCCTTTTGTGTGATGAAAGCTGTATTTCGTTCTACATCCAAACTCAGGTCAGAGATGTCTGAAGTCGTGACGAAATAGTATAATCCATCGGATTGTACCTTTACAGCGGCCTCTAAATCAGCAGATAAGGAATTGTTTAAGAAAGATAGTTCCGCATGGAATCCCAAACTCTGCAGCACGCCAGCCAAAAGAATGTTCTTCTCAACCGGGGTGGAACAGTTGCTTTCCCACACCTGCTGCGGCGAGGCGAACATGTAGTTCAACGTCTTGGCATCCACATCGTTAGTGCGGATATAATCGTGGATGTAATCCCGTACCAGCAGAATCTTGTCCATGTCGTTCATCTCTTCTGCGAAACGGCTGCGAAAGAAGTCTGTGATTTTCTGATTGTCAAACTTCTGCATAGAGTTTTGGTTAGAAATTCTGCTGACGAGTGCTTCTTCATTGTCCAAAGTGAAGAATGTGAGCGTGGCCACTGCGCTCGGGAAAAGGTACTCGTCTGTGGGCTGTTCCGGCAGGTTAGTGAATGTGTAGACGGTGGAGGCGATGTCTTTGTCGGTGCTTTCCGTTTTCGTATAGTTGAGATTCTCGCCGTTTAGCTGGAACTTCGCGGGCTTGTAATCCGGCGTAGTTACGCTGACCACGTACTTCTCCACGGGTACTTCCTCCTGTAAATCCACCTTTTCCAGTAACTCCTGGAAGAAAAAGTTCTTGGAGCGGATGGTGTAGTCGAGGACGATGACGGCGTCGTATTCCAGCGCCGTGTGGGTTACGACCATCGTGCGGATACCGTTGAGGCGCTCGCACTTCGTGCAGCTCTCCGGCAACATCGGGTTGAAGGCGTTGGCGGGGGTCTCCACCTTGCTGCCGTCCTTGCGGATGGTATAGGCCTCGTTGATGATTAATTCCTGAAAATCAGGATTATACGTAATGAACGTCTCCCCGAAATGGTCGAAGGTCATCCGGGTGAATATCTGCAGTTCCGTGCGCTTGCGAAACTCTGTGGAGCCATCCGTGTTCAATGTGTAGCTCTTGGAGACGAGCTTATAGACGGCGTCCTTTTCGGGGGCTTTGGCGAGGAGGGAGAGGGCCGTACAGATTATGGTTACGATTATGATGAGCTTTTTGGTCATATTGTTATTGTTTTTGTTCTTATTATCGCAGGGCTCACTTCGTTCACCCTGTGTGTCCCAGGGCTCACTTCGTTCACCCCGGGTTAACACGTGAAGCCCCTACAGGGCTTTCAAGGAATTATGTTTTATATTACTACCCCGCCTTTCGGGCACCCCTTCTAAAAGAAGGGGAATTGGGGTCGCTCGTGACTGCTAACTACTAACTGCTAACTATCGCAAAAACACCACCGGATTATCCATATAGGACCGTTGTGATTGTACAGCTTTGCGGAAGGCTGGCCACTCGTCGGCTTCATAGACGCGCTTGCCGAGGGAGATGTTCTCGGTGAAGGTGACCATGTTGTAGCCGATTTGGTAACCACCTTTGAATGAGATATTTGGGGTGATGAATTCCTGCGTTTTTGGTGTGCTTATGCGGGTGTAGCCCGACGGTACCTTCATGGTTTCGGAGATGGCCACATAGCGGGAACAGCGGTCGGTGAAGGGGTAGTCGCGCTTTTCGAGGCGGGTGTCGTAATAGAGGTGGCGCATGGCGAATTTATAGAAGCCGTTGGCGAGGAACGGCGTGGCAATCAATTCGTTATCTGTCACCACCGCATAATCGGGAATCTCGAACTGGTAGATGATCTTGACGGGCTGCTTGAGGTAGTTGTCTTCGCTGGTGTATTTCACAGACTTGATTTTGGCGTTGGGATAGAGCTGGTAGAGCTGCTCTTCGACGTTGCGCTGCCATTCGGTGCGGAAGCCGTAGAAGACACCGCGCACGGAACGGTCGGACTGACGGTCGGCGGTGATGGTGACCGTGGCCTTGAGTGTACCGTTCTTCTTGACCTCGCTCTGTGCGGTCATGTGCACGTAGTGGTTTCTCGGGTTAGAGACGGTTGTGAGTCCCAACTTTGCGCCGTTGGGGAGTCCCATCAGGTAGTTCTGTTGCTGTTCGGCGCTGGACCACAGCTCGCCGCGCACACCCGGAACCCACGTGGGATCAAGGAGTTGGTAGTTGCCGTTGCGGCGCTGCACCACCGTGATGCAGTGGTTGAACTGGTCGGCGGGGATGTCCTCGATGCGCTCGCCCGCCATCGTCATCGCAGCGTAAGCCTTGAACCCCGCCGCCCGCAGCATGCCGATGAGCATTCCGGCCTTGTCCTTGCAGACACCGCAGCGGTCGCGGAAGGTCATCTCGCACTTGTGCAGCGTGTAGCCTTCTCCTTCGCCCATGGAAATGCCGGAGTAGCGGACGTTGTCGGCCACCCAGTGCGTGAGAATGTCCAAGCTGTCGTTTTCCGTCTTGGCAGGCTTCAGCAGCTCATTGACCTTCTGCTGGATTTCCGGGGTGGCTTCGAAACTGCCGAAGTCCTCATTCACGCCGTAGAACCACATCGACTTGGCTTCCCAGTTTTGTGCGGTCGTGACGATGAGCTTTGTCTCGATATCGTTGTTGACCACGGTGAAACGCGGGGTTTTCAAAGGGGTGATGTTTTTCTTTGCGAAAGAATAGATCGTGCGGTCACCGTCCGTCTGAGCTCTCACGACCAAATGGCCGTTGTAAACATGGTACTGTAAGTTCTTGTTGGTCAAAACACTAACTTGATACACTTTTTCCTGCACAGGCTGGTTGCTCCAGAACGGCACGATGTCGTAGAAGTGTCCTCGCATGGGAGGAATGTACTTTGCGTCAGGGTCCTCGCCATGTAGCAACGCGTAAGAATAGCCCTTCTTGTAGGTCAGGAATTCTACTTCATCGCCAATTTCGAGGCGGCCGAGGGCGACCATTTTCTGCCGTGCGCCCCAGTAGATCATGTGGGCGGGCGCAGGGTAGTCGCAGACCATAAAGTTTGGGTGCTCTTCGGTGCCATCATGGCGGTAGATCACCACGTCGCGGATCTCGCAATAGGCCGACAGCGGGTCGTAATCCACGATGACAGTGTTGTTGTCGCGGCATCCTGCGTCACTCAATACCCTGTATCGCTGGTGATTGACGTAGTGGCTGAGACCGTTCTCCTCCATGCGCACGGTCATGCTGTCGTAGAGGGTCACGCGGTCGTAGCCGGCATAGGAATCGATCTCCTGCGCGGTGGCTGCTAGGCAGAGGCATAGCAGCATGGTGAATAGTAGGGGTTTTATGCTCATAATTGGGTGTTTTTACTTGTCTGGCCCCACATTGCGCTGCGCTTATGTGGGGTTAATTGCACTCCGTGCGTTTTGCCTCTTCGAGGCTGCTTAAGGAATTATATTTCAATATGTTAGGGGCTTTTCGTTACGACTGCTAACTGCTAACTACTAACTATATGATGTCTTTTTCTTCAATGAGGTTATTCAGGATTGCATAGACTGTGAGTGCCGCTACCGATTTGATGCCGGTTTTGCGAACGATGTTCTTGCGGTGAGTGATGACGGTGTGGACGGAGATGTTGAGGGTGTCGGCGATTTCGTTGTTCTTCAGTCCTTTCGAGAGACAGATGAGGACTTCCTTTTCGCGGTCGGAGAGGGGGGCGGTATCTGGTTCATCAGTGTCGTTCTGGATGGTGCTGATGACTTGGTTGAGGGTGGATTTTATGCGCTGAAGGTCATCGTTGAGTTCGATGAGACCGGAGAACTGCTTGAGGTGTTGCGAGTCGGTGTATGCGGTGATGAGGCCGACCAGCCGGAGGTTAGGCAGATGGTCGAACTCGGCGCGCAGGGTGGCACGACAGGCATAGTCGTACAGCTGAGGATTGAGAATAAGGATGTCAGGGTGAAGGGCTGAAATTCTGGTGTTCAGGGCGTTAAGGTTGTCGGTGGAGAAGATGAGATCCACATCGGGCAGCTCACGCAGCATGTCGCCGAGACCATGCCGCAGCATCGGCGAGGGTTCAGCAATGGCGATCTTAATCATGGTTCTGCGATTCTAAGTACTGGATATAAGGGAGCAGAATACGGTCTTCCATCATGGCGTGCCGCTCAATGTCGCTCGATAGGGAGTACATGTCCAACAGCATATCGACCCGCTCCGTGGAGGAAGCATCGGAAGGTATGTACTTGAGTAACAGGTTGGTTAGATCGTTAAGCGTGTCCTCAATGTCATCGTGCTGCTCGCGGAAAGCATTGGAGTGGCGCGTGTCATCGTCAGAGTTATCATTATTGGATATGAATTGACGCATATAGGGAAAAATCACCTCTTCCTCATACTGGAAATGCTTCACCAATTCTTCCTTGAACTTTGTGTAGAAATTGGCAATAAGGGTGCTGTATTTCTTGTCCATCGGTTCAAGTAACGCGTTGAGATGCTGCTCGATATGCGGAAATTTGTTCTCCAAATAGTCTTTATGCGATTGGAAAAGATATTGCAGAAGATCTTGCATGGGGCATTGCCGAAGCTCTTCAATGGAAGGGTAGTGGTCTTGCTCTATATAGACACGGCCGATGAGCGTGAAGAGCGGTAGCGAAACGTGGTGTTCCGTGCAGAGCTGTTCCACGCTTTTCTCCCCGAAACCAAGAGGAATCCCAAGACGTGGAAGAACAGTTAGCAGGCTGTGATACTGATTGATAGCGTCTGCCATTTTCATCTTTGGCGACAGGAGTGATGAGGTGTTTGAAGCAGAATTCATTTTTGATAATTTGGGTGCAAAGGTACACAAATTACGAATATATGGACTTTTTATTTGACGGCGATTTCGTCTATTTTTGTACATTTGCCGTCGAAATTGTAAGTCTTTTTATGAATCAACTTTGAATTTGTACGTTATGATTTTGCTTTTGTTCATAATCCTCCTGCTTTTCGTTGCCCCTGATGTCTATTTATCATTGGTGACGTTTCGCGGAGCAGCATGGTGGGTGCATCTTTTGATATGGGTGCCCGTTTTGGTTGCAGTGGGCACGTTGTTTTCCGTCCGTATTGGCGGACTTACCAACGTGAAAACAGAGGTGTTTATCATTCTGCTATTATGCGTTGCCTTTCCCCAATTGTTATTTGTCTTGTTTTCCTTGATCGGCAAGATGGTAGGCCTTGCGTGGCATCCGGCTGCAATTATCGGAAATGGTGTGGGTGCTGTGGCGGGTGTAATGCTTTTATTATCAGCTATTTATGGGCTTACTTTCGGATGGAAGAATCTGAAAGTGCAGCAGGATGAGCTGACTTTTGACAACCTTCCTGCTGCGTTTGAAGGTTATAAGATCGTGCAAATCAGTGATTTACATGTTGGTAGCTATGGGAAGAATCCTGCTTTTCTGGAAAAGGTGGTGCAATATGTGAATGCCGAACAACCGGATCTTATTGTCTTCACGGGTGATATAGTCAATACCTCCTCGGAAGAGATAACACCCTTTGAATCTGTGCTTTCCAAGTTACAGGCAAAAGACGGAGTAGTGGCTGTTTTGGGCAATCACGATTATTGCATGTACGGCATGGGAGAACATCCTGCCGACTTGCGTGAAGGAGCCCTGCCCGTTGTGGCAGCTGAGCGGCGTATGGGTTGGGACATCTTGCTGAACGAACATCGCTTGATAAGTCGGGACGGTTCGCAGATCGCCATCATCGGGGTGGAACATACGGGCAAACCGCCTTTCCCCCAGATTGGGGATCTGCGCGGAGCGATGAAAGGCCTGCCGGACAGCACCTTCAAAATACTGCTCTCCCACGATCCCTCTCATTGGCGCAGGGAGGTACTGCCGGATACGGACATCCCGCTGATGTTAGCCGGGCACACCCATGCCGCGCAACTGAAAATCGGCTCTTGGTCGCCGGTGCAGTGGATGTATAAAGAATGGAGTGGACTATATGTTGAAGATAATCAACAACTGTTTGTCAGTGAGGGTGTTGGCGGTACTATTCCTTTCCGTTTTGGCACCTCTCCCAAAATCATAGTGCATACGTTGCGCCATCGTTAGGCTTTTCAGAGGACGTGAAATCAGTAGTTGTTACCGTCTTCTAACATCCTTTTTCTCGAGGCATCGTAATCCTTGTTCACCAAACTCTTCTTCCTGTCGAAACAGGTGGCTTTTATCGATGCCAAGTCCATAAGGGTGTGGAACAGGTCGTCAATCATGTATGGGGTGTGGAGTCGTTGCTCCAAACAAACCCCTTCGGATTGGAGGAAAGCCTTTTGCGATGCTGAACATCAAAGGATGAAGGGAATCTCCACATTGGCATGGGGAATTCGATCGGAATAGTTGTGCCCGCAATAGTCTCCTTCGTCGTAAACATTCTCGCCATGGTCGGAGAAGTAGAGTGCCGAGATGCGCACATCGGGGTGAAGTTGACTGTAGTCCCTAAGTAGTGAGAACATGCTGTCGATGACAAAATCGTTGTAATAGACGGCGTTGTCGTATGCGTCCACCGTTTTGCCCTGTTTATCCTTGGCTCCTTTAAATTGTTCGAAATCATGCGGATAACGCTTCCGATACTCAGTATGGCATCCCATAAGGTGCAAGAAAACCACTTTGTTCTTCTCTTTCTCAGACAGTGCTGTGGATAATGGATCAAACAGCAGCGATGCGGCGGTTACGTAAAGAAATCTTTTCCGCAGCAAGACGTAAGGCACGAGTAACACGACAGTCCACAGAAGCTGCACCAATATCATTCTCGGCACAAAGGCCTCCTGATTGATGCATAAACCGGCAAGAGGGACTGCCAATACCATGGCAACAAGCCAGAACGGGAATGATTTCCTCATAGTGTCATGCTTGCTCTGTTCCGAAGAGGAAACGCCGGAAAAGGGTTTTAGCCGATTCAGCACCGATCATTTTGCTGACGACCTTGAAGGTGGGTCCGTCGTGGATGAGACCTTCCACGTAGGCACTGTTGCGTGAGGTCTTTGCTCTGCGGTCTATGTCGCGAGCGGAGGCAAAGATGTCCAAATAGGCGGAGATCATCTCTGTTGCCATAGCCGACAGACGCGTGCCGTTCCCCACCTTGCAGACGGTAGGCGGGAGTTTGAGCGAGTCGTACCATGCCGGTTTGGTCGGTTTGTCCTTCAAGTCCTGATAGTTATCTTTCACTGTTAGCATAGAGGAAAGGTCAACGGGGCTCACCAGGGTGTCGTACACCTCCACCATCAGTGTATGTCTTCCCAACGCGGATATGTAATCGTAGGAGAGAAGCGGCATGTCCTTGGCGTATGGTGTACATATCAGCGTATCCATCTTCATCAGGCCAAAGAATGCTCTCATAGTGAGCTGAGACACACAAGCACAACCGTTCCAGTCGTAGGATTGCAACTGAAATGTCATCCCCTTGCCGGAGAAAGCCTGGAAAGGGGTTACGTCTTTGGGTACGAGAATCCCGTTTTTGGAAAAAAGATCAAGCTTTGAGCCATTCATAACGTGCAACGGAATAAATGGGTAACAAAGGGATTAGAATAGGGGTCTTCTTGACGTATTTCTGGTATTCGGGGTCATCGCCGTAAACCTCGTTCTGGCGAAGTTCCAACCGGCGGGCTCCGCTGAACATGACAAAAAGGATGCCGAGATAGCCGATAGCGGCCACTAACCACTGCCACCAGGTAAGTTCGGCACTGACAGCACTGAGCAGGACACCGGTCCAAATCACAATTTCGCCGAGGTAGTTGGGGCAGCGCACGATGCGGTACAGTCCGGTGTCGACGAAGCGTTTGGGGTTGCGTTTCTTGGCTGCGGACTTCTGTGCATCGCTGATAGCCTCTAACAGAATGCCACAAACAGTCACGGCAGCGCCGATCCATGCCCAAAGTTCGGAAGTGTGGGGCCCGTTGGCTAAACGAAACGCCACAGGACTCACCTGCATCACGTATAATAGTGCGCAAAACAGCCATACTGCGAGGACGGCGCCAAGGGGCTTTTTCTGTTGGTTCATCGGATCATAGAGGATCTTGCGATATGCGGCGGCCTTGCGTTCACGCACGAGCAGGTAGGTTCCCAGCCTTAAGCCGAAGATGAACAGCAAGACAAGGAGCAAAACAGTGGGCAGACTGAGACTGGCGTGGAACAGGATGCCTATCGTTACGGCCAGTGTGGAGATGCCATAACCGTAACCGATGCTGAAAAAGTATATGAAATACTTCCAACCTACTGCTGAAACAGCAAGAGAAACGGCTAAAAGAATGAGCAAATACGACATTTTGTGTTTGAATCAAATAGAATTTTAATTAAATTGGCGCAAAAAACCTGTAATGATCTCTCGCAAGTTCTTGTTATCGAGGTCTCACCGTCGATCCACCGGAAGAGGGACAGTTGATGTCAGGATGACAGTCCGCCGAGACAACACCATAAATAAGGTTGCAGGCACCGCTGAGTTCCACATTCAGGAGGGTGCAGACGGTGACGTCGGCATTGCTGGCGCCGCTCATTGTTCCGACCACGGACTGTGTTTCCAGGGCGGCGGCTTTCAGGTTGCTTGCGCCAGTGATGTTGATTTTCATCTTGTTCTGGCAGAACCCGTTAATCTGGACTTCCGATGCGCCGGAAATATCGAGGTCAAGTGCATCGGCATCAACAGTGCCGTTGAAATGGGAAGAGCCGGAGAGGTCGAGGTCAAGTGCGTCAGCCTCGACATTGCCGTTGAAAAGGGAAGCACCGGAGAGGTCAAGGTCCACGTCATGAGAGTTGAGGTTGCCGGTGAAGGATGAAGCCCCGCTGAGGTCGATGCCCTTCAGGTTGGGGTTGGCCGGGATGACGGCGGTGGCCTTGCCGGTGTATAGGGTGCCTGGTTTTAATCCAATCTGCAATTCGCCGTCAACCACCTTCACAATCACGTAGGCATGGGCTTTCTCACCCACTGTCACGACTACGTCGTTCACTTGGTCGCTCACCGTCACTTCAAAGGCGTCGCTGACTTCAAGCTCGGTGAAAGAACCGTTGACGGGATAGTTTTTGGTTGTGGGATTACCCCATTCTTTCGCGCATCCGAAAAACAGGATGCTCAGGGAAAACAAAATCATTACCTTTTTCATAATCTGTATTTTTTTAACGTTCTTTGCAATTCAGAAATAAAATTCTATAGGACTTTTCAGAAAAACACTAAACGGCAAAAGTGGTAGATTATTATTTGGTGAGGATACTCTATAGAGTGCGGTCTATGTAATACACTTATCAGAGTCTGATCCATTGTGGAAAGACGAGTGTATAAACCATGGAGTGATAATTGTTGGTTTTTGCGTCGGCCTCTAAAACCTCTTTTAAGTGATTGTTTGCATGAAATTGGTTAAATTCAGAGGAAGACGGATCCGAAAGCGCTCTATAAAGCTGTTTGAACATTAGTTCTGAGGCTCGTTTGTTGGAACTTATCTCTTCGTTTGAAGGACTCACAGCATTGACAACAATACCTATGGGTCTCTTAAAGTTGTATATGAGGTTTTGGACATTTTCTTTGATTATTGGTTTTTCCCGGTAGTATTTTCTGGGTCTAATAATCATAAAACTTGCATCAAGTCCTTGCGTTGATGTTACGAATTGGAGCACAAAGTGAGCTTGTTCCAAGTCATTAACTACCGTCCAATAGCCCCATTCTTCAACCTGCTCTTTTAAACGTTCTTGGCCAGCGCGCTCGTATGGTAAGTCGCTATTTGTCGGAATGAATACTTTGTTTCCTTCCGCTATAAGGCTACCGTGAATATCTTCGTCTTTGATGATTGGATAATTTGTGTTTGTTTTTTTTGAAGATACGGTTTTGTCACCGGAAAGGACACTCCCATCGGCTTTGCGGATCATCAGCACACTGTCCTTTGCAATGCGTAAAACAGGGGATTCCGCATTTTCGTCAAGGGTATAGAAATAGTAGTTGTTACTGATTTCCAAGTTGTACGCAGAAATAGGGTCTCCTTGTTTTGGAAGAATAATATCTTGAGCTTGCATTTGAAATGTCAAGGCAGTGCAAAAGATAATGATAATAGTGCAAATTGATTTTTTCATTTCTTTTTTGCCTGTTATATCCCATCGGCACGTCGGTTTTTCTAACAAAACATAATGGTTCCTTTTTCAGGAAACAGCTTGCAAAGATATATTTTTTTTGTATTTCTCCCCGAATACGCACCATCTCACAAACGGAATTCTCCGCAGGCCTTCGTACAGTAGCGGTGAGAGGGTGAAGACGGCTATTGTCAGGATGATGTACATCGCCACGGGCGGTAGCTGAGTATAGTAAAACATCATGGAGCCAATACTTGCAATTACCAGGTAATGAACGATATAGAGTCCAAAGCTGGAGCGGGTCATATAGCTGGCAAAAACGTTGGTGCGGTCGAAACGGGCGTTGAACCAGCCCATCGTCGCAAGGCACATCAGCCAGCCGTAGAGACAGTTAAGTGGACTGCCAAGGTACTCCGGTGTGGTGTTGTTTTCACCCCAGGTGGTGACGATAAGCGCTATTCCGGAGGCAACGGCACAGGCCATCAGCGGAATCCAAAATTTCTTTACCGTTTCCTGCACTTCGTCGCGCGAGAAGATGAAGTAGCCCATCAGGAAAGGTATCAGGTAGAAGAGTGGTTTGTAAAGATTATAGAGACCGTCAGCGGATTCGGGGCGCGGGTTACGGATTAATGTTTGCTCTCCGAGCCAGAAAAGGATGCCGAGGAGAACAATCCAGACAATTAAGAACTTGTTTGCGTTTGCGAAACGACACTTCCCATTTTCTCTTGAAGTATTAGATGTGGGTATTATCTTCCGAATCAGCAGTAACAACAGCGAGAACAGCCACAGATCTTGGATAAACCACAGCGGTCCAGTGCCGCTGACCACCCAAAGGAAATACAAGGCGGGCTGCGTTAAGGAGGCCAGCTCGGTTTGTCGGGCTACCAAAGTGTTGAAATAGCCGGTCATCCATTGGAAAACGAAAAGACCGATGGTGGCAGGGACCAATAGCTTGAGCGTGCGCGACCTGAACCACTCTTTCGCGGAATGCTTCTCCAGCGAGTAGCGTGCGCTGACGCCCGCCAATAGGAACAGCAACGGCATAAACCAAGGGTAGAGAACATACATCAGTACGTCTTGGTACTGCGGTCCGTCGCTGAAGCCGCCCACCCCGCCGAACACGCCTTTGTTGTTATAGAAATATATGACGTGGTAGAGCAGCACCAACAGTACTGTCACCCACCGAAGATTGTCAATCCAATGCTTTCTCATACTTTTATCTTTTAAAAATCGGCTGCAAAAGTAAGCAATAATCCGATTGCCGATTTTCATTTTGGGGAATAGTTGACGTGTGATTTCAGACTTATGCCGATTGCCTATTGCCTGTCCCCTGTTGCCTTTAAACAGCAAGAATCGATCAACAAGTTACTCCACCAATTCCTCCGGACATTCGTACATGACCTTAGCGTGGTTGGTGCGGATGACTTGGCTGTCGAGACAGCGGCCTGTGACGGGGTCGATGATGTCCCGATAGACCTCGCCGTTGCGATAGACGACCCCGTCTTCGCGGGTGAAGCGCTCGTTCTCGATGTGGATGTGGAAGGTGTGGGGCTGGGGGTCAGTCGCGCGGAGTTCGCCGCACAGGTATTCGTCATCCACCCAAAGCCGGAGTTGGTAGGTGTTGTTCGAATCGTTCCTCACCCGATAATCGAGGTAGTTGTACGAGATGCTGGTACCGGTGCCGAATGGGATCTGCCGACCGAAGTCGGGGAAAAGGTCCAGACCGTCGTGGTGATGGTGCTCCGTGATGGTCAACTCGCTGTGCAGCACCATCCAGTGGATCAGGTTCGACAGCTGGCACATTCCGCCTCCGATTCCTTGCGCCGGCTGCCCCTTCGCGATGGTAAGACCTTCTTTGTAGCCCTTCCGCTTAGTGGTACGGCCGATGCACTTCCAGACGGAGAAGGTCTCGCCGGGAC
>Ga0310690_10003103_pt1 | contig 25555 bp, 20 predicted proteins | sample AusTroGonzalo_MG_2_FD_207661 | JGI IMG/M metagenome (GOLD analysis project Ga0310690, IMG submission 207661) | Bovine rumen microbial communities from tropical cattle in Woodstock, Queensland, Australia - Gonzalo_04 (v2) (version 2) | ecosystem: Host-associated > Mammals > Digestive system >... | reverse complement strand
CGGACTGAGCGGGATCCGGTACGAAGCAAGCGATACCGGGTACGTAAGGGAGGATACGCCGGGGAGCCGGTACCTGAGCCGGTTCAACATCCGGATGTACCTGGAGGAAGGCGCGCGGGTGCAGCTGGAGATCATGTACGACAGCAACGGGGAATGGATCAGGATGGGCGAGCCGATCCGGGGAACCAGCATCCGGGACAGGATGATTCCGGTGATGCCGCGGCGATGCGACCATCTGAGATTCAGGCTGAAGGGGATCGGAGACTGCCGGATCTACAGCATCAGCAGGATACTGGAGGTTGGAAGCGATGGGTAGACGGATTGAACTGCCGCAGCTGCCGAAAGGCCAGCCGCAGGAACAGCTGCAGGCGCTGTACAGCTATCTGTACCAGATGGCGGAGGCGCTGAACAATAACCTGGCGGAGATCGGCAACGGCGATTTTACGGACGATGAAATGACCGTCGTACGGGAGATTGTCGGAGCGGACGGCACAGCGGACAGCGGAAGGGCGGAGGCGGAAACGCTGAAAAGCCTGATCATCAAAACGGCGCAGCTGATCAAAAGCGAGATCGACCAGTACAACATGAAGCTGATCGGGACGTACGAAGCGGACGGGAAATTGGGCCGGTATGTAAGGAAAACGCGGCTGGACGTGGACGTGACGCCGAGCGGGATCCAGCAGAACTATACCTTCGCGGAAATCATCCAGGGGCTGAAAACATACGAAGTCAACGCAAAAAACTATATCAAAACCGGATACCTGCGGACGGAAAGCAGCATCCCGGTATACGGCGTCGCCATCGGCAAGGACGTGGTGACGTTTGCCAGCGACGGGACGGAGACGTACAACGACGGGAACAAGGTGGCCGAGCTGACGGCGGACGAGCTGAGCTTCTGGCAGAATCAGAACAAGGTGGCCAGCTATACCGGAAACAAAATCAGCTTTTATTACGGGAATACGGAAGCGTTTTATATTCAGAACGGGAAGATTTACGCGGCCGGGGATATGGAGCTGGCCACCGGGAAAACGCTGAAGGTGAAAAGCGGCGGAACATTGCAGGTGGAATCAGGCGGAAATATTGATATCAATGCAACCGGGAACTTAAAGCTATCAGGCTCTACAGTTGAAATCAAATCAGGCAGTACGTTTGATCTGGACAGTGAAAATCTCGAAATAGACAGTACACCTGGAACATTTAAAGTTATAAGAGATCGTGGTTCCGGACAAAAAACATTTTTTTCATTTGGATTAGATTCTGCATATATAACCCCCGCACTGGGTGAAGCATGGATTAATGAGAATGTTCAGGGACTTAGGGAACATAACGTGCGTACATACCCATTGGTATTCAGGTCAATAGACAGACTAAGCGAACCAGGGAAAAGGCATGAAACATGGATGTATTTCGGCCCCTGGTGTGATGATAACGAAGGAACTATCGTAAGTGGTTTAAATTGTACTCATGGAGCATTTAACGAAGGCGAAGATGTGGGGAGTGGTTCATTCCAGATCAATTGCAAAAAAATTAAATGTGGTTATGTTGATGCAGACCATAACATTAAATCAGATACAGTTTACTATAGGTTCCTTGAGCAGATATCATCCAGAGACATCAAGCATGATATTCAGGACATGGAAAGCCGGGGCGAACAGCTGGACAGGCTGCGGCCGGTGACGTTTGTGTACGACGATGATCCGGCGGAAAAAACGCGAACCGGGCTGATCTACGAAGAGACAAAGCCGGTGATGCCGGAGATCTGTACGGGGGACGAAGGGGACAAGGCGATCAGCTATATGGAACTGGTTCCGATGCTTCTGAAGGAAATACAGGATTTACGGGCGCGGGTCAAGGCGCTGGAAGAAAGATAAGGAGGACAAAAAGATGTACGCAGCACTGGAAATCAAGGAAACGCAGGAAGGCGTGATGACGGTGGATCGGTATGTGAAGGAAACGCGGGAGGAAGCGGAGCGCGCGTATCACAGCATACTGGCCAACGCGGCGACCAGCGCATACAAAACGCACAGCGCAGTGATAATTAACCCGGAAGGCGCGACGCTGAAGAAGGAAAGCTACAAGCATGAAGCACAGCCGGATCCTGAACCGGCCGAAGCAGAATAAGGAGGAACGGGAGCATGGCGATTGCAACAACGTACAAAAAGCAGGAACAGGTGGCCAGACAGCAGGCGCCGGTGACGAGCAACAATACTTACAACGGAATGAAGGGCGTCGGCCAGAATACTGCCAAAAACCTGGGGAATTATCAGGCGGGATATAAACCGAGCGATCAGGCGACGGCGGCGCAGCAGCAGCTGGCGTCGGTGCAGGCGCAAAAACCGCAGGGATACAACAGCAAGTACGGCGCGCAGCTGGACAGCATTTTGAAACAGATTCAGAATCCGGGGGATTTTAATTACGAATTCAACGGCGACAATCTGTTCAAGTATTACGCGGATCTGTATACGCAGAAGGGCAAGCAGGCCAGCATGGACGCGATGGGCCAGGCGGCGGCGCTGACGGGCGGATACGGCAACAGCTACGGGCAGCAGGTGGGGCAGCAGGGATACCAGCAGTACCTGATGGATCTGTACAACGTCGGCATGGATCTGCGCGACAGGGCATACCAGCAGCACCAGGATCAGCTGGCGAACCAGAAGGACGCGTACAGCCTGACGGCCGGGGCGGAGGATCGGGATTACGGCATGTACCGCGATCAGCTGGGCGACTGGCAGAACGAGCGGGATTATTACGCGAACCGGGCGGACGCGGAGCGCAACTTCGATTACCAGCAGTACCAGAACGATCTGGGATACTGGACGGATCTGGCTGCGCAGGAAGCGGCGCTGGCAGAGCAGCAGCGGCAGGCGGATCTGGACGAGGGATACCGGCGGGATACGCTGGCGGAGCAGATCCGGAGCAATAAAGCGGGAGAGGATTATCAGAATCGGTCCCTGGCGGAGCAGCAGAGGCAGTACAATCAATCGCTGGCGGAGCAGATCCGCAGCACGAACCTGGACGAAGGATACCGGCGGGATACGCTGGCGGAACAGATCCGGAGCAATAATCTGGACAATGATTACCGGAACAGGACGCTGGCGGAACAGATCCGGAGTACGAACCTGGACGAGGGATACCGCAGGGATACGCTGGCGGAACAGATCCGGAACAACAACCTGGACAACGATTACCGGAACAGGACGCTGGCGGAGCAGCAACGGCAGTACGACCAGACGCTGGCCGAGCAGATCCGGAACACGAACCTGGACGAGGCATACAGAAGGGATACGCTGGCCGAGCAGCAGCGGAACACGAACCTGGACGAGGCATACAGGAGGGATACGCTGGCCGAACAGATCCGCAGCACAAACCTGGACGAGAATTACAGGAACCGGTCGCTGGCGGAGCAGATCCGGAGCAATCAGGCGGGCGAGAATTATCAGAACCGGGCGCTCACCGAACAGCAGCGGCAGTATGACAGGACGCTGGCGGAACAGATCCGGAATACGAACCTGGACGAAGATTACCGGCGGGATACGCTGGCGCTGCAGCAGAAGCAGGCGATTATGGACGACAGTTACCGGAACAGGACGCTGGCGGAGCAGATCCGCAGCAATAAGGCCGGAGAGGATTACCAGAACAGGGCGCTGTCTGAACAGGTACGCAGCAATAAAGCGGGAGAGGATTACCAGAACAGGGCGCTGGCGGAGCAGAGCAGAAGCAATAAAGCGGATGAGGATTACAAGCTCAAGACGCTGGCGGAACAGATCCGGCAGGCGGATATGGATAATGATTATCGCTATGACGCCATGGCGCAGGATCAGGCACAGTTTGAGGCGACGAGCAAATACAATTACGACAAGCTGGCACAGGATCAGGAACAGTTTGAGGCCAACATGACGGAAGAACAGCGGCAATACAACCGGAGCCTGGCTACGGATTACGTGACGGCGATCCTGGCGAACGGGAAGATCCCGTCGAACGAGCTGCTGGTGGCAGCGGGGCTGAGCTATGACGACGCGATGAAGCTGATTAAGGAAGTGACAGGCAGCGGAACCGGCGGAAACGGGGACGATGACGATAAGGAAACAAAACTGACGGGAGAAGAGCTGGCGGCGCCGATCAATTACGGTCTGGCAACCTTTATGGCAAACGAGGAGAACACGACAGAAACGCCGACGGTCGTAACAGCAAAAGATCAGAAAACGCCTACATCGTCCGGTGTTGCAACAAATACAAGCAGTAGCAGCAATAAATTAGTTAATCAAATTAAAACATTGTTAAACAAAAAGAATAACGGAGGTTAATAATTATGGCCGGGAAGAACGGGCTGGTGAAAAAAAACAGGACGCCGGGGCTGGTAAAAAAGACAGAAACAAAGCGTATAGAAAATAAAGAGAATACAGCGGCGGGAAACTTTTATCTTCAAGTTTACAACCTGGCAGAAAAAGCAAGAAAAAAAGCAGAGGAAGAAGAATACGAAAAGAAAAGAAAAAATTATGAATTAGCAAGATCCATCCGGCCGGAGGATTGGCAGAGAAGCTATACCGTGGAGCCGGTAAAGACGCAGAACGGGCTGCAGACGAAGCGGCAGATCATTGAATCGCAGGTGCAGCCGGCGACGCAGATCCGGCGGGAACCGAAGCAGATAACCAGCGTGGCGGACGTTGCGACGGGTAAAAAGGCGGCGACCGGAAATACGGATGCGGTGCAAACCATCCTGGAAGGGATCAAAAACATCAAGGGAAAGACGAACATCGACGTCAAGGGGATGGCCGGAAGCTCGCAAGTGCAGCAGAAGCCGGCAGCGCGGTACGTGGAGACGCCGGATCTGAGCGGGAACACCAAAGCGATTGCCGAAAAAATACAGCAGCAGGCGTCCAGCAGCGCGGAAAGGATGCAGTCCATCCTGGACGGAGTAAAAAACCTGAAGGGAAAGACGGATACAGACGTCAAAAGCAAAGCAGGCGCTTCGCAGGTGCAGCAGAAGCCGGCGGGCCGGTACGTGGAAACGCCGGATCTGAGCGGGAACACCAGGGAGATTGCAGGGAAACTCCGGCAGCAGAATCAGGCGGGCCGGAACAGCCTCAACAATATGCAGGCGCCAAAGATTCAGACACCGGAGATCGACGTCAAAGCCATGGCGGGAAGATCGCCGGCATTGGAAAGGCCGGAGGTTTACAGGGATCGGCTGGATCAGCTGCTGTACGGCACGCTGAAAAAACCGACGGTCATCAAACCGCAGCCGGGCGGGATCAGCAAAAACCAGATCAATGTAAAAGAAAATATCAGCAGAGGCAACAACTGGAAAGATTGGGAAGAATCAGGGAATTTCTTCCTGCAAGGCGCTGCAATGAACTTAAAGGGAGCAGAGGAAGCACAGGAAGCGAAGAAGGCGAAAACGCCGGGTATTGTGCCGGAGAATTTTGACTATTCAGCCGGGATGAACAGGGAGGTGCCGGAGACAGCAAAAAGCCTGACGCCGGGGGCCAGCGAAGCGGAAATCGAAACATACAAACAGAACATGAAAGATAGGCAGGATTACCTGCTGAACTATGTGCCGAACGCGGATTACAAATATGTGCGGGACAAGGATACGCGGGAATATGCCGGGCAATACTGGAGAAACCAGCTGAAACAGGCGAAAAGAAACCTGGAGGAATACGAAGGAAGCGAAGAGGCAAAGGAAGAAGATCAGGCCAGGAAAGCATGGGAGAATTCACCGAAGGGCGAACTGTATCAGCTTTATCAGAATTATAAAAACGGTGGGTTAAGTAATGCTATAAAAGCCCAAAATCAGATCATGTCATATCTGATGCAAAATCACCTATATTTTGGTATTCCTTACGGGCTGGATCTGAGACCATATACAAACTTTTTCAACAATCTGGATGAATATTTTGCGGACGAAAGCAATATGTATCATTCGACGCGGAAAGCGCTGGAAAGCCAGGTCAAAAGAGCGGAGAGACGGTTATCAGAATTAAATGAAGCAAACGGATACTGGGAAGGTATCGAAAGATTACAGGAACAAGTGCCGGAGAATGGAGATACTAAATATTACAAGAAGAAAGGAGAAAACCTGGAAGGCAGGACATATCATGATTATCTTGGGAAAGGACTGATCTATGAAGAACAAAATATTCGTGAAGTGTTATATTATTCCAGCAGCGGAGAATATTATCATAAAACGAAATCATCCTTCCTGGATCCGGAAGACATTAATAATATTCGAGCATTATATAATGCCGGTATGGAAGATGAAGCATGGGCTTATTATCAGGCGTTGACGCCGTATCTGAACAAACTGATGACAGATGCTAAGACAAGCGAATGGGAAGAGAAGGCGAGAGGAAAATTCGGCGCTTTCTACGGCGCACTTGCATTTGGAAATCAGCTTGTATCAGCAGTTGAAGCGCCGATTATTATCGGGGCAGCTTTACTGGGGAACGAACAAGCAAAAGACAAAAACAGCCAATTATATTTCGGACAGAGATTTACGAATACAGTAAGAGAAGCACGCGGAGACGTATACAGTGAAGAGTTTGCAAAAAACTTCAAGGAAACGGCAAAAATCCTAGGGTTAGACAACAAAACAATAGAAGAAGCAGAAAATGCAGGGAAAAAATGGGGGCCGGGTGTTTACAGAGTATTTACGACGACGGTTGACAACTTAATTGCGGCAGGAATGGCAAATAGAATACCGTTTATGATGCAAACCATCATGTCATGCGAAGCAGCGTCGTCTGAAATGCTGGAATCCGTGGAGAAAAACTACAGCCCACAGGAAGCAGCCGTCAGAAGCATATTCAGCGGAGTTAGTGAATGGTTTGAAGAAAAAATACCGGCTGAGATGTGGTTAAACGTCAACATTCAAGGGCTGCTGGGATCATGGGGAAGCACACTCGGATATATAATTAAGAATGGCGCGGTGGAAGCAATTCAAGAACCTGCAGGAGAAATATTGACGACAGCATTTGATTATGTCGCAAGCGCAATAGCAGGGCATGAAAACGAGATAGACAGGGAAATTTCAGACAGAGCGAATGACGGCAGAATTGCGAAGATCCAAAAAGAAAAGAACTTAACGACGGCTGAAGCGACGGCGGAGGCTTTCAAACAGGCGACTATTGAAACGTGGAACAGATGGAAAGACGGGCTGGGCCAGATTGCGCTTGAATCTTTTGCCAGCGGCGCGCTGCGGGCCGGGGGAAGCGTGGTCGGGCAGCAGGCGCGGAACGTGGCGACGGGATATGTGGCCGGGCAGAGATCTTTGAATAATATGGCCGGCGTCGAGAACGCGCAGCTGAACATTGACGATGAATTCCTGGTTCGTACCGCGATAAACATGAAGGACGGGACGATCAGCAACAAGCTGGGAACCAAACTGGAAGGAAAAATCAAAACCGGCAGCAATCTCACATGGAGCCAGCGGGGCCAGCTGATCAACAGCATTGCCTACGAAGCGGGGGAAAACATCAGGTCGGCTGTCAAGGACAGCGAAAAACGGGTCATCAGCGAGGAACTGCAGAACGACAATATAGAAGCGACGCAGGCGGATCAGCTGGCGGAAATCGTGCTGAAGGCTGAGATGAACGGCGTCGAATCGCTGAACCGGAAAGAAAAAACGGCGCTGCTGAACAATAATACAGCGTATAACATTTATGTCGCCATGTCGGAGCGGGAGAACCTGGAGGACGTGGAGATAGACGCGGACGAGCGGAGCCGGGCGAAAACCGCAGCGGAAAAAGCCGTCGAGGCGGCAAAGCAGGAAACGAAGGCAGCCAGGACGGAATACGCAAACGTGGTCAGCGCGATGAACGGAACCGGGCCGAGCGCTGTATACCGGGTGGCAAAGATCGGCAGCGGCCGGATTACGGCGGCCAGGCAGGCGGCCAGATCCACACTGAACGGCAACATGACGGAATATGAGCGGGCCGGAGGCGATATTGCGAAAGCCGGCGCGGCGGCAGCGGTCATCAATACGCAGGACGCCATGAGAACCGGAACCATCGAAGGATTCCGGGACGGAAAAGTGCTGGTCAAATACGACGGGGATCAGGCGCTGCAGCCGGTCAGGGCGGAGGACGTAGGCGCGGTCAACGAGGAAGCGGGCGCCGTCGTGGCATACATGCGGGAAAATCCCGGCATGATGACGGACGCGATGGCTTCCAAGATCGTTGCGACGCTGAGTGCGCTGGGAGAAAACGCCGGCGGGACGTTTGCGGACGAAGCGGTCAAGATCAACATTCTGGCGCGGACGGGACAGGCGCTGCAGGATACGGCGATGCCGGCGGAAGCGGCCAAAGCGCTGTACGCGCAGGGCGTCGAGGACTTTAAGGCAGCTGAAGCAGCCCGGATTAAAGGAACGACCGGACAGACCGTAGCAGGCAAGGGGAAGATCAAATTCGGGGACGCCTTATTCGGAACGAAAGAATTCTCTGAAAAGCTGAAGAGTGTGCCGGAAGATATGCGCCGGCAGGTGACGTATGCGGCGATGGTTGACCAGCAGCTGGGCCTGAACGACGATTTCTATTTCGACGACAGCGAAGAAGGCCGGAAGATCGACGGATATTACAGGGACGGCGTACGGGTGATTAACCTGGGCGCGATGTATGAGGATCCGGCAACGGGAGAGATGAAATACAAGAATCCGCTGAGTACCATCGGCCATGAAGGAACACACTGGCTGCAGGAGAACAGCCCGGAAGGATATGGGAAATTCCGGTCATTTATACTGGAAGAACTGAGAAGATCCGGCGTGGATCTGGAACAGAAAATACAGGATACGATTCTGCGGTACAACAACTTCTATGCGAGCCTGGACAAAAACGATCCGAATTACAACAAAAAAATGACCATTGACGAAGCGGTATATGAAATTGTCGCGGAAGGCGCGGAAAGGCTGTATGCCAGTGAGGAAATGGTCAACCGGCTGAAGGAGCAGGATCCGGAGCTGCACGGAAAGATCAAGGCGTTTGTGCAGAAATGGGTTACGGCAATCAAGGACAAGCTGCTGGATTCCATGGCATGGGGCCTGCACAGTACCGCGCGGAGCATTGACATACACAGCGTGGACGAAATGGCGCGGATCTGGCTGGGCGGATATGACGAAGTGATTCACAGGCAGGCGATCCAGCAGGAACAAACGGAACAGCGGAGCGCGGCGCTGAAGGAGGAAGCAGCGAAATATACGCCGCAGCAGACAAAAGAAGCAGAGAATATCATCCGGAAGGCGATGGAAAATCCGGTAAAGAGTTTCGGTATCAATGAATCGCCGGTGGAGGTACGCGAGGACGGCGTGGTTGCCGTACACAACCTGGACGAAAGCAACCTGAAGAAGCTGCTGAAACTGGGCGGGATCCCGATGCCCAGCATTGCGGTGGTCAGCAAGGACAAAGGATGGACGGCATACGGGCCGATCAGCGTATATTTCAACCAGGATGCACTGGATTTTGAAAACGGTCTGGTATACAACGGCGACGCGTTCACACCGACGCTGCCAATGACTGAAATGAAGAATACTGACCAGGCCATGGAATACCTGAGATCGCAGCCGGCCAGACAATACGGCAGGGCCAACACGATCACGGACATGTTCAGCAGGTACAGAAGCCTGGAGAACATGGACGAAGTGCGGCAGAAAGCGTACAGCGACATAACGACGGACAGCGAAACGCGCGCTAAGAAACGGCAGCAGGCGCTGAAGATGGAGCAGAAGATCGTCAGCGACGCGTTCGATACGATGCTGGTACACTATGGCATGAATTTACACAGCGACGAAGAAGACGGGGTTATGAAGTGGGTTGGATACGGCATGCTTCGGGCCGCGGAGGAAATGCAGGGGAAGAAGAACCTGACAAAGGAAGAAAAATACAAGGCACTGGATAACGGATTAAGGGAAAGCTTCGAAGAAGCATTGGTGGATCCGGTAGATCTGAATATCGACGGCGGAGAACTGTATGATCAGATGCTGGATTATATTGACTTTGTCCAGGATCAGACCAGTCGCGCTGTCATGATGGAGGCAAAACCGAACCAGGTATTCAACTTCAAAGACGGGATGGTATTCCATGTACCGGACAATATCAAGCCGGCAACGCTGCAGATGATGCTGGACGCAGGGGTCAGCGAGGACAATATCCTGATGTATCCGGCCAACAATTACGACGCGCGGATGGCGGCCCAGCAGGCGCTGCCGTATGTGAAGAATGTGAGCTTTGCCATTGCGGACACAAACGGCAACGAAGTAAAGCTGACACAGAATGATATAGAAGAAAACAAAACAAAGATATCCAGCATGCAACCTGTCATTAATATTGCAGAAAACAGATTCAGCAAAAATGACGGAAAAGATTTCAGGACGATGGGAACCGAGTATTTTGAATCCATCGGTGGAAAGGCGCAAAGTAAAATATTCGGAGAAGTTGAGCTGAACGAAAAAGGAATTAAGCATTTAGTCAATTTCCTGACGTCCAGAAGAGCCGGTTTACTGGAAGCTGTAAAACCGGTTATCGAAAACGGAGAACTGATCAACATTCAGGAAAAGGGAGAAGGACATAACTTTGATACAGCGTTGATTGCGGCGCCAGTTGTATACGAAGGGAATCCTTACTATATGGCCGTTGCGGTCAAACAGGACGAAGCAAAGAAAAACAGCTATTATATACATGATGCAATTGTTGCGGAAATAAAAGACGGGAAACCTTCCGCAATCAAGACCCTGTCAAAACAGGGATTGGAAGGTTTCCCATCAATAGCAAGTTTACTCACAACGATTCCAAAATACAATGGCATTTCTGGTAAAAACGAAGGAAACAGAAGTTTTGCCGTCGCGGAGAAGAACGTCAACGATGAGCAGGACAGCCTGTACAACGCCATGAATGACGCGCGGGATGTTGTAAACAGGCTGCGGGAGGAAAAAGGAAAGCTCAAGCCGGAATTGGACGCGTGGGTGGAAAGATTAACCGACGCACAGGAAAACGGAAACCTGGACGATGTGATGGCGGAATACAAGGAATGGGAAAAAGGATACACGGCCATTACAGACGAGCTGTACAACGCTGAGCAGGAATACAAAAGAGCTACAAAGGAATATGACGATTACATTGAACAGCGCGATGTGGCGGAGGAACAGAAAAAGATTCAGGAATCCGGGCTGAACGAAGCAGACTGGAGACGGAAGCAGGCAATCAAAGAATTCGGATATACCACCAATTTCAGGGAAGCGGGATATCTGCTTCCGAACGGAAAAATGCTGAACTTTACAGGAGAAAAGGGAAAGCATTACGGCACACGGGGACAAGATCACAGAGCAATCAGCGGGGTTTACGCCAGCAACAAAATGCAAGGCGGAGCGGCCATGTTTGCATTTATGAAGGATGGAAACATCCGGGTGATGGCGGAATCGCCAGGCATTGATCTGGCTGCATCCGTGGAACCGACGGCGGCACAGTACAACATGATCCGGGATATGGCGCGGAGATTCGCGGATGAAGAATATTTCAGCGTGGATCTGACGGACGACAAGGGATACAATGCCGGCAATATTGAATATGAAGGACGGATCAATCCGAGCAAGGTTGTCAACGATATCAAGGCATTTTACCGGACAGGCGTCGTGCCGGAACAGAGTGAACTGAGCAGATTTTATGCGATCAATGAAGGAAAAAACGGAACACAGAACGGGCCGGACATGGACGTGAACCAGTGGATGATGACCGTGCCGGAAAGCAGCCTGCAGACGGAAGCGGAGAAGGCTTTGCTGAAGGATTACAAGAGCCTGCGGATCAAGATCAGCCTGGACATGGAGCGGCAGCGGAATTACAAAACGAAGATCCGGGAGCTGGAGGCGATTGAAAACCGGACGCAGGATATCCAGCGGAAGATCGACGGATACAATATCCGGCTGAAGAACGCGCAGGCGGCGCAGGCGGCGGACGAGGCGAAGCTGGCGAAGATTACGTCAAGCGAAGGATATGCAGGCATGATGTACTACCAGCAGCGGATGATGAACGATTACGTCGGCGGACGGACGGCGGACGAGGTACAGAAAAGCGTTGAGCGGATGGAGGAAACCGCGGAAAGGCTGAAGCAGGATCTGGACAGCCGGGCCAGCGAGCTGGAAAACCTGGCGAAAACGAAGGAAGTGCAGCGGGTACAGAGCCGGATGAGCAAAGTATCGCTGGACAGGATGGCGCAATGGCTGAGAAAGGAATACGGCAGCCGGATCAACAAGCAGGATCTGATGAACGATCTGTCTGTGATCAGCCTGAAGATCGCGGACGGGCAGGATTACGCGCAGGACGTGGAGGATCTGGCCGGGCGGATCCTGGAAGGAATACCGGGAGAAAAAAGCCCGTATCTGGAGGCGCTGCGGGGGACGACCATTCGGCTGGGGCCGGGACAGGTGAAGGAACTGCTGGGAAGCGACAGCAGCATGAAAGAACTGAGGAAGAAGCTGGCCGGAACCGGGATCCGGGTGCAGGCCGTGACGGAAGCGCAGATCCGAAGCGGAGAAAAAACGGGGCTGGACAGCAACTGGGACGAGCTGTGCGACATGATTCCGGCGCTGAACCGGGACACCGGAGAAAAGGATCAGGTGAATGAGCTGATGGGATTCATCAGCAGCCAGATCGACGCGCAGAATACGACAGGCCGGCAGCAGTACGCGGAGAACCTGGCGGATATGATGATCGACGTGCAGACGGCGGCCATGGCCGTGGACACCAGCATTGTGACGGATCCGAAAGCGAAGGCGCAGATTGCCAAACTGCAGGACATTATCATGGATCTGAGCGGCCGGACAGAGGAAATGGCCGGGAAGATGAGAGACATGAGCAGCCGGATGGACGAACTGATTGCAAAAGGCAAAAAGTCGCTGGCATGGGCGGACAGCATGAAGCGGGACGTCCGGACAGCCATTGACTATTTCAACAAGACGGCGAAGCTGGCAATAGACCAGGCGAAGAAGAACCGGCAGGACGCGCTGATTCAGCAGATGAAGGACGAACACATCCAGAAGATGCTGAAGAACAACGAGGAATGGCGGAACCTGATCCAGCGGGACGCGCAGGCCAGACGGCAGGCGGAGGACAACGCGGCAAAGCGCCGGCAGATGACGACCGTGGCAACCAGGCTGGCAAAGCTGCTGAGCAGCCCGACGACAACAAAAAACATTCCGGAGCATATGCAGGGGCTGGCGCGGGAGATCCTGAGTACATTCGTGGAAAGCGATCTGAGCGGCATGGGCCGGAAGATCACGAACATTGCGAAAAGCGATCTGATGGAGCTGCAGCGGAGGCTGGACGCATGGAAACTGCGGGACGGCGATTTTAACCTGGCGGATCTGAACGCGGCGGAGAATCCGATTATGCAGATTGTCAACGACGATCTGATGACCATTTATGATTCGATCAAGGAATGGAACGGCAGGTATAACGGGAAGAACAAGCTGGATACGCTGCAGATGATGAACACGACGCTGAAACGGATGCAGGAGGCGACGAGCGAACTGTACAGCGTGATCCAGCGCGAGCGGGAAGTCGCGATGGGAAACCGGCGGGCGGATCTGGAGGAGCAGGCTTTCAAGGTACGGCAGGGCGCGGCAGGAAAGACCGCGAAGGAATGGCGCGGGAAGATCGGCCGGAGCATTGCCGGGCTGCATAAAGCGATCATTTCAGGGAATATGACGCCGGAGTATTTCTTCCGGAATATCGGGAACGAAGGCCTGAACGAACTGTGGGACGTTTACCACTGGGCGGAGAACCGGAACGGGCTGGAGCTGGCGGAGGCGCAGGAGAAGATCCAGGACATTGCGGACAAATACGGATACAAAAACTGGGACATGAAAACGCGGACGCCGGTGAAACTGGACAACGGGAACACGGTGAATATGACGCTGGGGCAGATTATGAGCCTGTGGGCGACGTGGAACCGGGAACAGACGCTGGGACCGGAAATGAGCCAGCACCTGACGAAGGGCGGATTCTATACCGAACAGCAGGATCTGAGAGAAGGGCTGCTGGGGAAAACGCAGATCCAGAAAACGGCCAACCGGGTGACCGAGGCGGACATGGACAGGATCGGGGACATGCTGACGGAGGAACAGAAGAATTTCGTCAACGATATTGTGAAGTTTATGTCAACCGACCTGAGCAGGCTGGGGAACGCGGCAAGCATGCAGGCGTACGGGATCAAGCTGTACAAAGAGAACTATTACTTCCCGTTTAAGATGTGGGACGGGATTAAGAGCCGGAAGAGCAACGACAGCGGCAGCGCGGCGAACATGAACCAGGCTTTCCATCCGAGCTTTGCGAAGAGCCGGCAGCATGGCGCGAACAACGCGCTGATCATCGGTGACTTCATGCAGACGGTAGCCGATCACGCGGCGGGCATGATTAATTACGCGACGATGGGCCTTGCGAACGACAGTTTCCAGAAGGTGCTGAACTTCAACGTAACAGAAGGATACGGGGACACCGAAACGAAGCGGAATATCCGGGCGATCCTGGAGGAAGCATACGGGCAGGAGGCCATGCGGTATCTGGCGGTACTGCAGGAGCAGCTGAACGGCGGCGCGGTATACACCGACAAAACGGTATACGACAAGGCGCTAAGCCTGTTCCGGAAAAACGCGGTGGCCGGCAGCCTGAGTGTAGCCGCGCAGCAGCCGCTGAGCTATATCCGGGCCGCGATGATGATCAATCCGAAGTATCTGGCCATGGGGCTGAATCCGGCCACATGGAAGGGCAGCTACAGGGAAATGGTGCAGCACAGCGGCGTGGCCGTGATAAAAGACATGGGCCGTTTCGACATGGGATTCGGCCAGAGTGCGCGGGAATACCTGACACCGGAGGGCAAGGAAAACGGCGTACAGAAGGCGTGGAACAAGGTAACGGATAAGGCAACGGCGCTGCCGCAGATGATGGACAGGATGACATGGACGCGGATGTGGACGGCTGTCAAGGCGGAGCAGAAAGCGCAGCATCCGGAAATGGACGTCAAGAGCGACGAATTCCTGGATCTGTGCGGCGAGCGGTTCAACGACCTGATGCGGCGGACGCAGGTATACGATTCGACGCTGGTCAAGAGCCAGAACATGCGGAGCCAGAATCCGGCCGTAAAGAGCATCACCAGTTTCATGGCGGAGCCGACGCTGACGGCGAACGTGATGATGGACGCGCTGCGGCAGGCAAAGAACGGCGAGAAGGGCGGAAAGCTGGCGCTGGCGAAGGCAGGCGCGACGTTTATCCTGAGCGCGGTGCTGCAGGCAGCGGTCAAGGGCCTGATGGGCGCCGGAAGGAATCCGGACAAAGAAAAGACGTTTGAGGAAAACCTGCTGTACCGTTTCGGAAACGCGCTAATCAGCGAGATTAATCCGATCAGTCTGATACCGGGATACAGCGATCTGGTTACGCTGCTGAAGAACGGCGAGATCAGCGACGACGCGATGGGCGCCATCGGCAAAATGTTCACGGCCGGAAAGACGGGCATTGACGCGCTGCTGGGAAACGGAAAGAAGGACGTATATCGGGATATTGAGGACAGCGCGGGCCAGCTGGTGCAGCTGTTCACGAATCTGCCGGCGAAGAACATCATGCGGGACGCCAGGGCCATGTACAACTTTATCACGCAGCCTTACGCGCAGCGGGAGACAAGCGGCACTGTGCTGAAATACCAGCTGAGAGAAGGCGTGGTAAACAGCGACAGTATGCTCAGCGTGATCAACAAATGGATGGGGGACGCCGGGTATAAGACGACGAAAAAGGCATACAAAGACCGGATCAAGGATCTGGAGGCAAGCGGGAACATTGAGGAAGCGGAAGAACTGCGGGAATACCTGGGGCTGCAGGCCAGCGCAAGCGAGCAGAACAGCAACGCGTACATGCAGGAGCAGATGAAGAACGGCAAGGCGACGGCGGAGGAAACAAAGGCGAAACTGAAGGAACTGTATCCGGAAAGGAGCGAGGACAGCATCTGGTGGACAGTAGACCGGATGGAATACGAAAACGAAACCGGAAAGGACGCAGGATCCGGAAAGTATTACCGGCTGACAGACGCAATCGAAAACAACGACATGGATACGTTCTATGAGACGACAGAAATGATACTGGAGCATGGCGGAGGAACCGCTGAAGAGGAAAAATGCGTCACTGATGCGCTGAAAGAAGGAAAGATCAGCAGGGAAACGGCAACGGAAATGGTTCGCTATATCTACAATAAGGATGAAAAAACAGACGATGACGTATGGTGGATTGTAGACAAGGCTGAATACCAGAAGGATACAGGGAAAAACGCAGGATCCGGAAAGTATTATCGCCTTACAGACGCAATCGAAAACAACGACATGGATACGTTCTATGAGACGACGGAAATGATCCTGGAGCATGGCGGAGGAACCGCTGAAGAGGAAAAATGCGTCACTGATGCGCTGAAAGAAGGAAAGATCAGCAGGGAAATAGCAACGGAAATGGTTCGCTATATCTACAATAAGGATGAAAAAACAGACGATGACGTATGGTGGATTGTAGACAAGGCTGAATACCAGAAGGATACAGGAAAAAACGCAGGATCCGGAAAGTATTACCGGCTCTGGGACGCCATGGACAACAACAAGGCGGACGAGATCGGGACGGCCGTTGAACAGATGACGGCGCATGGCGTAGAAGCGAAAAACATCAAAAGCCAGATTACAAGTCATTACAGGGACGCGTACAAGGAAGCGGACAGCGACGGGAAGCGAAAGATCCGGGACGCGATGCACAAGGCGTACAAGAAACTGGGGTATACCGTGGAGGACGCGGACAAGGTTATCAACAAATGGAAGTAAGCAAAGGGCGGCGGATGTACCACCGGAATCCGCCGCTTTTTGCTATGATTGAATCAGAAGGAGGACGAACGATATGCTTTTAGTGAATGACGTAAACCAGCTTTATCTGGGAATACAGGGCGAGAACGGGATCCGGACGATCAATATTGACGTCAACGAATGGCTGGCCGGGCATCCGAACGGGAGCTTCAGCATCTGGCACAAGCGGAACGGGGACGCGACACCGAGCGCGACCGGCGCGACATATGACAGCGACACCGGGATCATCAGCTGGACGCTGACGGATACGGATACGTACGTCAGCGGCGAAGGCGTGGCCGAGATCCGGATGACGGAAAACGGCGTGATCAAAAAGAGCAAGGCGATCAGAACAGGCGTATCTCCGGCGGTCACGCTGAGCGGAACGCCACTGGGAAGCGACTGGCAGAGTTATATCGACGCAGTGGATCAGCTGCGGGCGGCGGCCATGACGGCGAAGGAAGCGGCGGAGGAAGCGGCGGAGGACGCGGCGGCCGTGGCCGTGAATGTGCCGTATATCAACATCGGAAACAATCACTGGATGGTATACGATACGGAAACGGATCAGTACGTGGACAGCGGGATCAGCGCGGCCGGCGTACAGGGGCCGCAGGGGATCCAGGGGCCGCAGGGCGTGACAGGCGCGACGGGCGCGCAGGGAGCGAAGGGCGACAAAGGCGACAAGGGCGACAAGGGAGACACCGGCGCGAAGGGTGACACCGGCGCAAAGGGCGACAAGGGCGACGCCGGCGCCGCGTTCAACTTCAAGAAATACTATGAAAGCATCGCGGACATGGAAGCGGACTATCACGGGACGGACGTGCTGCTGGGCGAGTATGTCATGATCAGCAGCGGCGTGGGAACCGTAGACAACGGCAAGATTTATCAGAAAGGAGCGGAGGACTGGGAATTTGTCATCCAGATGGTCGGCGCAAAGGGTGACAAGGGCGACAAAGGCGACAAAGGCGACAAGGGCGACAAGGGCGACACCGGAGCGAAAGGCGACACAGGCGCGACGGGACAGACGGGGCCGCAGGGCGAGCAGGGAATCCAGGGGATCCAGGGGCCGGCCGGACCGGGCGTACCGACGGGCGGAACAGCCGGGCAGTATCTGAAGAAGAGCAGCGGAACAGACTATGACGCCGTATGGGAAACGCCGGTCAACAACCTGAACGAGACGACGAGCGGCAAGGTGCTGGACGCCAGCCAGGGAAACGTCCTGAGCGGAAACATCAGCAACGTTCGGAAAGGGACAGCATACCAGGCTGTGCTAAGCAGCGGTAACTGGCAGCTTTCCTCCGGAACAAACGCGGCGAGCGGGGATTATATCTGGGTCAACGGCAAGCTGGGTAAAGCGACGGCGGCGATCACCGGAGGCGTGACAAACATCGTATCCGGGACAAACTGGAACGAGCTGACGACCGGCGCGCTGAATGAGCTGCTGGCCGGATTAACGTCAGCTAATACGGCTATTACGATCTTGCAACCGAGTGCGCTGACCAGTTCACAGGCGATTAAAACCATTGCGGTTAATAATACAATCTGTCCAGTTCCGTCTGTGAGATGGTTTGACATGGAAAGCGCAATCACAACCGATTTACCTTACGCAAGTATGAAGTACAGTGAAGCAAGGGTCATCCGCAGGACGGCAAGCATAGCAACCATCGACCTTTATGCAGACAACGGACGGCATCATTTTGTTTGTTCGACAACGAACGGTGGTTCTACATGGGGAGATTGGCAAGAACTTGCACTGAAGAGCGAATTGGCTTATACAACGGGTGATACATTAACATTAAGCGGATTTCAAACAACTTTTAGATCATTAGCCGATAAGTCTGGAATATTTATAAGGTTATGCCTTGATAAACCCATTAGTGCGAACGGTATAAATGTTACAATAACATCCACTTGCACGACATATTCATCATATAATGTAGGCAATATTACCACAACATCAACTATAGGCAATAAAGCTGTTAATCCACATTACATTCAATTCAGCGCATCAACATCAAACACAATCAGTACAAACGAAGCAAACGGCGTTGTGGAACTAAATGCAACGATTACATTCACTTAAATAAGAAAGGACGGTAGAACCATGAACGAATTTTATATCGTAACCAGAATCTTTTACAAGGGCGCAAATGAAACCCATAGCATCCAGATTTTTTCAGACGAAAGACAGGCAACACAGCGGTTCTACAACATCATTGCCGCTGACCTTGCGGACAACGATGTGACCTATCAGTTTGCATCCATCTGCAACAGTAACGGAGCGCAGATTCTTGCTCCGGTGATTTATGACCGGCGCGGGGAGCCTGAACAATAATATGTCGTGGGTTTTGATTGTTGCTCTCGTGCTGTTTATCATCTGGGTGATATGGACGGCGTGATTCGCATAAGGGAAATAAGTGAAACTTAACAATCAGAAAGGGAACTGCTATGAAATATGGCGAAGTCGCGAAAAGGAAACTGCCGACAAACCATGTGGATGCCATCAAAGAAATGATATCAGAATTGCTCGACAGAACAACACCCAATTTTAATACCACAACTTTTATTGTACATGAAATAGATGGTTATTTGACAGTTGGCATGAAATGGGAAGGGAAATAAAAAGAACTTCTGAATTTATGCTATAATAATCTCTGAAAGGAGATGTAAAATCGTGCAGAAAGAGTCTGATGATCTCAATGTTTTACAATTAAAAGATGATAAGGAAACGATAAAAAAGGCACTTGAATGTTGTGGGTCATTTGAATTGGATTGTTGCGACAGATGCCCATTAAATTGGCTTGAAGATCACGGAGAAGATTGCAAAGGTGTTCTTGCATATTGTGCGAATGAATGGATAGAAGAATTACTGAAATAAGAATAATCTGAAACATCAGGAACCGTCCGGATCCAGCCGGACGGTTTTTATGTACCACCGTCAAAAACGGAATTCCTGTACAATAAAATCGGAAAGGAGGGCAGAATATGAAGATAAAATCGGCACAGGAAGTTGCAGAATTAATAGAGCATCTGAAGAATTACGGCATACCGATGTCAGACGCGGCGTGGGAAGCGGCGCTGGCCTGCGAAGGATGGGCGTATGTTTTCGGCGCTTACGGTGATTACTGCGATCCGTCAAACAGAAGGAGCAGATACCGGGAGAAATATCCGAAAATAAAGGAAAACTGCAAAAACTTCAACGGCAGGGACAGTGTTCCAGCCGGCTGCGTCGGGTGCAAATGGTTTTTAGGCAATGCAGCATCAGATCAAAAGGTTCACGAAGGGAGAACACGTTTTTTCGATTGCAGGGGATTTGTCTACTGGATCCTGCACAATGTATGCGGGATGTGGAACAGATGCCCGGCCGGCGCGACAACGATGTGGAAAAACAAAAGCAACTGGAAGGCAAGAGGACTGGTTATAGAAGGCGTTCCGGACGACGTGCTGGTTTGCCTGTTTGTCCAGAGCAAGAAAGAACCAAACAAAATGGAACATATCGGATTCGGTTTTCATGGCGAAACGGTTGAATGTTCAAGCGGCGTTCAACATTTTCCGAAACGCAAGGATAAATGGACACACTGGGCCATTCCAACATGCGTAGATTATGTTCCGCCGGAGCCGGGGCCGGGGCCGGAACCGGAGCCGGTCAAGCATAAAACGCTGCGGAAAGGCGACAAGGGGCCGGAAGTTGCGGAAATGCAGGAGCTGCTGATTAAACACGGGGAACAGCTGCCGAGATATGGTATAGACGGGTCGTTCGGTAACGAGACGCTGAAGGCCGTGGAGAGCTTCCAGCAATCACACGGGCTGGTCGTGGACGGCATATGCGGGCCGAAAACGTGGGCCGAGCTGCTGAAGTGAAGGAGGAAAGGGCATGATTAACTGGAAAGTAAGGATCCGGAACAAGGCGTTCTGGCTGGCTGTTATACCGGCCGCGGCGCTGGTCGCGCAAAGTATCGCGGCGGTATTCGGGTACAATATTGATCTGACGACGCTGGTCGGGAAACTGCAGGCCGTTGTCAACGCTGTATTTGCTCTGCTGGTTATCCTGGGGATTGTTGTGGATCCGACGACGGCGGGAATCGGGGACAGCAACAGGGCGATGGGATACAACGAACCGTGGGACGATTCAAAGAGCGAGGAGTGATTACAGTGGAATGGTTGACGATTGTCGGGCCGGTTGTGACGGCCATCTGCGCGCTGATCGGAACATACATGAGCAACAGAAAGACGACGGCGCTGCTGGAATACCGGATGAAAAAGGTGGAGGAGAAAATAGGGCAGCACAATAATCTGGAAGGCCGGATCATTGCGCTGGAGACACACGTTCACGATCTGCACGCCAGCTGACGGGGGAAAGTATGGAAGGGAAGAACTGTAAGAACGACTGCAAGGAAATGTCGCCTGCATGCGTTTCATTTTTCGTCCATGAAAACACGGTGCAGCATATGAACATCAGCAACAAGCGGATGCTGATTGCGCTGCTGACGGTTTGCATTACATTCATACTCACGATTATTATTTTCGTTGTCGGGTATACCGTACGGGAAAGGAACTGGCTGGACACATTGACCAGGATGAATGTCACGGAGGCCGCGGATGGAATACAGCAACAGCCAGATCCGTGAAATCATTGCGGAATACATACACAGCGAAAGAGGCAGGAAACTGATGGAGCGCAGGCTGATCGACGGGATTACGTACGAAAAGCTGGCGGAGGAATTCGACGTATCCGTTTCGCAAATTAAGCGGATTGTAATGAAGAATTCCGAGACGATATTCAGGCATATACCGGAATGAACCGAAAATGAGCCGAAAGAAGGCCGTTTGCGAACTAGCAGACGGCTTTTTTATTTGCGAAAATATAAGCAAAGGAGGACGAAGCAATGTATCAGAATCCGTACACACCATTCATGGGGTCACAGATGGCAATGAATCCATATCAGGGGATGGCGCCGGCAGCGCAGGCGCCGCAGATGCAGGTGACTAAGGTCAACGGGGAAGGCGGAGCAAATGCCTACAGCATGGGGCCGAATTCCAGCGCAATCCTGCTGGACGCCAGCGGAACAATGATATGGGCGGTAACGACCGACGGGGCGGGATATAAAACGGTTTGTCCGTACGATATCACGCCGCACAAGAGCCAGGCGGCAATCAGCTATGAAAGCCTGGAGAACAGAATTAAAAGACTGGAGGACATGATCAATGCTGGACATTCTGAAACAGATCAACGGGGCTGCCATGCGGGGAAATCCGATGATGGCGAAGATTAAACAGATGGTAGGAACAGTGAAGGCTGCGCGGAATCCGCAGGCTGCGCTGATGGGGATGGTAAACAGCAATCCGCAGATGCAGCAGGTGATGGATATCGTCAAACAGCATGGAAACGATCCGATGAAGGCTTTCCGCGAAATGGCGGAGGAAAACGGGCTGGATCCGGACGAGCTGCTGAGCATGATCAGCTAACCGGCGGACGCAGCGGACGGGCGAACGCAGGAAATAAATATCAAAGGAGAAAAAGGAAATGGATTCTACTGGCATTACTCCCGTCATGAACATGGGAGACAACAGCGGCATGAATGGCTTCATGGGGATTTTCGGCCTGCTGATTCTGCTGGGAATTCTGAATGGCGGATTCGGCGGCGGATTCGGCGGAGGCAATGGAAACGCGAACGCGATCCAGGCGGACGTGAACCGGGGATTCGACAATCAGAACCTGCAGGCGCAGACAAGGGATCTGATGGGCGCCGTAACAGCCGGAACCGCGCAGAGTGTCGCGGCGACGAACCAGGTGTATCACGATATCGTCGGCAACCTGGGCGACAAGTACATGGAGCTGGCCCGCGATGTGGCCGGCGTACAGGCAAGCGTGGCACAGGCCATTGCAAACCAGAACGAGTGCTGCTGCAGCACGAAGCTGCTGATCAGCGAAAGCACGGCGGGACTGAGCGCGCAGATCGCACAGAACAAGTACGACAACGCGCTGGCGCAGGCCGGGCTGGAACAGCGGTTGACGTCAAAGATGGATCAGGACGAGATCACGAATCTCCGCGGACAGATCCAGCAGCTGCAGCTGAACCAGGCGATGTGCGGCGTAATCAGGTATCCTATGGGCTGGACGTACAATGCGGGCGTTTTCCCGCCGGCAACAACGACACCGGCCGCCTGACGGACAAAGGCGGGATGACAAAACATCCCGCCTGTTTTATAAGGAGGAAACATGAAAATTATCGAAAAGATCAGAGACAGAATATCAGAAGAGATAGAGGACGCGAGAACATATGCGCTGATGGCGCTGGAGATCCGGGACGAGTATCCGGAAATGGCAAGGGTGCTGTATACGATCAGCCTGCAGGAAATGGAACACATGCGGATGCTGCATGAAGGAGTTGCAAATATCATTATCAAATACCGGAATGAAACCGGAAATCCGCCGGAAAAGATGATGACGATTTACAATTATCTGCATGAAAAGCAGATCGAAAAGGCAGCGGAAGCGAAAAACATCCAGGCAATGTATAAATAAAAAAATGGTGCATTTCTGCACCATCTTTTTACATCCGCGAGATATACCAGAAGAGGATCTGGTTCGGATGTGTAACGATTAGTACACCGGATGATAAATTATCAGAACCTAGGGAATCAATGATGGATGGATCTATGGGAATGGTTGCGGCGTTTTCAATGGCATTGATAACGATTTTCAGGTGGTCGTCGTAGACGTAGACGGAATGGAGGAATGTGTTGATCAGTTTACGACGGCTCTCCGGATCGGAAGGATCCAGCTGAGCAAATTTATGAAGATTGAAGATCACGAAATCGCGCTCGACCAGCTTGGATTCTTCAAAACGAAGCATGGCGACGTTCGTACGCAGATCCTTTGCGGTTTCCTCCAGATCCTGCAGCATGATCAGGGTGGAATCGCCAAAGACGCCGGCGGCGATGGCTTTGTTAATGTTGGAGATTTTCTTCTCGACGTCTGAAAGCTCCTGCTCCATGCCGGCCAGCGGGGATTTTTTCTTCCGCTTTTCCATCTCTTCCATGATGGCGTCGGCTATACGATTTATTTCCGGCTCTGTAAAGCAGGTATTCCGGATAAAATCAATGACGGCGTTTTCCAGATCATCTTTCCGGACGTTTTTCTTGTCGCAGCCGGAGCGGGATTTATGGCCCTGGCAGGTATAATAATAATGGGTGGTTCCGGAACGGGATGTGCCGGAATCTCCGATCATGGCTTTTCCGCAACGGCCGCAAAATGCCTTGCCGGTGAGATAGAAATCAGTGGCGCGCTGTTCAACATGGCGCGCTGTTTTTGTTCTCATACGCTGCGCTTCCTCCCATTCTTTCCTGGATATGATGGCGGGCATACCGTCCGGGACGCGGATATCTCCCCATATATAGACGCCGCTGTATCGCTCGTTTCCGATGATCCGGAGCAGGGTCTGTTCAGTATAGGGGACGCCGCGGGGCGTACGCAGGCCGGCGGCGTTCAGCTCGCGGCCGATGACGGCGGCGGAATAGCCGGCGGCGTAACGGGCGAAGATCCGGCGGACGATGGCTGCTTCCTCTTCGACTATTTCATAATGGTTGTCGGATCCGCGGCGGTATCCGAGGATCCGTGTGCCGTTGAACAGGCATTTTCTCGCATTGTCGTGCATACCGCGGGTGACGTTCTCGGACAGATTGCGGGAATACCATTCCGCGATAGCCTCCAGCATGCCTTCCGTAAGGACGCCGGCGGCGCCGGCAGGGATCGGTTCCATCACATAGACGACGGAAATACCCAGGAGCGCCAGCTGCTGTTTGAAGGTCGCAGAATCGGCGCGGTTCCGGCCGAACCTGTCAACCTTCCAGCAGAGAACCGTGTCAAAACCGCGGGCCGCGGCGGAGGCAATCATGGCATTGAATTCCTGACGGGCAGAAAGATCCTTGAAACCGGAACGTGCATGATCCGCGTATTCATGCACGATCGTGTATCCTTCCCGGTCGGCAAAGGAGCGGATATCAGCCAGCTGCTGTTCGATGGAAACATCCCGCTGGCCGGCGGAGGAATACCGGGCATAGGCGACGGCTGTCCGGGGCGGGCAGGCGGTAAGCGTTTTTTTCATGGAATCTCCTTATAATGTGCCATCACGCATCATGTTATTTGCTTTTATAGCTCTCGCAACATGCGGAATGCCTTCACCAAAAATAATACCAAGAGAACCAACAGAAAGAATAAGACAACCGACGATACGAAGAAAAAGGGGATTGTCAGAAAAGAAGAGAAAATAGGCACAAATTCCGCAGGCAACACCAAGGGCAACCTGGAAGATTCCAAGCCAGAAATACAGATTTTTTACAAAGCCTAAATAAGAAAGTATTTTTTTCATTGACATTCTCCGCAAAAGCCGATCACAGATCCGTCCAGCACGACGCTGCGGTAATTCCGCCAGCCGGTGAAGGGATCCTTTGCGGACAGATCTATCAGCTGGACGTCATGGGAGCAGAAGGTTTTTTCCGGCCGGCCGATGTACCGGCAGATCCTTGTGCGCTGGTCGGCAATATGATGCTTCAATTCTTCAATGGAAGCGAAAACTTCCTGCGACTTCAAGGCCCAAAGGATGGAATCCAGATTCGGAAGATATCGGATCATTCTATTTCTCCTTTCTCCTTCAAACGTTTATATGCCTTTTCAAAGGTGCTGACAACCAGCCGATATTCATCTGG
>Ga0310690_10003101_pt1 | contig 25575 bp, 30 predicted proteins | sample AusTroGonzalo_MG_2_FD_207661 | JGI IMG/M metagenome (GOLD analysis project Ga0310690, IMG submission 207661) | Bovine rumen microbial communities from tropical cattle in Woodstock, Queensland, Australia - Gonzalo_04 (v2) (version 2) | ecosystem: Host-associated > Mammals > Digestive system >... | reverse complement strand
GCGAGGTCCAGATGGCCAAGACCGCCGAAAAGCTGGACGATATGTTCGCCCCCAAAGTTGCAGAAAAGTTGCATTCCCCCATCTCCCAAAAATAAAAAACTCCCCGGAAACGCCGTGTTTCCGGGGGTTACAAGTGGAGCCGAGGGGGGTCGAACCCCTGTCCGAAGAAAAAATTCCCTTGCTTGCAACTGCCTGAAAATGCCCGTAAATACGCGGTTTTACGGTATTTTGTCAGTGCTTATAGCCTTCCGCGGGTTGCATTAAAGTTGCATCACTCATCCAGCTCCGGCAACCCGGCCACGCTTGTCAGCAGGCTCAGGATCCCCGCCAGCAGCGACGCGCTGCCCACCATGATCCAGTTCACGTCGCCGATGGCGACACTGGTCCCGATCGTTGCCACCGCGGTCTGCGCCACAGTCTTGATGGCCCGCACGCCGGCGGCCTTGAACCACTTGCCCCAGTCTCTCATTCTTCACACTCCCTTGCTCATGTAGGATATGAAAAAGCCCACGGCGGCGGCGAGCAGCAGCTCGATCACCTTCCATGTGGCCTTCTTCCATTTGTCGCCGGGCTCTCTTTCAAGATCGGCGACGCGCTTGTCCACGCTCTGCACGGCGGTCTTGACCTCGCCGATGCCGTTGGCCAGGTTGTTCACGGCGTTGGTCAGGTTGGCGAGCTGGATCTGCGTCTGCTGCAGTTCCTTGATCGCCTCGTCATGCTCATGCAGTCTGCGGTTGTAACTCTTGTGTTCCGTGTCATTGGCCCGCAGCGCACCCATGACCTCCGCATACTGCTCCTCATTCAATGGTCCTCACCGCCTTCACAATTCGTATCACCACCGCCGCAAGCGCCACCGACAGACAGATCCGCCCCCACGGCAGCGCCAGCAGCCGACAGATCAGCAGGTCGGCCCGCGCGATGTTCACCTGAATCAGCCTTGTCACGTCCATAGCATCACGGCCCCTCGCTTGTAATATCGACGCCCGGCGTGTCGTAGTCGATCAGGTACGGGTCGCAATAGGTATAGGCCCACGCCCGGAAGCCCAGCACCGCGATGAACAGCAGCATGGTCAGCGCCACCACGATGCACAGGCATTTCAGAATCCTGTCGGTCATGAGGTGAACCACTCCAGCGTGTGCCCCTGCCCGGTGATCTTACTCAGATCCACTTCCTCGTCGATGCCGTTCACGCGGCCCTTGTCTGTGAACTGCCAAAGGTCGCAGGGGTGCTTGGGCAGGGTCTCTTTGTAATACGGAATCCATGTGAAGTCCATCTTCTTTGCGATGCTGCCGTATTCGTAAGCCTCATAGCGGTGATTCGCCACATAACAGCCCACCTTGACCGCGCCCAGCTTGCGCAGCTCATCCACAAAGGCCACAATGGCCTTCTTCGTGATCTTCGAGGCTTCCGCGTCCATAGCCCACCAAAGGGGCTTGTAGACGTTGGCGTACTCCCAGAACTTCCGGGCCTCTTCCCGCGCCTTCGCCTCGGTGTCCGCGATGGAATAGAAGTACACACCGAAGCGAACGCCCCGCTTGGTCAGCGCGTTGGCATACTTTTTGAACTTGGGGTCAATCTCGATGGCGCTCTCATCTGACTTTTTCCTGTAGCCCGCCTGAAGGATGATCAGCGCGGTGTCGGCGATCAGAGCGTCGTAGTCGATGTCCGAGGGCTGAAAGTGGCTGATGTCTACGATCGTTGTCCCCCGGCCCCCGCTGTCGGTCAGTTTCGCGTACTTGCTGGACACCCAGCCATTCTGGTTCTCATACTCCACAAGGTACCAGTCCCGCCCCTCCACGGCCTTTTTCACGCCCTGATAGGGCAGCCGGTCGCCCGCGTGGACGACGCCGAGAATGGCGCTGTCAGTGTTCGGAGCGCTCCTTACGTTCACGCTGTTGCCGGTGATCTCGACCACCGTCGCGATGGCCTCCAGCGCCGCGAACAGCGCGTCATAGTCCTCATCATCCATGACGCCGTCCTCGGGGAGCTTGTGCTCCTGCTGAAAGTGCTTCACGGCCCGCTCGGTCTCGCTGCCGAAGTCGCCGTCCGCGCCGTATTCGGGCAGGTCATAGCCCAGCTTCATGAGGTCCTGCTGAAGCTCCTTCACGTCCTCGCCGCTGTCGCCGTACCTCAGCACGCGGTCGCCCAGCTTGGACGGTGTCGGCGTCGGGGTGGGCGCGGGCTTGTACTTGTCCGGGTCTGCGATCACGTCGTGATAGGTATAGCTGTCGCGCACCTTCTTTCCGCAGGTGACATTCGTCGCCGCGTGGTGATTCTCGTAGAGCAGTATGTCACCCGGTAGCAGGTAGTCGCCGGATGTCAGCAGCTTCTTGTCGGTCAGTACCATGAAGCCCGCCGCCTTGTACAGCTTGCGCATGTTCCCGGAGCGGACGCCGGTCTCCTGAATTTTCCTCAGCGCGGGGATGTCGAGGAGCCATCCCGCAGCATGGACGTTTGCGTTCACGCCGGCGGTACAATCCTCCTCGCACGCCGTCTTGATCTTCGCCGGGTAATATCCGACCTTTTTCAGCTGCTCCCAGTAAGTGTTCCGCTGGTACTGGTCATAGCCCACTTTGTCATTGAGCGCCGCGTCGATTCCCAGCTGGGCGATCAGCGTGCCCACGTTCTGGTCGGGCCACCTGAGCACATAATTCCATGGCCGTTCGTAGAAAGAGCGCAGCCGCCATTCCTTGCCGGTCTGGTCCCCGGCCTTGCCGCCATGATATTCGCCGTTTTCATCGCTGCCGCTGTTGCTGATGTAATGCGTGCCGTTGCTCAGTATGTACTTCTTGTAATCCGTGGCCATGCCCTTCCCTCCTTATTCCTCATTCGGCTCGGGCAGTTCGGCCATCTCCCCAATCCGCGCCATCTCGATCTGATAGCCGGTGTTCGCGTAAATAATCATGGCGATCTGAAGCTGCCGGTCGTCGCGGGGGTACATTGTGCCGAGTACGGTGTGATACTCGCCGTAAGCCCGATTTTTCGCCTTCTCCACATCGTTGTCATAGAGCTTGCTGTCGAACACCTTCGGATAGCCGGACAGCGTGTTGTAGTTTCCGTTTGCGTCCACGACCTTTGCGTAGACCTCGTAAATATCCCTCTGCATGGTTGTTTCCTCCTTATGCGATGATGTAGGTTGCGGAGATATAGATGACTTCGCTCGCATTGACCGTGCCGCGCACTCTGATAACGCCGCTTTCGGTAATGCTTATGTGATACTCGCTCTTGTAGGTCGTAGTCACGATATAGGTCGAAGGATAGCCCGCTTCGCTTTTCAACTGCGCACAGGCTGTAAATGTCGATGAACTAATCGCGTTCGCGCTGGTTATCTCGGCGTACAGTGTCGCTACTTTGCCCCATACAGACAGTGTAGCGAGATTTACAGTAAAGCCGTTGTTCGCCGTCAGAATCGCGCTTGGCGTCGTGGTCCTTGACACGCCCGTCTGACCTGTGCCGCCCTGTCCGATTGTCACCGGCTCTTTTGTCGTCAGCAGGTAATAATATTCCGTGCCGGATGTCGCTGTTGCGTTCGGCGTAAAATAGACTTCGCTGGCAGAATTGCTGGCCGTTTTTCGGACCACCAGCGCCAGCCTATACCCGCCAGCAGCGGCCTCGGGGTTGTATATTCGCCCGGTTACATAATCCCCGCTCCCATCCAAAAAACGGAGTTCAGGCGTTGAAAATTGCAGGAGCAAAGGCCCCGTCATCGTGTCGCCGGTTTTCGCTACAGCGCCGCTTATACCGCTTTCCATGTTATTCAGCGCAGCGGGCGTAATGGGTGTGCCTCCTTCCTGTCCAGATTGCCACCCACCCGGATAATACGGTGCATATGCCACTATCTATCACCCTTTCTTTTTCATGATGCGCTTTTGGGATATACCAGCGCGGTTTCAAGTGCTAAAACCCTGGATTGTAAGTCGGTAATTTGTTCCGAGTAAAAGCCTCCATATATCTGACCAGTTCCAAAGTCTATTGCAAATCCACTGATAACACGCTCTCCATAATTCGGCCACACGCTGTCGCCTGGAAACAATGTGCTTTCCGGAAAAATCATTGGAATATCCACAGTTCTGTAATCTGCGCTATGAATAATACCAGATTGAATATCATCCGCAGTAAGGTTATTAATCCTTATAATAGCTGCATTGATTTCTCCGGCGTTGATGTAACTGGCATTGATATATAGCTGCCCGTTGTACAGCACCAACCCCTGCGCCGCGCCATTGTCCGTCAGGCGGTTGAATATCTCCTGCTGATCCAGCTCATCGTCCAGCGTCTCGACGGCCTCCCGCACGCTGGCCCGCGCCAGCGCCAGCGTCCTCGCGTTCGCGCCGATGTAGGGGTACTCGTCCGACAGCTCCCCGGCCTCCGGCGCGCCTATGTCCCCCCGGAAAGCCGGTCCCAGGGTCACGCGCTCGCTGTACAGCACCGAGGCGATCTCCCCGTTGACCCCGGCGCGCACATAGTCCCCCAGCTCCGCCGCCGGGTCGTAGACGGCCCCCGTCAGGCTGTAGGCCTGATAGCCCTGCCCCAGCAGCGCGTCCGACATCTCCGCGGCCGTCAACGGCGGAAGGCTCACGTCCACCACGATCCCGCCGTCCGTGCCCGTCAGAGTCACCTCGTCCTCCCAGGTGTCGCGGATGCCCGTGATCGTGCCGCCGCCGCTCACGTCGATGTTCCCGACGACGCCGGCCACGTCCACCGCGTCGTCCTCGGCCGCCGCCGCTCCGGATGCCGACACCAGCGGCACCAGCCGCAGCCTGTTCTCCGGCGTGATGATCCAGTTCCCGCCGCCCGCCTGGCCGATCATGCCCAGCACGTCCCGGATGGTCGTGCCTTCCGCGGGCTCGCTGACCACAAAGGCCGCGCCGGAGGGGATCGCCGTCCGGCTGTCCAGGCTGACGCCCAGCAGCGTCAGGAACTCCGTCACCACGCTGGACATGCTCCGCGGCCATGTGCCGCTGGAGGGCGTCCACACCGCGTTGGCCTTCAGCAGCGCGTCATAGCACTCCAGCGCCAACAGGCCGGACACCGGGTCGCGCGCCCGGCGGGAGATGTAGAACGTGCCCGCGGGCAGCCACTCGGAGGCCGTCTCCCCGTCGTTCAGCCGCACGGAGATCTCAACCTCCGCGGACCTGGCGATGGTCGCGCCCGTGCGCACGGACAGCAGCAGCGCCGCGCTCACCACGTTGCCGACGGAAAGGCTGTCCTGCATCGCCGCCCGGCTGATGACCGGCGCCGAGGTCTCGGCGTACACCGTGCCGCCGATCTCCACCCTGGCCTCCATCGGGGCCCCCGCCGCGTACAGCGCCTTCCATGTCGCGCTCGTCGTCTGCATCCGTCCTCACCTCTCCGTCATGCTGAAGGTCACGCCGTCGTAGTACGGCGCGCCGGTCTCCTTGTTGTAGCGCTGCGCCCCGAAGGGCACCGTGGACGTGTAAAAGCTCTTGGTAACCTGCGCCCCGGTGGCGGGGTCCACCACCGTGGCGCTGTAGTAAGTGCCCGAGATGTCGGAGGCCAGCTGCTGCATCATGTCCTGCTGGAGCCACAGCAGCTTCACCTCCACCTTCATCTTGCTGGCGACCCGCGTGCGGTACATCAGGCCCGTCTGCACGTCGCGACCGCTGCCGTCAGCGTCCAGGTCGTTTCGGGATATGCTCAACTCCTCCACATACTTCGCGTAGTCGTGGGAATTGATGATCAATACGGGTTTTACAGGCGTCGACATGCCTCGTCCCTCCTCAGTCCAGCAGCGGCGAGCCGCCGAACATCTGCGTCCTCTGGTTGATCTGCCGGATCACCTGCTGAACGGTCAGCCCGCCCGGTCCGGCGCTTTCCGTGTTGCTCCGGCCGGAGGCCTGCACCGCCGCCACGATCTGCCCGGCCACCGACACGATGGTCTGGATCAGATCCTCGTTGTTGCTGTTCAGCGTGTTCTGAATGTCCTCGCCGGTTTTCGCGATCTGCGCCGATACCTCGTAGGGCATCACGCTGCCCGTGGCCATCACCGGCGCGTGGTATTCCAGCGAGCGGATCGCGCTCAGGTTGCCGATGGTCCCCGTGATCGCGTTGGTGCACGCCGCCATCTGCCCCGCCAGGAAGGTCCCAAGGGCGTTCACGGCCTGCCCCATGCCGGAGACGACCGCGCTGTAGATGGCCTGGGCCAGCTGGCTCTTGTTCAGTATCTCGGTGCGCCCGTTGATGTGGCCCATGATCTCCGGTCCGCTCTCTCCGGCCACGAACACCGTGCCGTGGGCCCGGGTCGTGCCGCCGGCATAGTGGGGCACACTGCCAAGGTACCGCGCAAGGCCGCCGCGGATGACGCCGCCCGAGGCGAAGTCGATCTCGCGTCCGCTGTTCGTGATCGCGCCGCCGCCGGCCTTGCCTGTGATATTCTTGAGCGCGTTGTTAATCGAGGAGGTAATGCTGCTTACCCACTTTTTCAGATTCGATGTTGACAATGACACGGCGACGCTCAGCGACGTGCCGATCTTGCTCGCAAGCGTCTGCTTTTTGTCACTCGGGTGCAGCGAATACGCGACGCTCAGCGCCGTGCCGATCTTGCTGGTAAGGGTTTGGTTTTTGTCCGACTTTGATAACGTGTACGCGACGCTCAGCGCTGTGCCGATCTTCTTGGCGAGGGTCTGGTTGGCGTCCTTCCTCGACAGGGTATACAGAACGCCCAAAGCCGTTCCGATCTTGTTCGCAAGGGTTTGGTTGGCATCCTTCCTCGACAGAGTATACAGAACGCTCAGCGCCGTTCCGATCTTGTTTGCGAGTGTCTGATTGGCGTCCTTTCTGCCCAGTGTGTACAGAACGCCCAGTGCCGTGCCGATCTTGTTTGCGAGGGTCTGATAGGCATCTTTCCTCGACAGGGTATACAGCACGGTCAAGGCCGTGCCGATCTTGTTTGCGAGGGTCTGATTAGCATCCTTCCTCGACAGGGTATACAGAACGCCCAGTGCCGTGCCGATCTTCTTGGCCAAGGTCTGGTTACTGTCCGCTGGAGAAAGGGTATAACCGACATTGGTTTTCAACTCCGGCTTCGTCTTGTCCCAAAGCCCCTTGACCTTTTCCCCGGAATCAGAAGGAAGTTCGGGGTCTACGTCAGACTTCAGGCTCGGCTTCATTTTGTCCCATAGCCCCTTGACCTTATCGCCGGCGTCGGGTGGGACATCCAAATCGACATCGCCTTCTGCCGGTTCGTCCAGTTCCCAGTGATCCCCTTCTATGTGCATACCTTCGGGAGGAATGGATACCCACATAATCTCACCAGTATATGGGTTTGGTACTGGTGTATAATTTTCAAGATCCTCTTGAATAGGAGATAGCAGGTCCACCGCCAAATCACCCAACGCCTGAAGCGCAGCCTTTAGGAAGCCCCATATCGCTTTTGCGATCCCGGGCCAGTCCAGCTTGCTCATGAACACCTTGATGTCGTTGGAAATCTTGTCAGTGTCCAGATTGCTCAGGAAATCAGCGCCCCAGGTGAACAGCCCCTTGATGCTATCCGAGACAATTGTTCCGGCGTCCGCCCAAAGCTTCTCGTTGCTGAAGAAGCCGTTGACCGTGTCGGCAAAGGCCTTCGCCGCATCCCCAAAGCTGAACGTGCTGACGGCGCTCCTGATCGTCTCCAGGGGCCCGCCGATGGCCGCGGCGGCCGTCTCGCCCAGCGCCGTCCAATTAACCCGCGTGTCTCCCGAGAACAGGCTGTTGACCATGTTTGCGAATGTGGTCCCGGCGGTGTCCCAGCTAAAACCTCTTACGATGATTCTCATGGAGGCTATGATCTGATTGAGGCCGTCCGACGCTGTCGCGACAAGGTCATCCCATTCAATACCATCAAGCAGGCCATTGGCCAAATCAACCAGATGCTGGGCTGCGTCTTTCCAGCTGAATTCCCTGACAGCCAGTCGCATGGAGGCCAGCAGCCCATTGATCGCGCCTACCGCGGTTTCCTTCAAATCGTCCCATTCAATACCATCAAGCAGGCCATTGGCCAAGTCAACCAGATGCTGGGCGGCATCCTTCCAACTGAATTCTCTGACCGCTATCCTCATGGAAGCCAGCAGGCCGTTGATAGCTCCTACCGCGGTTTCCTTCAGGTTGTCCCAGTTTATGCCATCCATCAGGCTGTTCACCGTCGTGGCGAACGCCGCCCCGGCGTTGCCCCAGTTGAAGTTGCTCACCACGCCCTTGATCGTGCTGATCAGCGCGTTCAGCTTGTTCGCGAACAGCTGGCCCAGCTCGCTCCAGCTCACCGTGTCCACCAGCCCGTTCAGGCCGTTGGCAAAGCCCTTGCCCAGGTTCTCCCAGTTGATGCCGGTCAGCAGCAGGTTCACCGTGCGGATGATGGTGTTGATGCCCTCGCCGAAGGTCTCGCCGATCAGCGTCCAGTCGATGCCGTCCACCAGGCCGTTGAAGATCCCGGTGATGGCGTTCACGGCCTCGGTGATCGTATCGCCCAGATTGTCCCAGCTGATCAGGTCCCTCGCCTTCGTGAAGGCGCTGTTGATGCAGTCCGCGATGGCCCGGCCGATGCCCTCATAGTCGGCGTTTTCCCACATCTCCTTCAGCTTGCCGATGAAGTCGGTGATGCCGCTGGCGATCTCCTCGGTCTCGTAGGTGAAGCCGCCGCCGGCCCCGCCTCCGCCACCGCCGCCACCGCCGGAGCTGCCGCTGCCGGAGCTGCTGTCCTTGCTGCCCAGTATGTCCAGGTCGTCGAATCCCGCCAGCTCGCGCTTCAGCTCCTTGTAGTCGTCCGCCGCGTCGCTGGCCGCGTCGCCCGCGCCGCCCGCGGCTCCGCCGGCCGCCTCCAGCCCGGCCACGGCCTTCTGATAGGTGCTCTGTCCCGTCAGCGCCGCCATGAACGCGCCGATAGCGTTGATGGCCGCTGTCAGCATGTTGATCAGATAGGTCAGCGCCGGCGCCACCGCATTGAAGATCGGCGCAAACGCCGTGGCGAGGCTGCCCTTCAGGCCCGCCAGCGCCGTCTTCAGGCTGTTGATGGAATTGTTCGTCCTGCTGTCGTGCTTTGCCAGCTCCGTGAAGCTCTCGGTGATGGCCGTGCGCAGCTTGCGGAACAGGAAGTACAGGCTGCGGATGCCGAGGCCGTACTTCAGTATCGTCATCAGGCCCCGCTTGAATCCGCCGTTCGCCTGCTGCGTAGAACTCTTCAGCCCCAGCATCCACTTGCCCGCGGCCAGTATGCCCTGCCCCAGCGTCTTGAAGCCGCCGCTGATGGCCCGCCCGCTCAGCTTGGCAAGCTGGATCGCGGCGTTCCTCGCGCCCTCCGCCAGCTTCCGAAGGAAGGACAGCGCCCCGCCCCCGGCGATCCTGACGATCGAAGCGCCGGCCCGCGCCGCGGAACCGGCCAGGTGCACAAAGCCGCTCGCGGCCCGTCCCACCACCGAGCCGAACGCCTGAAACGCGCTGCTGGCAGCGTTCGCCGCCGTCCCCGCCTCGCGGGTGTTCTCGGCGACCTCCCGGGTGTTCTCCGCCGCTTCCTTCGACCCTTCGGCCATGCCGTCGCCGGAATCCCCCGCGGGCTGCTGCTGCGCCTCGGCCAGCATGGCCTTCAGGTTTTCCAGCTTATCGGTCAGGAACTCAACCTCCGCGCTCATGTTCCTGAAGGCAGCGGTGTCCTCAAAGCTGCCGAATTTCTCGATCACGTCGTTAATGACCGCCTGCATATCCTCGGCGAACTGCTCAGCAGCCTGTTCCTCGTTCTCCCACGGCAGCAGCTCCGCCCCGGCGTTGTTCCTTGTGAACTCTTCCGAAGCCTTTGCGATGGCGTCTTCACGGGCCGCTTCCCACTTCCGCTGGGCAAGCTCCTGCCGCTCCTCCAGCTTCTTCAGCGCGCTCGTGGTCGACAGGATCTCCTTCGCGATTGCGGCCTGATCTCCCGTCAGGGCCTTTGCAGCGGACCGCGCCCGGTTCATGGCCTGGATGTAGCCGTTCACGCTGCCGGACATCTGCTGACCGACCTTGTTGACCGCGCCGGCCATCTGCTCGACCATATTGATAAAGTCCTTCGCGCCTACCTTCGCCTTGTCCGTTTTGATGCCGGTATCGACGATAATCGCGCCGTCAACCACGCCTGCCGCCATGCTATCACCCTCCTCGGGCCTTCCGGCCCCGCCTCGCTTAAAACAGCGCACTGCGCTGTTTTACGAGCGCTCGCCGCCTATGATACGTTTTAGTCTTTCCTGCTCGTCCAGCTCTTCGTCTGTGTACCGGGTTTTCAGCTCGCAGATCCCCCGGTTGATCTTCCAGAATTCCTTCTCGTCCTTCTCCAGCTTCTTCCCCCGCGCCCGCTTGCCGCGCAAACTCAGCACGGTCGCGTAGGTGCTGTTTTTGATCTCCAAAAAATACCCGATAAAGGTCCACCAGTGGATATACTCCGCGCTGCGCACCTCAAACCCCGCCACGCGGTTCACCGCCGGGAAGATCAGCGGCGCGTCCTGCGTCCAGTCCATCGTCCGCGGGCTCGGCCCGTCGTCAGGGCTGCCGTGGTCAATAAACGCGATCGCGGCGTCAAAAGCGGCCTGCATCAGCTCCTGTGGAATCTCTTTGAGATCCGGATAGGTGTTATGCAGGCAGATATACGCCTTCTCCTCCTCCGTCAGGTTCGGATCCTCAAAGGCCGTCAGCGTGCGCAGCACATCCCGGTAATCCGTATTGATGGCCCACTCACGCCCGCCGAACTCCAGCGCCGTCGGCAGATCAAAAATCATACGCCGTTCCCTCCCTTGCCTCCCCATCTCAATGGGGAGGGGGACCGCCTCAGCGGTGGTGGGGCGCTCCCCCTACTTCAGATACTTCCTGGCCTTCTTGCTCATGGCCTTCGTCTCGGTGTCGAACTGCCCGCCGATGAACTCGCCCACCCGCTGCAGCACCTGCAGCGCGTAGAAATCGCCGTTCACGGGGCTGAACGGGTGCATCTTCCCGAAGAACGCCGCCGCGGCGTCCTCGCTGCCGAACAGCTCGTTCACGGCCTCGTTCAGCCGCTTCTCGGCCTCTCCCAGCGCCTCGACCAGCTTCGGGTCTGTCAGGTCCGCGTCGCCGTTTCCGCCGATGCTCAGCGCCTCCAGGGGCTCTGTGATGGCATCAAACTTGTCCGCCAGCCGGTTGTAGCGCTCGATGATTCCCAGGTCCGTCGGGTGAAACCGGAACGCGCCGATCTCCTCCCCGTCTGTATTCAGTATCGGGACGCGGCGGCTGCCGTCGTCCACGGTGATCGCAAAACTCATATTCTTCTTCACGTTTTCCGCCATGGCTTTCTCCTCCTATGCAAAAATGGGGCGGGGAGCAAATCCCCGCCCCGTCGATCATCAGGCGTCCGGAGCGAACGTGCCGCCGCCGTTGCCGTCCGGGGTGAAGTAGCCGCTCTTCTTCTCGCCGACGTAATTCACGTCGAACGGGATCTGATAGCCGCTGGTGTCGCCGCCGTAGCTCTGCGGCACCAGATAGCACGGCTGCCTGTAGGCCTTGAAGGTTCCGGTGGTCGTGCCCTCATCCCACAGGTGCACCTCGACGATGGTGGTAGCGCAGCCGTCATACTGTGCGCCGGTGTCGATGATGTTCTGCAGCGCCGCGAACAGGTCGTCGCCCTCGCGGGCGTAGAACGGCTCGGCGCTGGCGCTGATCTCATAACCGTTATGGGTGAACGTGGTCTCGCCCAGGATGTTCTTGCCGGTCTCGGTGTCGGGGTTCATCTCGATGTTGAACTCCTCCAGGTCCTTGCCGAGCCGGTAGTAGCTGGGCGTGGTGCCGTTCATCGTGGTATCCACGAAATTCTGGAAATACTTCCGCTGCATCTTCTGCACTTCGGACATAATCTCTCACTCTCCTTTTCGTTGTCTCCCCAAAAGCCTTCCCCTCAAGGGGAAGGTGCCTGCGCAGCAGGCGGATGAGGTGTCACTGTCCTGCCACCCTGTAAGTGACCTTGATCTGTATCTGGTAGCGCGCGTAGGCGCTGCCCATTCTGATCGGGTAGGCGCTCAGCGTCGGCACGATGGCCGTCACCTCGCCGCCCTCCCAGTCGGGAAAGTTCCTCGCGTTGTTCTGCTCGATGATCCACGCGGCCACCGCCTGAAAAAACGCCAGGTTGTCAAGGTTCTGCTGGAACTCCGCCCCGTAGGGCTCGCGGCTGGCGAACACGAAGTTCTGCTCCTGCGTCTCCCTCAGCACATAGTCGCCCAGGATGTTCTCCCGGTACTTCAGCGCCGTGGGCGTCACGTCCAGCGAATAGCTCTCGTCGTCGGCCAGATAGTCCGCGCCGAACGCGCGCGCGCGCTCGATCTCGGGGCAGCTCCGCAGCCAGGTCCGCATCGACGCGGTATTGTTGATGGGTGTCTCCGGCATGTCGTCACTCCCCCTGTATCGCCACGCGGCGCGCCTCGTCGAGTATGTCGTTCAGTCGGTCGGCCTTCATGCGCTCGAACCAGTACGCGCCCGCCATCGGGTTCTGGCTGGTGTCGTATGTCAAAGGTCTGTCGGTCACAATGGGCTTCTTCTCGCCTGGGCCAACCCAGGTCCGACCCGCCTCATCCGTCATGACAAACCCGTAATACTGGTAACGCGCGTAGGGCGTGTCCCAGATCACCTCGCCGCTGCCGAGTTCCGTCGCGATCTCAGCCGAAAACTCCAGCGTTCGGTCAGGGCTTGCCGGGACGTAGGGCGTGCTGTAGTCGATCACTGTCTTGTCAATCGCGTATTGCACGCGCCCGCCCTTGTTCAGCCCGACCTTTTCCAGCAGCGCGTCCAGATCGGTGAAGTCTCCCTTCGACAGATCAATCCGCGCATGTATCGTAATCATGTGGCCGTCACCCGCCAGTGCGGCGCGTTCGGTGCGCGCCGGTTGTCGGTCACGCCCAGCACAGTCGCGCAGTCCTCGGCCCAGGCCTTCTTCAGCTTCGTGGGCGTCCAGTTGATCGCCACGGTGCTGCTGACGCCGTTTACGGTGACGGTCTCGGTCAAAGGCACCGCGCCCTTCACGATGATGTCGCCGGCCTTCAGGCCGAAGCCCTCCGGCGCGGCCTCCTCGGGAATCCGAACGATCACCTTGCTCGCCGCCACCAGGCCGCCCTTGCTGGCGTCTATGGTGCTCGCGTCGGTCATGTACCAGCTCGCGCCGGTGATGACCGTCGGCGTCCACACGTTGCCGCCCACGTCAGGGTCTACCCGCGCATTGAACACGGTGATGGTATCGTTACACAGCTTCAACAGGATCGCCTCCCAAAAGCCTTCCCCTTGAGGGGAAGGTGGCGCGAAGCGCCGGGTGAGGTGTTTACCGTCACGGTATCAGCCCCCCGATCCACGGGTCGAGTACCGGCACCCCCGCGTAAAGCAGCGGCACGCCGTCGTCGTCGGTGATCCCGTCCAGCAGCGTCAATATGGATGCCGTCAGCTGCTTCTCAATGGCCGCCGTGCGGTTCTCCGCGCTGCCGTAGCTCTCGCTGTAGCCGTCAGTGGTAAAGGAGGCGGCGACGGGCGCAGCGGCCTGCGCGGCGGCGCTGTAGGTCTGGTCGACCGTGATGCAGTCCATCATGGCGGCCTGCACCTGCTCCGGCACTGCCGCCATCCGGGCTACGCGCCCCTGCGTCATCGCGTCGATCCGCGCCCGCGCCCTGATCTCGGCCAGATTGAACGCCGCTTCAGTAAGCGTCCCGCCCCAGGCGGTGTACTGTGCGTAGGTCAGATACTGCGCCACGTTACTCGCCCCCAGTCAATCAGGTCTTGGCGACCACGGTGGTGTTGCCGGCGGCCAGCGGCAGCTGGGAGCCATTCGCGACAAGCGCCACGGTGATCTTATAGCTGTTGGTGGTGTTCACCAGCCCGGAGGCGGGCAGATCGGCCCAGCCGTCGGCGGCGGTCAGCGCGGTGCCGTAGGTCACGCTCGGCGCGGTGCCGTTTGCGGCCTTCCACATCAGCTTCGTGGCGTCGGAGAGCGCCGCGGTGGTGGTGATGATGGAATCGCCGTCAGCCACGGTGCCCGCAACGGAGGTCACGGTAATGGACGCCAGGTTGTTGTCCATGTTCACCAGCACGCCGTCGGACTTCTGGTCCATCGTCCACATGCCGTGGTAGATGCTGAACATGATCTTCCAGAACTCGCCTTCCTGGTTCAGATCGGGGTCGATGACCTTGGTGATCTGCGGACGCGCCACCGCGTCGCCAACGGGTCGGGCCGCAATGATCCAGTTCACCTTCGGGCCGAGGTCCGTGAACGACAGGCCGCCCACGGTCTGGCCGGAGGTCGCGCCGTCGTTGATCTTCACCGCGCTGTTCATGTAGCTGGAGGGCGTGCCGATCAGGAACTGATCGTTCAGCGCCTCGATGCGCAGGGTCGCGCTGCGGATGCTGAAGTCGCGAACATTCAGATACCGCTGGATCTGGCTGGACTGCTCCAGCAGGTTCTTCAGCTTGGTGCTGATCTGAATGTACAGCTGCTCGCCCTCGCCGATCTTGTCCTGGATCTTGGCCACGTCGTCCAGGATCAGGCCCAGGATGTTCGCCGCCGTGATGCCGGAGGACGCCTGGGAGGTGATGCAGGTGGAGCCGTAGCCGATGGCGGCCTGCGCCAGCCTTGCGATGCGCAGGCGGTCGACCTCGGGGACCACGTGCTCCGCCAGGAATACGCGCAGCGCGTTGCCGACGGTCAGGGTCATGTTGGTCTCGTCCACGTCATAGCGGCCGATGGCGAAGTTGCGGCCCCTGTACCACTGCAGCTGTTTGGTCTCATAGCCCAGCGTCAGGTCGCCGTCCGGGGCCTTGTAGCCGTTCATGGTGCCCAGGCCGTTCATGGCGATGTAGGGAATCTTGATTTCCTTGCCGCCCGTCCACTCAATGCCGGGGTTCGTGTTTTCCATCCACAGCGTCCGCGGCATGATGTAGAACTTCTCGTCAAGGATGCGGTTGAATATGGCCGCATAGTTGATGTTGTTGTTGAAGCTCATAACCTATAACTCCTTTCTCGTTACTTCCACGCCTCGGAGAGCTGCTTGTACAGCTTTTCCTCCTCGTTCGTGGGGTTCGTGCCGGAATGACCGGGCTGCCTGGAATACTGCGGCGTGTTCTTCTGGCCGCCGCCGCTGCCGCCGGCGTCTTCCGCCTCGAAGTATTCCTCATACTGCTCTCGGATGCCCTTGAGCTGCTCCTCGACGGGTTTCGCCCCGTCCTTGCGGTCCACCATGCCATAGACCGTCTCGAAGAACTTGCCCTTCACGCCCTTGTAGGCGTCGCTCGTGCGGGCGCTCTGCATGTCCTTATAGGCCGCGAACTCCCCCGCCAGCTGCTTATAGGCGTCGCTCTCCTTGGGATCGGGCGTCTTGATGCCCTTTTCCCATTCGGCTTTGGCGTTGTCCAGCGCCGTCTGCTGGGCCTGCTGGGCTGCCGTCTTGGCGATGTAACCATCGTCCAGCGCCCGCCCGTACAGGCCGAACACCTGCTCAGTGCGCTGCTCAGGCGTCAGTCCCTCGTTGTCCATGATCTCGTTCAGCGCTTTCCTGGTGAAAATGTTCCCCATAACTCCTCCTTTTTTCGGCCTGATAGAGTGATAGGCCGCCCGCGTGTTTTACGCCCCGCCGGGCTTGATGGTGTAAAGGTCCCGCCGTGGTCCGCGTCATCCAGCGTCCTGGAGCTCAGCGTGGCGGGCTCTTACTGGTATGAAAAAAGCAACTATCCGGAATTTCCGGAAGGTTGCCCCGTTCATCAGCCGTCCTGCGCCTCGGCAGCCTCCACGGTTACGCTGATCGTGTCAGTGCCTCCCGTGTAGTTGTCGCCCTCGGCCAGCGTCACAGTGACCGTAGCGCTGCCATCGGCAACCGGCGTTACCGTCACCGTCGTGCCGTCAAGCTCGACCGTCGCCACGGCCTCTGCGCTGCTCTCCACGCTCACCGTCCCGTCGCCGGTCACGGTCAGGGTGGATGTCCCGGCCTCGCCGCCCTCGGTCAGCGTCAGGGTATCAGGCGACGCGCTCACGCTGCCGTCGCCCTTACTCACAGTGAACGCCTTGCCAATGACGCTGGTATAGCTGCCCTTGCCGACGATATGCAGCGTGTAGCTGCCGACCTCGGTCGCTTTGTTGTCCTTCACCGTGTAGTCGGTGTTCTCCGTCAGCGTGGTCTCACCCAGCACCACGGACGCCACGCCCTGCGTCTGCTGGCTGCCGGTGTACTTCAGCGCCGTCCCCAGCGTCACGACGGCCCCGGCGATGCTGGTTTTGCCGTTTCCGCTGTTCTGCGCCGTCCATGCACCCGTGGTCTCGTCGAAGATACACAGGATGCCAGTATCAACCTCGGTAAACCGGCTGCCGGTCACAATGCCCGTGGTCGGCTTCGTGTCGGTGGACAGGCCCGCCGCCTCGATGTACTTCAGCCCACCGGTAAACTGTCTCTCAACAATGTTCCGAATCATTCCTTTGTCGCTCCCTTCTTCGCCCTGCGCTTGGGCTTCTCGGCCTCAAAGCCGATCTTCCGGCCGCTGGCGCTGACCACGTGATCCGCTTCAACGATTACCTCGACCTTTGACCCACAGTCGAGGCAGTAGAAGACGTCATCCGTGCATCTCAGGCGCTTGTGCTCACAGGCCACTTATACCCCTCCGTTCTCAAAATAGTCCTTCAGCGCGTCCCGGATCGCCGTCGGGCTTGCGTCCTTCGGCTCCGGCCACTTCGCGTTGATCGGCGCGTATTCCCGCTCACGCCGCCGCTTCCTGCCCGTTTCCTTTGTGAACCGGTCCAGCTTCGCGTCGGCGTCCTTCAGCCTGCCCCGCAGCTTGTCCAGCTCCGCCTTATCGGCGCCCTGGGTCTTCGCCACGTCCAGGTCCAGCCGCGCCTTCCGGAACTGCCGCTCCAGGCCGCGCTGCTTCTGGCTCTCGGCGTACTGCTTCGCGTTCTGTTCCTCGTTCTGCCGCACTTCCGGCACCTTTGTCGCGCCGGGGATGAACAATTCCGGGTGATGCCCGCAGTTGATGCCGAACAGCCCCGCGGGCTCGCCGTAGGTCGTCTCGCTCTGGGCGTACACGTGCACCGTGCCGCCCGCGCCGTCCTGCACGTCCCGCGCCTCGTCGATCCTGCTGATCACATGGCACTGCCACGGATAGCACAGCGGCCGAGCGCCGGGGTGCTGGCTCACAAGGTAAAGGTCGTTACCGTATTCCTCATTCCGGTCCCAGAAGGCCTGCCGGCTGACGTTGTGGAAAGTGGTCCGCATGTCCATCGCCACATACGTCTCCGGCGCCCAGCGGTGCCCGCCGTGATCGATGAAGCCCGTGATCCCGTTGGCCGCCATCCGCTGCACTGCCTGCTGCAGGGCATTGTTGAAGCTCTCGACGCCGGTGACCACCTTTCCGGTAGCCGCGTCCACTTCCTGCTGGATCCGCTGCATCCGGTTCACGATGTCGCTCACCGTCTCCCGGTAGGCGTTCCCGGTGCTCTCCAACATCACCGTGTTCACCAGGTTCAGCTTGTCCGCACTCTGCCGGTAATACTCGGTAAACGCCGCCGACGTCCGCGGGTCAACCTCCCCCGGCGCCTCCGGCAGCTCCCCGGCCTTGGCGGCCTTCCTCAGTTCCGGCTCCACGTCCTCCAGCGCGTCCACGATCGCCGCCTCCAGGCAGTCCCGCAGCGCGCCGTCCGCGCCTTCGAGCATCTCCTGAATAATACTGATGCTCTCGCGGTTCACCTGGCCGAACTCGGCCAGCTTCTGCGCCTGGTACATGAACGCACCTCCGGGCTCTTCCCCGGGCTTCAGGAACATGAAGTGCCGCGCCAGGTTCACCAGCAGCCGGTCGTGGCAGGCCTCATACACCCGCCCCATCTCCTCGCCCAGCACGTCCAGAAAATCAAGATCAGGCACTCACTCACCCCCTCAGCTTCCCCACCGCAGTGGATTCGAGCGCCCGGAAAACAGCACAGTGCGCTGTTTTCAGCGAGAATGGGTCGACAGACCCCGGAGAAGTGCCCCGAAGGGGGCGATAGGGCACCCCGTCACTCCTCCGGCCTCCGGTACAGCTGCTCCCCGATCACGATCTGCCCCACGTGCCCGACCTTCACCCGGCTGTCGCAGGCGATCCGCGCCCCGGCCTCCCAGGCCCGCGCGCAGAAGCTCAGGTCCTCGCTCAGATGGCTCATCGGCGTGAAGGCGTAGTCGCCCACCCGCTTCAGGAGTTCCGTCGTCATCATCACCGCGCCGAAGCCGAAGCCCGCGCACTGGAACAGCTGGTCCCTCGGATAATCCTTCAAGACCTCCGCCTTGCCCGTCTCCCCGTCGATCATCCTGTACACCAGCGGCGACGTGGGTATCTCCCGCCGGAAGTAGATGCCCCCGACCATGTCCCATCCTTCGTCCAGGTCCGCGCCCAGCCGCAGCATGAGGTCGTCGCCGAATACCATGTCCGAATCAATCCACAGCACCCTGTCCGCGTCGCTGTCGATGGCCTCCCGCGCCAGCATGTTCCTGGCGTCGTGGCAGCTCGCCCTCACGATAAACGAAAAGCGCGACGGGCAATCGCGCTTCATGTTCAGCATACTGTAGGTCGTCAGCGTCGGCATCGTGTCCAGCGCCGGCACCGCGATCAGCACTTTGTGATCCCTCATACTTCCTCCCCGAACAGCCGCACGTTCGTGCTGGCGTTGGCCTGCTTCTCGGCGTTGATCTTCGCGATCTCCGCCTGGGCGTCCTCCGGCGTGTAGCCCAACACGTCCACCATGAACTTCTCCTTGCTCATCAGGTCCGCGCCCACCAGCATCACGCCCCGGTTCACGTTGGCCTCCTTGTCCTGGATGATTGAATCGTCGAAGTTGACCGCCACGCTGTAGCCGCCGGCGATCAGCTGCGCCACGGGCGTGCCCTTCCAGGTCAGGCCGTACCGCTCCGCCAGGTCGAAGATGGCGTCCACCATGCCGGTCAGCGCGTCCCTGGCGTTGTTCTCGTGGGCTTGCACGGTACCGAAGGTCTTGCTGTTCTCACTGATGACCTCGGTGGCCGTCTTCATGCCCCGCTGCTGGTCAAAGGCCAGCGTGCCAGGGTCGAAGCCGATCTGGCTGCACAGGATCGACAGCTCGCCGTTGATGCCCTGGATGTGCGGCTCCACGCGCAGCTCCACGCTGTTGTCGTAGATCTTCAGGTCCTCCGGGTTGTCGGTGGCCAGCGCCTCCCACACCTCGTCGTCCGCGTCGAAGTACTTCTGGGGCGTGCCGCCGTTGTTCAGCACCGCCGAGTGCATGGCCCGCGCCGGGGCGATGATCCGCTTCTTTCCAAGCACAAACTCCCGCTGCAGGCTGTCGAACATGATGTCGATGCTGTGCAGCGTGTTCATAGCCGGGGCGAATATGCTCATGCCCAGCGGGCTGTTGTCGTCGGCGTAGTTCGCGCCGAAGGGCCGCACGTACTGGAAATAAGTCGTGCTGGCGTCGGGGATCTCCGTCGCCGGGGAGAGCAGCGGATAGATCAGCTCCAGCGGATACCACCATCCGAGGATGTTCTGCGGCTCCGCGACCTCCTTGATCGGCATCCGGTACAGGTCGTTCGTCACCCGGTAGGTCTCGCCGTCCCACTTGTGCCACTCGACCACAGTGTAGTAATACCCGTCCCGCGCTTCGCGGCTCAGGAAAATCGCGCTCTTCACCCTGCTGTTGTCCCAGGTCGTCGGCACGAACTGCGGCGCCATGTGATAGCTGATCCTGATCCTGCCCTCGCCGGTGTCGTTCCCGTTCTCATCCTTCGGGATCTCCACCCACTCCTTCAGCGCGCCGCCGCCCAGCGCCATGCTCTTCTCCAGCAGGTCGCCGAAGGCCGCGCCGAAGCGGTTTTCGTCCAGCACGCTCTGAAGAAACTCGTCCAGCGGGTCGGGTTCCTTGCTCTCCGGGTCATGACCGGCGCTGGAGGCCGTGATCGTGCAGCGCTCGTTCCACACGTACCGCGCCATCTGCGCGCAGGCGATCTTCCCGGCGTTCATCGTCGCCATCGTGCGCTTCTTGCCCTTCGGGTCGTTCAGGGTCTTCATCGGCACCTCGTGCCAGGCCTTGTAGAAGCCCTTATAGATCGCCTGCCAGGCGAATATGAACAGCGTGTAGTATTCCCGGAAAGCGGGCACGCCGTCCAGCTCGAAAACGTCCTTCTTGAAGGCGCCAACGCCCTCCGCCATCCTGTTCACCCCGTTCCTGATCCTGCTCCGTATTCTGTCAAACAGCTTCACCGGCTCACCGCCTTACATTCCCCATAGCCCGAACGCCTTCGCAAAGTGATTGTAGGCGTATCGCGCTTCGTCCATGCTGTGGTTGTAGGCGTCCACGGGCTGCCCCCTGTCGTCCGCGCAGTACAGCCCGGCCTCCTTCACAAAGGCCTCCGTTCCGTAGCGCTCGTCCTCCACCAGGAAGAATCGCCCGTCGTTGATGCCGCTCTGCAGCATCTCCACGCCCACCTTCAAACCCTTGCTGCCGCCCTTCACGTCGTGGCCGTTGTTGTCCGCGCCGTTGGTCAGGCAGCCCAGCTTCTCGATCTCCAACCGCAGCGCCTTGCACGCCGGGTCGATGTAGATCGCGTTTTCCCGCATCCTGTACTTCTGCCGCATATACGGCAAAAACTCACCGACGATGTGCTTCGCCTGGTCGCTCATGGCCATCTGGCCGCCGTCATAGCGCCAGTTCCCGACGCGGTACAGCCTGTAGTCCTTCGGCCCGTACCGGTCCCCGAAGTACCCGGCGATATAAAAGCCGATGCTCGTCGCGTCGGTCGTGCCGCCGTCGCCGGCCACAAACGCCTCCTGAGGCGTGAACCCCTCCGGCAGCCGGGCCAATATGTGCTTCTCCGGGTTAAACATCCAGTAGATGACGCCCTCCGGAATGCACCGCTCGCCCAGCCAGTCCCGCTTATACAGAAACGGGCTCTTTTTGCAGGCCGTCTCGATCTCCGTGAGGCGCTCCGGCGTCAATACCGGGTTGTCCATACACCGCCAGTGCAAGAACCGGCAGTGCTGCACCTCCAGCACGTTTTTGATCACCGGATCTCCGGGGCTCGGCGGGTTCAGATCCGCGATGTGCCACCGGTCCCGCGCCGCGTAGGTCCGGCGCAGGCACTCCTGAATCATCGTCTCGTGCAGCAGGTTGATCTCGCAGAAGTACACGCTGCCCAGGCTCATGCCCGTGATGGCCTTGTGGCTGTCAGCCTTGCCGCCGCCCTTCCAGTACACCTTGCGCTCGCCGTCCGGAAGATTGATCAGCAGATGCGCGCCGCTGTCGTCGTGGCTGGTCCGGCAGCTGCCCTTGAATATGTGCATCAGGCCCATGCCGTCGCCGTCCATGATCAGCCGGTAGGCCTGCTCCGCGCTGTACGCCGTGACCAGGTGATTCGTGTCCCGGCTCTTGATCAGGTGCCGGGCGAAGCGCATCGTCCCCGCGGTCGTCTTGCCGCTTCGGGGCGTTCCCTCCAGCCAGTCCAGCGTGTGATCGAACGGGGCCATGATGATTTGCCTTTGTTTTCTTCCCCACTCAATCACCGCTTGCACCTCTTTCAAGGTCGAGCAGCGACTGAAGCAGCTCGTTCGCCGGCGCCTCCGCCTTCGGCATATCCCCGGTCAGATCCTTGTACGCCGCCGTCAGGTCCCGCAGCCGGTTAATCGCCACCAGCTGATCGCCGTCATAGCTCCGCTCCTCCGTCGCCATCAGAACCACGTCGGTCAGCTTCTCCAGCCGGTCCAGCAGCTTCGCCTTGATCCTGGCCGCCACCAGCGCGTTGTCTGAGGCGGCCTCGGCGGTTTTCTGCACCGCTTTTATCCCCGCTTCGGCTCTCGCCTTCAGCTTCTGCTGATACCATCCGTCCGCCGCGGCCCTCCGCTGCAGCGTCGTCTTTGCCACGCCGTATTTCTTCGCGATCTTTAGCTGCCCGATATTCCCGCCGATGTACTCGGCCTGTATCGCGGCCCAGTCGATCCGCTTCTTGCCCACAAGCCGCGACACCTCCCTTGACTTCTTCCTTGGCTTCCTCAGCTTCTTCCTTGACTTCCTTAGCTTCCCCACCGCAGTGGGGAAGTGCCCCGAAGGGGCGATAGGGCTCCCCATCTCAATGGGGAAGTGGCGCGGAGCGCCGATAGGGCACCCCGTCCCTCTCCCGGGTCCCTCCGCGCCACCCGCCAGCGCAGGAGGCCGCGCGGCCGTGAAGAGCACCGCGCGTACGTTCCCGCCTCCACGAAGGAGGCTCTGTTCCTGCAAAGCCAAAGCGAGCGCGATTTCTCGTGCCCGCTTCGGTCAGCCTATACTATACCACAAACGAATAGTGGCTTTCAATGGTCAATTTCAAAATATAAACCGAATCACAAACGCCGCCGCGGCAGCGACACCCAAACACAGCAGGATGGTCATGACAACCACTCCGACGACGATCATGACGTTCAACACCTTATCCGCCCGTTCCCACCACTCGTCGTTCATCCTTCCACCTCCTCCGGCACCCTCACCTTCAGCAGCGCCCGCCCGTGCAGTCGGTACACCCAGCGCACATCCAGCTCCATCCGCTGCGCCACCTGTGTCCAGCTGTACCCGTCGATGTAATACAGCTCCAGCACCTCTTTTAACCGCGCCTCCTCCACCCGGTCGATGGCCTCCTGGGCCAACCGCTTCAGCTTGCACATCTCCCGGATCCTGGCGTTCACGTCCTTCTCCAGCTCGATCAGCCTGTCGGCGGTCGCGGTCCAGTCCTGCGCGCCTCCCCGGGGCATCCCTGTGACGGAAGACATCCGCCCTGCCTCCAGCCTGGCGCGGATCCGCTCCACCCGCTCGGTGGCCTCGTCGATCCGCCTGTCCACGCTACGCGCCCGCCTCAGAAACTCCTTCGCAGTCATGTCCCCGCATCCTCCTCCATCCTCTCCTTCAGCGCCGCCATCAGCGCCGCCTGTCCGGTGTCCTTGGCCTTCAAACTCTTCATCACCTGCTCGTCCACGGTTCCCACGGCGATCAGGTGATTGACGATCACCGCCTCGCCCTGCCCCTGCCGGTGCAACCTGGCGTTCGCCTGCTGGTACAGCTCCAGGCTCCAGGGCAGCGAATACCACACGATCACGTGGCCCCCGGCCTGAAGGTTCAGCCCGTAGCCGATGGACGCCGGGTGCGCGATCAGCACCGGTATTTTTCCCTCGTTCCATTCGGTGATGTCCTCCGCGCGCTTCAGCTCCCGGGGCCTCAGCGCCGCCAGGTCAGTAAGCAGCCTCTCCCGCTCGTGCCGGTACCCGTAGAACACCAGCACCGGCCCGCCGGCCGTGTCGATGATCTCCTTCAGCGCCTTCGTCTTCTCGTCGTGGAACTCCGCCCAGCCGCCCTCGTCGTCGTACACCGCGCCGCCCGACAGCTGCAAAAGCTTTCCCATCACCGCCGCCGCCGTCGCCGCGGTCACGGTCTCCCCCTCCAGCTCCAGCACGCGCTCCCGCTCCATGCGCCGGTAGGCCGCCCGGGCCTCCAGGCCCAGCGCCACCCGCACCTCGTTGTCGATCCGCTCGGGCAGCTTCAGGTAATCCTCGGCCAGCATCGACACGGTGATGTCCGCGATCTTCGCCTGTATCGCCCGGTCCGCCTCGGGAAGCAGCAGCCACTCATAGGTCACGTAGCCGTTGCCCTTCCCCGGCCGGAAGTACGTGCGCCGGTAGCTCCCGATCGTCCGCCCCAGCCGCTCGCCCATGTCCAGCAGGAAGATCTCCGCCCACAGGTCCATGTAGCCGTTCGGGTTCGGCGTGCCCGTCAGGCCCACCACCCGCCGCATGAAGGGCCGCACGCGCCGCAGCGCCTTGAAACGCTCCGCCTGGTTCGACTTGAAGCTCGACAGCTCGTCGATGATCACCATGTCCCACCGCCACCGCTTCGCCGGATACAGCCCCGCCAGCCACGCCACGTTCTCCCGGTTCACCACGTAGATGTCCGCGTCCGATTCCGCCGCGGCCGTCCGCTGCTTCGCCGTGCCCAGTATCTTCGCGATCTTCAGCCCCTTCAGGTGGTCCCACTTCGCGCCCTCCCGGCTCCAGGTGTCCTCGGCCACCTTCAAAGGCGCGATCACCAGCACCCGGGACACCTCGAACTCCTCATAGATCAGCCGCTTCACCGCCGTCAGGGAGATCACCGTCTTGCCCAGGCCCATCTGCAGGAACAGGCCGACCGCCGGCGTCGCCATGATCTTCTCGATGGCCCGCCGCTGGTAGTCGTGGGGAATGAACTTCACGAGGCCTCACCTCCCTTCCCGCTGCCGGATCCAGTCCAGCAGCGCGTCGATGTGCTCCTCGCCGTATACCACGAACACCGCCGCCCGGTGATCCTCCAGCCGCTTGATCTGCCGAAGCTGCACCGGCGACAGCTTCCCGCGCTCGGTCTTCAGCTCCACGAACACCACGCGCCCGCCGGGTGTGATCACGATCCTGTCCGGCACGCCGTTGTTGCCGGGGCTCACGAATTTGTAAAACAGGCACCCCATGCGCCCCAGGGCCTGCCGCAGCTTCCTCTCAATCGTCGATTCCCTCAAAATGATTCCCCCTCTCTCAGCTTCCCCATCTCAATGGGGAAGTGGCCCGAAGGGCCGATAGGGCACCGCGCCCCTCCTTGCTTCCCCACCGCAGTGGGGAAGTGGCCCGAAGGGCCGATAGGGCACCCCTTCCCTCGCGCGCGCACGCGCGCGCATACGTGCGTATGTACATTCTCGCGTTTCAGGCGCGTTTTTACGTGTTTTTACGCCTGATTACAAAAAAGTGTTTTATATAGAAAAAGTTGTAACTTGTAACAGAACGCCACCAAAACCTCGATTTTCCAATGGCTCTCACCCCGTTACAACCCTGTTACAACTCTATGAGTTGTAACGCTCAGCCCTGTTACAACTTTTGAGGTTGTAACGGTTGTCACACCCGCTTGTAAACCCTCTGAAGCCCGTAAATCGGCACCCGTTTCGCCTTCCTTTGCCTCTCCCACCCCAGCCTTTTCAATATCCCCGCGATCTGGTAAGAATCCCTCGGCTGGATCTTCTTCGCCGCCTCCCTGAAGCACTCGCACCATATCTCCAAATTGGTCACTTCCTCCCTGCGCTTCGTCCCCTCCACGGGCTTGCCGTCCGGCTCATACCGTCCGCTGCCGCTCAGGTATTCCAGCCTCTCGTCCAGGTCGCGGTGGCTCCAGTCGTCGGGCAGCAGCGTCTCCAGATAGGCCTCCACCATGCCCTCCCGGTCGTCGGCCTCCAGCGCCTCCGTCTGCTTCTGCACGGCGATCCGCTCGGCCTCCGGCGTCAGGATCAGCGACCTTTCCCCAAGCGCGCCGTAGCGGAACAGCACCTCCGCCCAGATCTGCTCGATCTCATCCTTTTTCAGATCCCACGGGTGCCGTGCCGACTTCCCCGAGATCTCGATGGGCCAGAACCGCCGGTTGCCGGTGATGTCCTTCAGGTAGCCGGAGAGGTCGTTCACGGTTCCAAAGAACACGCACTGGCGCGGGCGCCGCTCGGTGTTGCGGGCGTAGGCGGGGCGGTAGATGTCCTCCTGGCGGCTGACGAAGGCCTTGATGCTCTCCACGTCCATCTTTTTCATGCCCTTCATCTCGCTGATCTCCA
>Ga0310690_10003100_pt1 | contig 25582 bp, 27 predicted proteins | sample AusTroGonzalo_MG_2_FD_207661 | JGI IMG/M metagenome (GOLD analysis project Ga0310690, IMG submission 207661) | Bovine rumen microbial communities from tropical cattle in Woodstock, Queensland, Australia - Gonzalo_04 (v2) (version 2) | ecosystem: Host-associated > Mammals > Digestive system >... | reverse complement strand
AGTTCTTTGTTTTTTAATATCCCTAAAGAAAAAATAGGTAAAATATATAAAACAAATGAAGGCAACCATTTGCCGCTATTAGAGAAAATATACGGCAAAGAAAAAGTTGTGGCCGTTCATTAAGTTCGTTTTATATTGCCGTTTATAAACAAAGGAGCACCTAAAATATCCGATCTTTATCGGCGAGAGGTTTGTATTTTAAAAATGGCAGTAATTGGGCGCACCACCGGAAAATACTCTTTTTATTCATTTCAAGAGCGTAAGCTTCATATTCCGGGTAGTGGGAAAGGTGTCTTTCCTCTGTTTTGGCACGTAAATAATAGACAATATTAATGCCGAATAATAAAAGACTGCACTTGATGGCGGTGGATGCACCGGCCATCAGGAAAGGCATGGAAATAAACCACCAGCTGATGTTTTTAAAAACATAGGCTGGGTGTTTGGTATACCGATAAAGACCCGTGTTCCAAAGGCCACGGTAGGTGACGTTTGAAAAGCGGATGCCGGCCGAAACGGTAGCCATGGCATATAAAAATTCCAAGGCGATAATAACAGCAAACCAGGTAAAAAATAAGAAGCTGCCGGGTTCAAAGGTTTTAAGCCAGTTGACCCCCTCATATTTAAGGAAGAAGGGGTAAAACAGGACTTGCCAGAACGGCCAATAACACATAATGGCCACAAACCAGCCGAAAAAAGTCGGTTCGGCTGTTCGAGTTTGCGTATTGAACAATTTGAGATTCATCATATAGCCGACAGAGGCATAGGCCAAATCAATAAAAAAGCAGATAACGTTGGCGGTCCAAAACCACTCAACGGGATTGCCGCGCATCATATCCCAATTATAGGTAATCAACCATCGAATTTTAACAATCATGGCGGGTTGCATAAGGCTGAGCCAAAAGGCCTTAACAAGCCAGCTACGGGCATAATTACCAAGTTCAAAACGGGTCATGGTTTTTTTTAGATGAGTGATGGCATAACCGACTTTGTAGTAAGAGTCGTTCGGATCAGGATCAATCCGATCCATGAGGTAAAAATAGGGGATGCTGCCTGCAACGATATAGGGCATGATGGCTTTTAAAAACGGAAAATACTGTAGTGTAAAATCGTTATAAGAAAACATCGGAAACAGGAAATAAATAAGGCCGATTATTCCGAAGGTAACAAGAAGGGCCAGTTCTTTATAAACAATACGACGCCAATCGGCGCGACGACAGACTTTCCAACGACGAAGGGGACTTGTTCGCGGGTAAAGCAGATATTCCGTGAGTACTGTAACGGCAGTTACCACGACGGCAAACAGGATAAACAAATTGGTGTAATTATCGTATTCGAATAACCGGAAAGGAATGAGAACCAATGTTGCCACAAGAAGAGCGAACAGGTTAAGACCGAATGATGTTTCCGAAGCGGCTTTACCACCGGTCAGCGGGTAATAAAAGTTTTGATGGTTTTCTTTATTCTGATTCATGGGATAATTACCTCCGGGGACTCTTTTACCCCAAAAAAGGTAATTTGTCAATTGATGAAGAACATAAGGTTGTGTATCAAAAAACATATTATCCTATTTTATTTTATGAAAATAGGCGGGAAAGGCTGGACAAAGGGACTTTATAACCCCAAGATTTTAAGGCTTCATTTTTTAATTAAGAAAGGAGAATTACATGAAGAAGTATTTATTATCTACTTTGGCGGTTGCCGGTATTTTGGTTTGTGCCGCTTCTGCTTCAGCCGGAGAAACAATGAATCATACTTATGTTTTGGCTGAAGCCGGTATGGGTATTGGTATGAAAGATTACGATAATTCCGGTATCTTTGGCTTGGGTGCCGGTTATCATGTGAATGACTATATGCGCGCGGATATGACTGTCGGTTATCGGCCTTGGGGTAAGGTGAAATTTAAGGGAACGGGTGATAAAAAAGCCGATATGTGGTCTATGCCCGTTATGGCCAATGTCTATGCCAAATATCCCATTATGAATAAATTTGATATTTACGGCATGGCGGGTCTTGGTATGGCTTGGAATAAAACAGACGGTATCCATAATGCCAAAGGAAAAACAAAAACCAATCTGGCATGGTCAGTCGGCGCCGGCATTGATTACTTTATTAACCAATGTTGGTCATTGGATTTGGGATATCGCTTTACCGATTTGGGGCAAGCCCGCGTCAAGGGTAATGCAGAGTACGACGGTAAAGATAAACGCGATATTCGGTCAAACGATATTAAGTTGACCGCGCGGTATTATTTCTAAACCCGGAAAATCGTGTTTCATTCAAAAGCATCCCCGTCAGGGGGTGCTTTTTTGACAGGTCGCAATAAAAAGGCCGTCGGTATGAGTGAGTGCGGGGGAAAAACGTTTTTGCTTTAGTAAAGAAAAATCGGGATGACGGTTTAAAAAGTGTTGAATCTGTTCTTCATTCTCCGGTGAGAGCAGAGAACAGGTCATGTAAGAAAGTTTCCCGCCGGGACGAACAAAAGAAGCGGCGATATCCAAAATTTCGGCCTGTGTTTTTAAAAGATTTTTGAGCTCGGTTTGTGTGAATTTAAAACGGCGATCCGGGCATCGGCGCCAGGTTCCCGTTCCCGAACAGGGGACATCGGTTACCACATGATCAAATAAAGTAGCGGTTAACGGATGCTGAACCCGGATACAGGAGGCATTGGCGCGTGTGGCTCTTTTTTGAAGTTCAGCCAAGCTGCGCGCGGAAATATCGTGAGCAACTATGATACCCTTGTTTTGCATCATTTGGGCAAAAATCAGGCTTTTCCCACCGGCGCCGGCACAATAATCAAGGACTTTATCGCCGGGTTTGATAGCCGTTTCAAGGGCCACGCATTGAGAAGCTTCATCTTGAATTTCAATCAGGCCGTTCCGGTAGGTTCGGGTGCCTTGGATATTGGCTCGTTTAGATAATTTAAGCCCATAAGGAGACAGGGGCGTCGGTGTGGTTTCAATGCCTTCAAGCGCCAATTGCTTTCGGATTTGATCCCTGTCGCCGTTTGCACGTAAAATCGTATCGGCAAATTCCAATAAAACCGGCAATTCGGTTGGTGCATCGGGAATCAGAGGGGGAAGCCATTTGGGGACTTCCATATTGATATGAAAAGGTGCATCAGGGATTATTTCGGGTATTTGGGAGAGTTTTTTTAATTTTTGATCAATGGTCTGATTTGGGTAAAGATAGTTAAGACGGCTTTGGTGCCGAATATAGGACCAAACCAAATCGGTGAGGGTTCGGCGGTCCTTAGAACCGATATAACGTCGGGATCTGGTGTAAGCATTGATGATATCGTTGGCCGGTTGGGGATCGGACAAGATTTGACCGACAAGTTCGGCGGCGGCGGTAAAAATAGCCTCGGGTTTCATGAGCCCCCTTTAAACCCTGTGGCGATGACGTAAAACTCCGAAGAATCTTTTCGGCTGGCGTTGGGTTTGGCATGGCGAACGGTTTTGAAATCACGCTTCATGCGGGCGAGAAATTCGTTTTCGGTGCCACCTTGAAAGATCTTAGCAATAAAAACACCGTTGGGGGCCAGGACCTGAACCGCAAAATCATAAGCCATTTCAAGCAGGTTCATAATGCGCAGGTGATCAATGCTGTGAATACCCGTGGTGTTGGCCGCCATATCGGACATAACAATGTCTGCCAGGTGTCCGCCCAGCATTTCTTTCAGCAGTGCGGGGGCCTTATCACTTGTGAAATCCATTTGAACCAGTCGGGCGCCGGGAATCGGGTCGGTTGGTAGTAAATCCATGCCGATAACCAGTGGATTTTCGGGGGTTGATTTAACCATTTTAACGGCAACTTGTGACCAACCGCCGGGAGCACAACCCAGATCAACGACACGCAAACCCGGTCGGAAAAAATGAAACTGATTATTCAGTTCAATGATTTTAAAAGCGGCCCGTCCGCGATAGCCTTGGCGATGAGCCTCGGCTACGTAGGGATCGTTGATTTGACGCTGAAGCCATTTAGTGGAACTGGCGGTGCGTTTACGGTCACGTTTCAGGTGTGTTTTCAAAGGTCTTGAATTAAATTGCATGTCGGAATTATATCCTCAAAAACACATCTTTGTCAAGAAAACAAAAAAATGCTTGACTTTCATCGGGTTTTCATGTATAAAGAGTCATCATAAATTTTAAAATCATTTATTAAAGGGAACAAAATGGCTAATATTAAATCAGCAAAAACCCGCATTAAACGTAACAAAAGACGGGAAACAGTTAATTTAAATCGTTTAAATGCCGTGCGTACGGCCGAAAAGAAAACACGTAAGGCTGTGGCTGCCGGTGATAAAGAGGGCGCAAAAGCCGCTTTTAAAGGAGCTGAATCTGCTTTGGCACGTGCCGCCGGTAAGGGAACAATGCACAAGAAAACAGCTTCCCGCCATATTTCGCGGTTGGCTAAGGCCGTTAAATCGTTGTTCGTAAAATAACGATTCGTTCGTTTGAACAGTTGCGCAGAAACCACTTGACATTTTTATAAAAAGTGAACATAATGCAGCAACTTTGTTGGAAGGGTGGCCGAGTGGTTAATGGCAGCAGACTGTAAATCTGCCGACTTATGTCTACGAAAGTTCGAATCTTTCCCCTTCCACCATTTTAAAAGTCGTCCGAAGGGCGACTTTTTTCATAAAACAAGAAGGAAAATGTTATGCTGATCCCTGATATTTCAGTTATTGTTCCTGTTCATAATTCCGTTAAATTTTTAGGCGAGTGCTTGGATTCTCTCTTGAGGCAAACCTATCAATATATTGAAATCATATGCATCAATGACGGCAGTTGCGACGGTTCCGGATTAGTTTTAAAAGAATATGCTAAAAAAGATGGGCGTATAAGAATAAAAACCACTGAGTGTCACGGTGTCGGGAATGCACGAAATGTAGGTATTGATTTAGCCAAGGGTCGGTATGTATTTTTTATGGACAGTGATGATTTATTGCATAGAGATGCTTTATCAAATTTTATGAAAATAGCCGCAAAAACGGATGCCGATATTGTCTGTGGTAAATATAAAAAGCTTAAAAATCCCTGTGCGCAAGACGAAAAAAAACTCACAGGAGATTTTTATCTAGAGACAAATCCTATTTCTTGTTTTGGGCAAAGACCGTCTAAGACACCAATTACTGTGTGGAATAAATTGTTTAGGAAAGAGCTTATAAAGGATGTTCGTTTTTTGTCGGGTGTGTATTATGAGGATACGGCTTTTTCTTTGGATGTCTTTTCACGGGCTCATTCTTGCGCTTTAACCCCGGATGTGACCTATCTTTACAGAACGGGGAATGGTTCTATTATGCGTAGTAGTAACACAGAACAGAAAATCAATGATTTTTGTAAGGTATTAAATGAGGTTGATAGGTGTTTAAAGAATAAGCCGGAAATGCATCAGTTGATATTTTCAACTTATCTTAATCCTGATCTTTTGGCACTATTATCATTTCGCTTTGGCGTGTTCGGGCATTTACACAGATATATGAATGAGCACATTCAACCCGTTATCAAAAGGGTGAAAAAACAATCTGTTAAAAATCCCCAAAATTTCGGTTCGGCGACCGGTAAGAAATTTTATAAAACGCGTTTGTTTTTAAGAATATTGAAAGAAAAGATTTACAGAAATTGATTGAATAGTCAAAGAAGTTTTAGCCTTTATCGTCTGTTTTGGTTTTGGGCGGGGAAAGTGAAAAACGGCTTGACGCTATTTTTATTTTATGTTAAAACATGGTCATCATTTAGCATGGAAGGTATAAAATGAAAATAAGTGATGTCAAAGAGAAATTACAAAACTCTTCTTTATATGCTGCGGGGGGTGCCAGTTGTGCCATCGGGTTGGCTTTGTGCGGTATGTCTGTGGCGGGAGCTTTTGGTGAGCTTTTTGTTGTGCCGATGGTTTTGGGCGGATTGAGTTTTTTTGGTATAGGTGTAAATGCCCTTTGTGATGCATATCAGATCAATCAGGAAGATCGGGAACAACGGTTTCGTGCAGCATCTTATGCAAATCAACGAAGCCGGGCTTTGACAAGAGCGCCAGTCAAGACAGTTTCAAAATCAGCCGAAGTAACCGAAAACAGAGAGGGCAAGATGTTATCCCGTTCATTCGGCGGTAAAGCAACCAAAAAGAATAACGGCGGCAAAAGTATGACACCCGATCCCAGACGGGGCGGTCGGGTGTAGGTTTGGCCCTGCGCCGGTGTTATTTTAAAAGTCGCCTTTTGGGCGACTTTTTTGTGGGCTTATCTGTTATTTCGTCGCTTTTTCCGATAGAATACGGATCATTTTATCCAAACGGAAAAATGACTGTCTTTGAGGGAGTTGATTTCGGGTATGTCAGACGGAGGTTCATTGAAAAATCTTGACAGGAAGCATGAATTCGGTTAAAATATCACCAGAAAAAATATAAGGAGGTTATATGCGTTATGTTGTTGTAAAAGGGAAAGATTCGGATTCATTCGTTCATATTTGGACGAAGAGTCAGCATCCCGTTCCCGTGAAATTGGGAATAACAAGAGAGTGTTCGCACCGGGATTATTTAAGACAGAATAACATTCCTTTTACGGATGTGTCTTCCATCGGTATGATCTATTATGATCCCGCAACGGGAAAGCGAGAGGTATCCCCTCTTCCTTGGGATACACCGGCGCCGGAAAAGGATACCGCTTTAATTCTGGAAGAACTGTCCTCTTTTTTAAAAAAATATCCTGATTTAAAGGATGAAATTCAGGCGGATTGGAATGAATATCAAGCCTGGATACGGCGGTCAAGAGAGTTTTCCGCAGGCCGGAAATAATATTGTAAAAACAGGATTTCCGTTTGCCCTTCCCTGCATTGACAGGAAAGGGGATGTGTGGTATAATTAGAGATGGGTTAGTGGAGAAGGAAGTTCGGATGAATCGGGAAGTAAAACTGTATCACATATCACATGCCACAGATAGTGAGACCCTGGCGGAATACGGATTGTCGCCCGAGCACGTTGGCGCATGTATCGGCGGGCAGATGGCGGGAATTTACTTTTTCTCTCGGGAAAATTGGGCCAAAGAGTGGATGTGGCGTAATCGGGAATCTCAGGGAGGAGAAGGCTATATTTGTACCGCCCATGTCCCCGAAGAGCAGATCGCTTTTCCCAAATGGCGTTTGGATCTGTTTTTCAACCAGGGAATTATTGAGGATTTGAAAGAAACCCTGATAAAATATTACGGACCGAAAGCCGATAAGGATGGTGTTGTAGCGCTTAATCTTGAATCCCAATATGCCATTAATGCCATGGATCCGGATGGTGATTGTTACTTTGAAAGTCGGGCGGCGGATATTGTGGGCTTGAAATTTAAAGGTGGACAATGTGTGGCCCTTTATACGGAAAAAGGTATGCATGGTGTGGGTGAACAAAGAATCTGTTCCGCGATGGATGATGATTTTTACGGATTTGCAGATACCCTGTTGGATCATATGTGCCAGAGGGATGATGAACTTTTAAAACAGTATAATCGCAGGTTACGGCATAATGTATTTAATTATTTCAAACACGGAGCCGTTAAATATGTCGGGGACCAGAATATTCCTGTAACAGTTAAACCTTATAGCATCTGGGACAATCCCCTTTATCAGCTTAGCGGATTTATGACAATGTTGCAGGCGGTAGCTCTGTTGAATGAATTTAAGGAAGTTCCCATCCATAAAAGAATCCCCGAAGCTATTCGGGTTATACATGAACATTTTCGAGCGGAGAAAAGAAGTCGGGAAAACAGCAAAAAATTTCGGCAACTTGAGCGGGCTATCGGAGAAAAAATAGATCGGGAAAAATTGTTAAAAATGGTGTATCAGGCCGAAAATGAACAGGCAAAGGTTTTGTTTTTACCCTCGGGTCGGAAGACAATCAATGCGGCGGCGTTCGGCGGAGAAAGTATTTCCTGTGTCGGCATTGCCGAAGAAAAAAAGATGTATTCCCCAAAAGAAAGAGCCGAATTTTTATATACGGCCATTACGGCAAAAAGGATGGGGCGATATTTATGCTCTAACATTACTTTAGGTGGTGGTAACGGAGCAGAAGATACCATTCGTGCTTTGGAAACCTTGACCGGAGAGTGGGGAAAGTGGCCGGCCGATCGGACGAATAACTTGAATTTCCTGGGATTTTCCGATGCATCGCAGTTGTTCCACTACTTCGGACAACGGGGAATCGGAACGCCGTTCTATTTTTCCGGTATGTTGTCACGGGACAGTCAAGGGAAATTGTCGATTGATCCCAAAAAACTCCAGCAGGCTTTGATGGAAATTTCTGAGAAACAAAAAAGAAATGAACCTTTTGAAATGGTCTGGGGTGTCGTTAATAACCCGAAGAATGTTCAGAAAATGGCCGGTTTTACACAGCCGGGATCCGTGACTGCTGTTGAACACCGATTGACACACCAGTTGCAGCCCTTTTTGGGAGCGGAGAATTTTGTCATCGTTGAACCGAATAATGAGGTACAAATTCGACGACTTAAGGAAACCTTGGAACGAATGAAAGGGGCGGATATTTCCCTGGTCCTCTCGCAAGATGTCAGTGATGATATGGTGAAACGTGTCAAAGAGACATTCCCCGATCGAATCATCTTAAGCGGGGCGGCGGTGGGACATAAATCCGCTATAGAGAACGGAAAGCCCATCCCCTTGTTTGCCGAAACCCATATTGAGATTCAAGGGGAGAAGGCCGTTGTAAAAATCAATCCCCAAATCAGCGAAAGGGCTAAAGAATTACAGCATCAGCCCAAGCGTGAATGTCCGGAAATCGTGACCTCAAAATATGCTCGGCCCGCGTTTCAAGTGTTAGACTTGGACGGTGAGGGGCGGGCGATCGTACCGGAGATGTCCCTGATTCAAAAAGGGGCCAAGAAATATGATATTCGGATTGAAAAAGCCGGGCCGGATTTTACCTGGCAAAGAATGGTGCTGGGGGTTCAAGAGCTTTTGGAACACCGTATCATAGATCCACAGCGGCTGGAGAGACTTGATTTTACGGGTGATTGTGCGGCAGAGCGATTGGATAAAGATTATACGGTGCAGGCCATGACAGACCTGGCGGGATGGCCATTGCCGAAGTTAAAAACGGTGACTTATAACGGGCAAGAAATTCCCTTTGAAAGACCCAAAGAGACAAAAGTTGATCGAAAAAAAACCGGTCTTTCCGTTTGGCTTGAACAAAGAGATCCCAATGATAAAAGTAAGTTTCCGTATATGACAGATTATGAGATAGAAGCCTCCCTGCGGTGGTGTGGGCAGAAAACGTGGTAAGGGAGAATTGATTATGGCAAATACAATGGATTCGATTTTGGTGCAATATGGAACTTCCATGACAAATGATGAATCGTGGGCTATTCTGATTGGAGATACGAAAACCGAAGAATTAAAAAGTAAAATTAAGACCGTAACGATACCCGAATTTTTGGCGGTTAAGCCGGAAGAGTTAAGCGCCGTTGAGCAAAAAATACAGAGGGCCATTCGATTGATATATGATTTAAACGGAAAAGATCCCCCCTTATACAAAAAATTTCCGGATTTTCGTTCGGATAAAAAGCCATTGACGATTGATATAACGACAGCGGGACGAACTGGGAAAGATTTTGCGGCAGCATTTGAAAGTATGGGGAACAAAATTCTTTTTGAAGAAATAGATCGGCCGGATGATGTAATCAGAACGTTGGCGCATGAATTAAAGCATGCCGAACAATGTGATGAAGAAATTTTAGATAAAGGAGTTGCAGGTAAGTTTTCGCCTGATTTTGCATATGCTTGGCATCAGTTGGGTTTTTTGAAAGAGGCACAGGCCTATGCATTTGATGGCCGAGTCTATTATGAAATTTTCGGGCATGGGGATCATTTAGAATCAAAATTATATGAAGAAATATCAAAAAAATATACCGATTCCAATGGGCATAAAGATGAGCAAAAAATCGAAGAAGAAATGGTTAGTGTTTTATTAGACAGACTATATAACAGTGCTTATAAGGATTCATATGATCTTGATCAACCCATTGGTGAAAACGATAAAGGGATAGATTGTATTCCGGATGCCTTTCACCTACCCCAAAGTTTAATGAAAAAAATAAATGAAGCCCCACGTATTGCACGAAGCCCACAAGGAAAATTGTTGCAGGCGGCAAAAAACGGGCGAGTTGATGAGTATTTGCGCTTGATCAAAGAGGGGATTGAAAAAAAAGAAAAAATATCCCCCAGTTTAGATGTTGTTTTTGAAAAAGGAACCGAAACACAAGCCCAAGAAGCATTAGATATTCGAAAGGAAGACGGAGCATATTTATTTGATGACAAAGCCATTAAAACATCTTTTGCATTTGAAAAGATTAATCCCGGTGTTATCAAATATTTAATGACAGCTAAACGAGATGGGCAAGAATTGATAACACCAAAGGACGTTGCCGAAAAGTTGAGCAGGGTGATTCAGGAGGGAGAGGGGTTTCACCAATTTTGTGCCGTAATCCAAGATGAGAAGGGACAAATTCCGTTAACCGAGAAAGACTGTCTTAGTGAATATGGAAGTAACAAATTGTTGCAGTGGTTAACTGTAGGTTCAAAGAAAAGCAGGGAAAACCTTGTTCAAATGCTGCCTAAAGTTCTAAAGATGAAAGGAAGCGATGGTAATCCATTGGTCGGTGAAAAACAGCTTGCCGAGGAATTAGGTGAGTGGTCGTCGTTTGCAGGATCTTTAAAAGATTTGCAAGATATTTTTAAAAGTATTACGGATGAAAAAGGTAACTTGATCCTTTCGCGAGAAGCATTTGATATTCGTGGTACAGAGTATAGAAATGGACAAAATTGGTTGCTCAAATCCCTTAGAGCATATGAACAGGAGGATAAAAAATATTCACAGGAAATTTTACCGTTTTTAATGTCCCTGAAAGACAGGGATGGACGCCCGATTATCAGTCAGGAAAATATAGAACGATATGATAACGATGAATTAGAAAAAGATGTGAAAGCATATCTGAAACCCCAAGAGTCAAGTGCCGAACAGAAGAAAGGAATATCGGGACGATTGAACCGACTAGGACAACCGGACAAAAGCGAAAATTCAGAAATATCAAATGAGACGATGGCGGCAGCACTTAAAAAAAGATTACCGCAAGCGGGAGATTAAAATCAGGATATCTTTTTTTGTTCCAAAAGGGTGCGCAGTTCCGCTATTTCAGCTCGTAAAGCCTCTATTTCCGGTATTAAGGAACGGCAGACGGTATTGGCAACGGATTGCGTTTGCGTTTCGGCCCTGTAAGCGCGCTTTAGCCGAATAAACGCATAAAAAATTGCCAAGAACTGAATAATCGTTATCAAAAGTGTTCCGATCTTGGCGGAAGTGGCGGAAACCAACAAGAGGCTGTTCAGTTTGGTGGCGGCGGCAAGGCTTAAAAAACCGATTTTGACATAAGCGGCAATGGTGGCCGGATTCCATAAAACGGGCTCACCGGCACGATTGAGACGCTCGGTTAAAACGGCAATGCGCTGTTGGGCTGCGGCAATACCGAAATAGTCATCACACCAAACGGATAAATGTTTTTTAACATACCAGCAACCGATAAGCAGGGGAATGAGCCATAAACATTGAATAAAAGTGATTTTGAACAATCGTTTTGTTTTGGAAAGAAATGTGTCAGTATATTTCATGAAACCTCCTAAAAGAAACTGTAAGGATCGATGTCAACCCGCACATCAACAGATGCGGGGATTTTTTGCCCATTGAGCCAATGTGTCAAATACGATTGAAGCGGGAAGCTCTTGGGGGCTTTGAGAAGTAAACGAAAACGATATTTACCCCGCAAAACCGCCAGCGGTGCCGCAACCGGCCCCAGGAGAGATAAATGTTTGGCAACCGGTGCCGATCGCACCAGGGATTTGGCGATCTGATACGTTTTCTCCTGATTTTTGCCGCTGATGATGAGAGCAGCCAAACGACCGAACGGGGGCATTTGAAGAACCTGACGAGCCGTTATTTCTTCCGATAAAAATTGGGCACGATTATTTTTTTGAAGGGCCTGAATAATTAAATTATCCGGATCATAAGATTGCAGAATCGCAAGCCCTTTCTTTTGATCCCGGCCGGCGCGCCCCATGACTTGGTGTAACAGCTGAAATGTTCTTTCTCCGGCACGGAGATCCCCACCCGAGAGTCCCATATCGGCATCAATGACACCTACTAAAGTTAAATTGGGAAAGTTGTGGCCTTTTGCCAGAATTTGCGTCCCAATCAGGATATCCAGTTGCCCGGCTAAAATCTGATCAGAAAGGTCAGAAAAAGCCTTGGGATTTGTTACCGTTTCTGATGTAATCAAAGCCGTGCGGGCGGTAGGGAAGAGAGATTGCACTTCTTCATGAATACGCTCAACCCCCGCACCGCAGGAAATAAGTGTATCCGATTCATGACAATGGGGACACTTATCGGGAATGCGGCGGCTGTAGCCGCAATGATGGCATTCCATATACCCTTTTTGTCGGTGTTCTACCAACCAAGCGGAACAATACGGACACTTAATTCTTTCACCACAGGATCGGCATAAAACCAGCGGTGCATAACCCCGTCGGTTAATGAACAGCAGGCTTTGGTTGCCGGCGGTAAGATTATCGCTTAAAGATTGGCGTAAAAGCGGTGATAAAAAGGAAACGGGACCTTTCTTTTTCTGACGCATGTCAGCTATACGAATATCCGGATACAAGGCCCCCGAAAAACGATCGGGTAAAATCAGATGCCGATAGCGGCCGGATTCAATATTGGAATAAGTTTCAACAGATGGGGTTGCCGAAGCCAAAATAATGGGAGCATTCGCTATTTTTGCCCGAACGATGGCCATATCCCGGGCCTGATATAAAACGCCGTCTTCCTGTTTATAAGAAGGATCATGTTCTTCATCCACAACGATTAAGTTCAGTTTTTGAAACGGCAGAAACAGAGCAGATCGTGCCCCGACAACAACCCGAGCCTGACCGGTCAGTACGGCACGCCAGGTATCGCGACGTTGTTTAGGGGTCAGCCCTGAATGCCAGACGGCCGGTAAAACACCGAAACGTTTTTGAAAACGGGTCAGCCAGGCGGTTGTTAATGTAATTTCGGGTAGCAAAACCAAAACCTGTCCGGCATTATTCAAAGCGGTGGCGATGGTTTCAAAATAGACCTCAGTTTTGCCGGAACCGGTAACACCGTCCAAAAGAGTGGTGGAAAAACCTTGTGTTACCGTTTGAGAAAGGTTTTTTACGGCCTTTTCCTGTGCCTGAGAAAAAGTGATTTTAGAATGGTCGGGTATCGGCAGATCAAAGGAAAGAGGAGATTTGCTTGTTTTATCCGCATCGGGGATCAGCGTCATCTTCAGAATCATCCCCGGTGGTGACAGTGTATAACGGGAAACCCAATCAATGAAGCGAATTGTTTCTTTGGGGAGGACTGGTAAATCCAGAGCCGATTGAATCTTTTTCAATTTTGATTCGGGAACGGTGAGATCCGGCGGCGTCGGCCAAATTACACCGATTTCCCGGCGTCGGCCGAAAGAAGCCGAAACAAGTTGTCCGACGGAGAGATCTTTGTCGGAGAGATAATCATAACACCCGTTTGGGGTCGGAAATAAAACAGATAATCGTTGCATTTTGAATCAGGGTCTGTTATTTTTAAATCAGAATAAGGATACACAAAATGGAAACAGAATACAAGTCTTTATCGGAGACAGTTGATAAAAAAGTGTCGCAACAGGTTGAAAATTGGTTGAATAACCTGTTGTTGGAGCGGCGCTTGTCAATGAAAACGGAATCGTCTTACGAAATTGATATTCGATCTTTTTTCACGTTTTTGGCAGAACATTTGGGAAATGTGATTACCCTTAAACACTTAAAAGAGATGAAAGTGGCTGATTTTCGGGCTTTTTTAGTTTGGAAAACAGATCGCAAAATAGCCAGATCCAGTATTGCCCGAAATATGTCAGCAGTCCGAAATTTTTTTAAATATCTGAGCCGACAGGAAATTTTGGAAAATACGGCCGTTATGGCGGTACGTTCGGGACGCCGAGCAAAAATTTTACCCCATCCCTTGAGCGTATCGGATGCGGAAAAATTTTTGGAAGCAGCCCAAAAAATGAATAAAAAATCATGGGAGGCCAAGCGAGATGTGGCTCTTTATACTTTGCTCTATGGGGGAGGACTTCGGATTGCGGAGGCGTTGAATCTGAATGTCAGGGATTTTCCGATGACGGCGGACGCTCTGACCATTACGGGAAAAGGAAACAAACAACGGATCGTGCCCTTATTGCCGGCAGTACGTCAGGCCGTGAAAGCTTATCTGAAAGCATCGCCTTTTGGTGGGGCTGACGCTCCCTTGTTTGTGGGAGCACAAGGCAAGCGTTTGAATGCCGGTGTTGTTCAACGGAATGTGCGGACTATTCGAAAGATATTAGGTTTGCCCGATACGGTAACGCCGCATGCCCTGCGGCACAGTTTTGCAACACATCTGTTGCAGGGTGGCGGCGATTTACGGACGGTTCAAGAATTATTGGGGCATGCATCCTTATCGGCAACACAGCGATATACGGAAATTACAACCGAACACTTACGAGAAGTTTATCGTCATGCCCACCCGCGGGCAAAACGGATAGCATAATCAAGGCTTGATTTTTGGAAATGAAAAGGTTATAACATTAAAAGAGGAGAAAAATAATATGGCATTTCAAATGGGAGAGCGTCCCTTTAACGCAATTGAAAAGATGTCTGATGGAATTCGGGCATATTTCGGAAAAGTTTATAACTATATGGCCGGCGGATTGGCTCTGTCAGGAGTGATGGCCTATTTGGTTACGCATTCATCCTTGATGAATTTATTTTATCGGGCGGTACCAAACGGCGGAGTCACTTATTCGGTTTTGGGATGGGTGGCAATTTTTGCACCATTGATTTTAATTTTTATGATTTCTTCATCCATAAGTCGGCTCAATACGGCACGGGCACAAGGCTTGTTTTGGCTGTTTTCGGCGTTGATGGGGATATCATTATCAAATATATTTCTGTTTTATCGGGATGTAGCAATTTTTCAAGCGTTTTTGATCACGGCAGGTATGTTTGCAGCCTTAAGTTTATACGGATATACAACACAAAAGTCATTGGCCAGTTGGGGCAGTTTCCTTTTGATGGGATTGTTTGGAGTTATTTTGGCTTCTGTTGTTAATATTTTTGTGGGATCAAGTGCATTTAATTTTGGTTTGTCGGTCTTATGTGTATTTATTTTTGTGGGTTTAACGGCCTATGATACCCAGAAATTAAAACTGATGTATGACTCATCCGATTCGGATGAGATACAGCAGGCAAAGGCCATTTCCGGGGCATTGAGCTTATACTTGGATTTTATTAACCTGTTCCGTTTAATCCTGTATTTTATGAATGATCGGAGATAGCATGCGTTTATTAACTTTGTTGTTGGGTTTGATTTTAGCGTTCGGGGTACGGGCAGAGCCGGTTGTGAATGCCGAGAAATTAAGAACGTATGGGACAAACAGTTCTAACCTGATTTATGTTTTTACGTCGGCGGGGTGTTCACATTGTGCGGCCTACCATGAAATGATTTTACCGACTTTAAAAAGTCGATTTGCCGATACGGGGTTGGCCCAGATTAAAATTGTGGATATGGGGTATGATGTGCGGTCTTTGGCGGCGGCCAAGTTGGGGCGGTGTATGACGGATTCCCAGTATGAAATCTTTATGTCCGAAGCTTATCAGAACCAGGGTGAATGGGCTTATCAGGGCGAATATGAGGAGAAATTAAAAGAATATGCCGATAAAGCGGGCTTAAATAAAAAATCACAAGAAAGATGTCTGAAAAACAGGCATTTGGAGGATACAATCCTGGATCAACGCAATAATTTGGGGATGCTTTATCGTATAACGGGAACTCCGACGACCGTTGTTGTTCAAGGAGTGCGCAAAAAAACGTTTGTGGGGGCTGATCCCATAATCATTCCGGAGGTTGAAAAACTGCTGACAAAATGACACAGGATATTGAGGAACTGAATGAAGAAATTCAGGCCTTGAAAAAAAAGGCCAAAAAACCCGTCAGAGGAAATGCAGGGGTGAGGGGGTATAATATCTCAATCACCATTTTAACCGATTTATTGGGCTGTATCTTCATCGGATGTGCCATCGGTTTGTTCTTACAGAAAATGTTTCATACCAGTCCGTTATTGACGGCAGGTTTAACTTTAATGGGTGGGGTGGCCGGTTTATATTCCACCATTCGTTATGCAATGCGGCAGGAGAAAAAATGAACCCCCTTCATCAATTTACCGTAAAATCTTTAATCCCCCTGCAGTTGAACGAATGGAACCTATCGTTTACCAATTCGGCTTTGTTTATGGTCTTGTCGGCCGCGTTGGGAGCGTTTATTTTATGGACCTTGATTTCTCCACAAAGAATGATTCCCAAGACAGGGCAAAGTTTAGTGGAAGCGCTTTATCGATTTATTCGGGCTACGGCGCGTGATACCATCGGTGAAGGGTATCAGGCCTATGTTCCCTTTATATTCAGTGTTTTTGTAATGATCTTTATGGGGAATTTATTGGGTCTTTTCCCGTATGCTTTTACCTTTACCAGCCAGTTGGCGCCGGTGGGGGCATTCGCCGTGTTGGGGTTGTTTGTATCGGCCGGTGTGGGTATAGCGCATCACAAATTGGCGTGGTTTCGTACTTTTTTGCCCAAAGGGATTCCTTGGCCGATCGCACCGATTGTTATTCCGATTGAAATGATTTCATTTGTGGCCAAACCCTTCAGTTTGACTGTGCGGCTGGTGATGAATATGGTGGTGGGGCATATTTTATTAAAAATATTGGCGGGATTTGTGTTTTCATCGGGATTGGCGGGAGCTTTCCCGTTGCTGTTTGTGGCTTTGATGATTCTGTTTGAAATGGGAATCGCTTTTTTACAGGCCTATATCTATACAATTTTAACAAGTATTTATTTGGGGGAAGCCCTGAATATTCATTCATAAGAAAGGAGAAAAAATGGAACAAGATTCATGGATTTATATTGCGGAAGCCGTCAAGTATCTGTCGGTCGGTTTAATCAGTCTGGTGATGTTGGGTGTGGCAAGAGGGGTGTCACAAATTTGGGTGACCATCATTTCGGCCGTCAGTCGTAATCCGGAAGTTAAAAATGATGTCAGTTTGTTTGCCTGGGGTGGTGCGGCCATTACAGAGGCTATTGCCTTGTATGCTCTGGGGTTGGCCATTATTATGCTGTATATGTAGGACCTTTAAATGCCACAGTTTGACCTGTCTTTCTATCCGGCACAAATTTTCTGGCTGTTTGTCAGTTTCGGGTTTTTATACCTGATGATGAGGTGCTTGATTTGTCCCAAAATTGAGGCGGTCCTGACAGCACGGGAAAATAGGGTACAAGATGTATTGGTTCAAGCAGAAGAGTTGAATAAACAGGCGGCCGATTATCAACAACGTCATCATGATTTTTTGGAAAATGCCGAACGGGAAAAAACAGATAAAATACAGAAAGCCTATCGGATGATGCAGCGTAAAATGAAAAGTCTAGAAACAAAAAATGAGAATCGCTTAAGAGGGCGAATTCGGCGTGAGGAACAAAAAATAGAAACGATGACAGAGGCCCTAAAGTCCGAATCGAAGGATGTTTCCCAAAAACTGGCCAATCAATTGGCCGACAAGATTGAAAGGAAGTTATCATGAACTTTATTCAGTCACCGGAATTTTGGAGTAGTTCGGCTTTTGTTTTATTGGTTTTGATTATGCTAAAACCGGCCGGCAGATTGCTGAAAAAATGGGGGCAAAAACAAGCCGATCAAATTCGTCGGCGGCAGGAGGAAGCTGAAGGTGTTTTAAAGAAAGCCGGGGAGATGCGGGCACAGTATAAGGATTTATACCAAAAACGTAATCAGGAGCACCGAAAAATAATGCGTCAGGCGGATCGTGAAATCCAATTCTTGGAACAGGATCTTTTAAAACAAACGAATGAACGGATTGCCCGAAAAAATCAGGAAGTTGATTTGAGATTAAAGAGGATTGCCGAAAATGGTCGGCAGGATATTAAACGTAAGATGCTTTCTTATGTGGTGAAACAGACGGAAAACAGGTTGGCAGAGATAAAGGATGAAAATACGGATGTGTTGGTTGAACAGGCTTGTTCGGCATTGGAAAAGTATGCGTCCGTTTTAAAATAACAGGCCGACAAGAGCCGGCCCGTTATTTAAATTTTTGTTAAGTTTAAAGCTTCGGTCTTTTGATTTTAACTTTGAGCCTTTCGCGCTCTTCGGCCAAAACCGCCGGAACATCTTTCTTAATCAACAGATTTTTTAATTCGGATTTAACCTCATCAAATGCAGGCGGTTCGGAGAGACGACGATCCTCAACCATAATCAAATGCCAGCCAAACGGCGTTTTGACGGGTTCTGAGATTTGTCCCTTCTTTAACGCAAAGACTGCTTTCCCGAATTCCGGAATCATCATATCTTCGGTAAAGTAACCCAGGTCTCCGTCGGGACTGGATTTATCCAAAGAATATTTGTTTGCAGACATGGCAAAAGACGCGCCGGCCCGTAATTGAATGAGAATATCACGTGCTTCTTGTTCGGTTTTTACCAAAATGTGGCGGGCATGAACTTCCTCAACCGGTTTGAAATTCCTGACTTCTTCATCATAGAGTTCCTTTAACCGGTCATCTGTGGCACGGGCTTTTAATCTTTCATCCAGATAGGTTTGACCGATAATTTGATCGGCAGCCACCAAAATGGCTTGTTGGACCTCAGGTCGTTTGGAAATACCGGCTTGTTCGGCAGCCGTTTTTAAAACACGGGAATCAATGATTGTTTCCAACAGTTGCGGATAAACAACATCCAGGGGTAGTTCCGCCAATTGCGGAATGGCCTTGGCATAGTCTTGAATTTCAGAAAGGTAAATATTTTCTTCCCCGACGGTGGCAACAATGGCACCTGTCGGTCGGGATCTATTTCCGCGAATATTGCTGAAATTTTCGGTAACGGCCAATTGCATGAAAAAGAAGCCGACAAAGAAGTAAATGATACAGGCCACGATTGATAAGATAAAAGATAACACCGGATAAACAATTTGACGCGAGGCGCGAGGTGTTTGTGTGGCAGATTTTTCAGTTGCTTGCGTCCGTTTTTCGGACAGAATCAGTTTTTGTGTTTCTTTTTTTTGAACCATTTGATTTTTCCCCTTTCTAGAATATAATTTCAATATAAAGTGGTTTTACGGAAAAAGCAAACCTTTTTTACAGTTTTTTCATTTGTGCCAAACGCAAGCGTTTTGAGAGCTCTCCGATAAAGCCGTAAGCCAGTGAAGGATGAAGGGCCATCATACGGTAAAGTTGATCACCGCTGATCTTGAGAAAAGTTGTTTGGCTTTGGGCCACAATCTGATAGGGTAAAATAGCTGGACTCATAACCGTGGTTTCACCGAAAACCTGACGGGCACCGACCTCTGTAATCAAATTTCCCGATGTATCAACGACATGTACGGAACCTGAAAGAATCATGAATAAATAACGATTTTCATCGCCGGCCTGTGAAATGATTTCTCCGGTTTTGACGGTATGCTCTTCACAGACGGCAATCAAATCTGATAAGGCCAGTTCGGAGGCGTCAGCAAAAAAAGGAATATTTTTTAAAACAAGAACTTTTTCATATGTAATCATGGAACCCTCCTAATTTTTGAGTAATTGATCCAAAGATAAACGTGACAGGCGACTTGTGGGAATGGTCAGCAGTTTTTGGTGTAACAGATTTTGGTCAGGTTGTAAACGAACCAATGCCCAAACAGCCGCTTCTAAGACAATCGGATGAGTATCGGATAAGGCAGTTTCGGCGGCTGGAATACCCAAGGGGGATCCCAATCGCCGTAAAGCATAAAGGGCCGTTGAACGAATCCAATGGTTGGGACGAACGGGGGGGGTAACCAAAATTTCATTGAGAGCTAAAACGGCTTCGGATACGGAAAGGCCGGAGAGGGTGGCTTTATGTTTTTGGGCCAGCGGCAGAATTAAAATTGATTTTAATTTTTGATAAAGGGCGTTGGACACTAAATCTTGAATGACACCGATAGCGGGTAAGTAAAGCTCATAATTATCAGTCAGTAAAACACGAACAGCCCGATGGAACAATGTATTGTTCTTTAAAATAAGAAGCTGATACAAAATCAATTCCCGCGTATCATCAATGTCTTCTTGCAGAGCACGCAGCAAAAATTCAAAGGCTTCTTCGGATTCATGGGTTGGAGCATTCATAAAAATTTCACGTAAATGCAAAAGCCATGAGATACGATGAATATCCTGTTTTAAGCACCGTTTTAAAATGACTTCTCTGTCGGGGTGTGTCCAAGATATCGCCGAATCCAAAATATTTTGTGCGATGGCTTTTCTTAATTTTTGATTTTCAATCGTTAGGGAGCGCAACAGAATTTGTTTTCCTTCACCGCTGGGGAGAGAACCCAAAAAGAGGATTAATTGTTTTCTGCGTAAGGTGGGAGTTTGCGGATTTGTAATCATCTTTTCAATCGGCGGAAAAGCAGATTTTTCATATCGAGCCAATGATACAAGGGCAGCTTCTTGCAAATCGGGATCATCCAGTGCCCGTAAAACAGAAAGGAGTAATTGAGGTGACTGCAAAGAACCGGCGGCCAAGAGGGCTTTACGAACGATGGCACGATTGGCATTTTTAATCAAAGGGATTACAAGTGGCGTTAATTCGGGATAAGGATGATCCTCTATCAGAGATAAAACCGAAATGTTATCTCGCGTATTTTTAGATTGTATCAGGGATTTTAAAGTCGGAAGAACGGCCGGAAGCCATTCGGAACCATGTTCCAAGAAACCGGCTGCGGCACCGAAGCGAAACAGGCGATCCTTTAGAAAGGAAAGATAACTTTGGGGATGAGCTTCGGTTAAAATCAGATCGGATAGGGCCTGATTGCGGACGGAGAGTTCAGAATCATGGTCCATGAGACGTTTAAATTCGGTTTTATAAGTATCAAAAAAGTAGAGTTTTTTCATTTGACTTAAAGCAAACAGACGAACTTTTTTTTGCGGGTGTCTGAGGCTGTGTTTTAAGCCTTCCTCGTAGAAAGGATGATTGGAAACTTTTAAGATACGGAGAGCATAAATGACATCCTCTGTTTGGGGGGATGTTAATAATTCTTTTAAATAAGCCGGAATTTTCCGGTAGAATAACATAAAGGGGCCCTTACGCCACAAACGCATGTTTAGTATTTGAAACAGTGTGTCGGAATAAAGAACGGTGGCCTGTAACGTGGCAATCAATGTCAGAACGCCGACCGAGATCAAAAAGACAGCCGGTATATCCTGTCTGAAGTTCAAATAGATGCTGCCACATAAAATAAATCCCAAAGGAGTGGCCGTGGTCATACTCCTTTTTTTAAGACGGGTTCCCCTGCCGCCTGATAGAACACGCGGCAATAAGTGTAAAAAACCATTCAGATAGAAATGGCTACCGAGCAGTAAAACCAAATAACCGGTCGCAACAGGGCCGCTGTGTCGGCCAAAAGCGGCAACCCCGGTTAAGATAATACTCATTCCGAAAATAATCATCCCGGCTAATGTTGTATAAATGTAACGGGTATGATACAGGACCAAAACCATAAGGAGGCCGAGAAGGCCGAACAGGATCCAAACCAACCCTAAAACGGTCATAGGCATAATACCGGTTGAAGCCAATTTTGTATACAAGACGGCTTCAGCCAAAACACGACTGGTTGTACCGCAAAAAACCAATAACAGGATAGTCCAAACCAAAGGACGTTCAAACACATCCTGGATACCGTCTGTTTTACGGGTGAATGTTTCAGGCGGAAGAGGAGCCAAATCAAAAATGGTTTTAAAAACAAGAGCCAGCCCGATTAATGCGAACAGGGCCGACAAAAACAGGGCCATGGGTGTTACCGGACACAATAAAGCCAATAAGCCCGCCAATGAAAAGCCGATCAGTTCCAAACAAAACAGAGATAAGAATTTAAGGGAGGTAAAGTCTTCCTGAATAAACCGTTTGGCCGTTGCCCAAAATGAAGTGGTTAAAATGGTGTAAAACAGATACTTTAAGATAAACAGCAGATTAATTGAAAAGGCAGAGGAAGTACTTTCGCTTAGATAGAGGAGGGCAGCGGCCAATGCGGTGCAGAAAAGAACCCAATCGGTAGTGCCTGCCCCTTGGCGTCTGTCGGCTTTCCATAAAAATAAACCGCATAGTCCCGAGCAGAAAGCTATGACCATGAAGTCTATACCGATACTGAATAATTGTTTTTGGGTGATAAGTAAAGTGGTTGCACCGATGTCCCAAAATACGATAATCAGTGATTTCAAAACAACCCCCATCGCCAGTAACAGCAAGAGGCGCCACTTTGAGTCGGAGACCCGGAAGGCCTTGGTCTTCAGTTGTTTTAAAAAACGTTTCATGAATCCTCACCCAACAAAGAAGAAACGTAGTCATCTGCGGTAAATGGCCGCAGGTCGTCTGCTTGTTCTCCGACACCCAAAGCATGGACAGGTAGTTTAAAACGATCGGCCAAGGCAACTAAAATACCGCCCTTGGCCGTGCCGTCCAACTTTGTCATAATTAAGCCCGTCACACCGGCCATTTCTTGAAAAATTTTAACTTGAGATAAAGCATTTTGTCCGACCGTGGCATCCAAAACCAATAAGGTGGCATGTGGCGCAGACGGATCCTGTTTTTTTATAACCCGTGTAATTTTTTTGAGTTCGTCCATCAAATCAGAGCGATTTTGGAGACGGCCTGCCGTATCAATAAACAAAAGATCATCCCCGGCGGCTCGACTTTTTTGAAGGGAATCAAAAACAAGTCCGGCCGCATCAGCTCCCTGTTTGGCGGTATAAACGGGGCAACCTGTTTTTAAAGCCCAACGTTCCAGCTGCTCTGTAGCACCGGCACGAAATGTATCGGCCGCGACAAAAGAAACCTGATAGCCTTTCTCACGATAAAATTGTCCCATCTTGCCGATGGTTGTTGTTTTGCCGGCTCCATTCACCCCAATCATTAAAACAACGAATGGTTTATGGGTTGAATCGATTTGCAGGGGAAGGGATATCGGTTCAATTTTTTCGCAGAGAATTTGGTGGAGCCGTGTTCGGATATCCGTTTCGTCTTTAGGCTTTGAAGTGCGTAATTTATCCAGAATATCGCTGGTTGTCTGATAGCCGACATCGGCCTGTAAAAGGGCCTCTTCCAATTGTTCTAAATCACCGGCATTGATTTTGGATGGCGCAAAAAATGCAGCTGTTTTTGACAATCCTTTTTTTAACTTAGAGAACCAACTCATCTTTTTCCTTTCCCCGAATGACAACTGTTAAAATTCCGCCGGACAAATCCGGTCGGTTGGTTTGAACCGGAAAATAATTTTCGGTATAACCGAGACCGGTTTGTTCAACTAAAACAGATACCTTTTTCCCCACCATTTTGTCAAGCCCTTTTTGATAAATTTGATGGCTGAGTGCCCGGGCTTTGGCCGCCCTTTCCTGACGAATCTGCTTGGGAACCTGCGGCATTTTAGCGGCCGGCGTTCCTTCACGTGCGGAATAGGGAAAAATATGGGCATGGGTAATTTCAGCGGCCTCAATCAAATCAAGCGTGCGTTTAAATTGACTTTCTGTTTCCGTCGGAAAACCCGTGATAAAGTCGGCCCCCAGTGTGGCGAGGGGATTAATTTTACGTAACTGATGTGCAAAAGAGACAATGTCTTCAAATGTATGGCGGCGGCCCATCCTTTTCAAAATCAGGTTATCCCCGGCTTGAACGGATAAATGAAAAGCCGGCATCAGATTCTCGTGGCGGGCTAACAAATCCAGGAGATCCTGACCGACACAGGCCGGATCCAGGGATCCGAAACGCAGACGTTTTAAACCCGAAACCTCGGTTAAAAGACGCTTGGTTAAAGTCCAAAGATTATGAGGATATGAGGCCACATCAACGCCGGTTAAGACAATCTCGGGAAAGCCGTTTTGAACAAACAGACGGGCCTGTCGGATAACTTGTTCCGGGGGGAGACCCGTATTGTGACCGCGTAATTTATGGACAATACAAAAAGTACAAGCATGATCACAGCCTTGTTGAATCTGTAAAAAGGCACGGTTTCTGCCGTCAAAGGTATGAACCAGAGGTAATTTTGGGGGCTGATCCGATAAATCACCGACTCGAACCCGATCGTTTCCCAGTAAAATATCAGGCGTCAGTTTTTCATGGTTACCCAGGACCCGAAACACCTCAGGCATGGATGCAAAAACTTCGGGATGCAACTGTGCGGCGCAACCGGCAACAATAATTTTCTTATTCGGATTTTGACGGGCGGCCTGCCGGATGGCCTGACGGCATTGGCGTTCGGCCTCAGCCGTAACGGCACAGGTATGAACAAGGATGATATCTTCTAAAGAAGAACCCGCAATTTCTTTCATTACGGCCGTTTCAAATGTATTAAGCCGACATCCGAATGTAATAACTTGCATGTTGGCCATTTTAACCGAAAATGTCCCAAAATGCAATGATTATTTAAAAAAGGCCCCAACGGGGCCTTACGTATCCTAAACAGCGCGAAGCAGTGTATTGGGATTGTATTCAGGCGGTACAATAAACGTCGGCTTTTCATATTTATTGAGTTCGGATCTGAAATATGTCAGAACAAACAAACGTGTGGCTGACGATAGACCGGATTTCCCTCGAATACGGTCTATTTTAGAGCACAAGTCATGAATGCTGATACGTTCACGATTGCAAATATCCGCCAAGGAAATCCATGTCTCACGGTCTAAACGCATACTGGTTCGACGTCCGTTGACAATTACATTTTTACAAATTAACATTTAGTCTCCTTTCTTTTTCCTTTGACAAATGACAAACTATTTTATAGTATGGTTTTAGATAATATGCAACCTAAAGTTACTAAAAAAATCGTATTTTATGCACTTAAAAGTTGAAAATGAGAAAAAAAACAGTTAAAAAAACACGAACCGCCCGAATCTGTGACTTTCCGGGATGTCAGGAACCAGGGGAATATCGGGCTCCGAAAGATAAAAATTTACGGGATTATTATTGGTTCTGTTTGAAACATGTGCAGGAATATAATAAAAATTGGGATTTTTTAAAGGGGATGTCGGCTGACGAGATTGAAGAGCATATTCAGCATGATACCATCTGGCAACGACCGACCTGGAAACTGGGGCATGGGGGTATTAAGTCCAACCCGCGGATTAAGGATTACTTCAGTGTTCGGGAAGATGTCGGATTGGGAATGGACGGGCGCTATAATCCGCCGCCCAAAGCTCCCGTTTTTGAAAAAAAGATGCAGGCAGCCGTTGATTTTATGGAGTTACAGGTGCCGTTGAACTTGGCAGAAGTTAAAAAGCAATATAAAAAATTAGCTAAAAAATATCATCCCGATACCAATAAAGGTGATAAGGAAGCAGAGCGACAGTTTAAAAAACTAAACGAGGCATATCACTATATTTTAGAAAGATTGATGGGCAGGAAATAAAGACATATCGTAGAAATTCTCCCAGTTGCTCCAAAGTCA
>Ga0310690_10003099_pt1 | contig 25583 bp, 15 predicted proteins | sample AusTroGonzalo_MG_2_FD_207661 | JGI IMG/M metagenome (GOLD analysis project Ga0310690, IMG submission 207661) | Bovine rumen microbial communities from tropical cattle in Woodstock, Queensland, Australia - Gonzalo_04 (v2) (version 2) | ecosystem: Host-associated > Mammals > Digestive system >... | reverse complement strand
GTATCGCTGGCGTTGGGCGACTTGTCCATCATGCCGTTCCACTTGCCGCCTGCGGTTTGGGTGTTGAAGATATTGGTGAGATAGAGGATGTCGCTGTAGCCGGCACGTGCCAGAGCTGCGTATTTCATGCTGCGGACGCGGTCGCCGATGCCTGCATACCAGTAACTGAGCTTCGCCCCATAAGCCTTCAGGTTCTGTCCGGCCGTGGCGACGATGGGATAAGTCATCAGTTCGAAGTAGGCATCCTTCAGGCGTTCAGGGATGCTCGGCTCGAGTGCCAGGACGCGGGCGGCAAGTGCCTGATAGTCCTCGATGCGCTTTTCCATCTCCTGAGTCGTGAAGGTGACGTTATAGACGGTCTCCGGTTTGCTCTGAGAGGCGAGGCGATAGTGCTCCAGACGGATGTCAGCCATCTCGTCGGCACAGTCCTCTCCGAAGGTCTTTGCTGCCCACCAGCGGCTGAACTTCCAGGCGTTTTCGGGTGTCCAGGCGTTGACGTTCCAGGCAAGCTCCATGCAGAACTCGAACTCAGCCTCAGCCGGTTTGATGTCGCCGACGTTGACCATCCAGAAGCGCTGCATCCCGTTCTCGTAGGCTTTCGACAGCTCGTAGCTGATAAGTGAAGGCGAAATGGTGCTGAGCCAAATGTAGGAACAGGGGTTACCCAAGTAGCTGAGGTGGTAGTAGATGCCGTGTCCGCCGCTCCGACGCCGCTCGGCAGCGGTGGGAAGCTGTCGGATGTAGGCGTAGTTATCGTCCACCCAGCACATGGTAACGTCGTCTGGAATCTTCAAGCCGGCATTATAGAGGGTGAGCGCTTCCTTATAAGGAATGTATATCTGCGGCACTTTCGTGGGGTCGCCGCCAAGCGAGTCGGTAATAATTTCACGTTGTGCGGCGATGATGTCCGTGAGTCCCTGCAGCTGGGCGGCTTGTCCTTCGTAGCCAAGAAGGGCAACATCCTGCAGGCCTCTCATGCCTATGTCGTAGATGCCCTCGTAGTCGCGGGCCTCTCCGGCACGCTTTGCCCAGTAGTCATAACAGCCTTCGGGGTTCGTGGCAAAAGTGAAGTTGCTGCTATTATTGCCGCTCTTGAAGCGCGGCCACTCCCATAAGTTGTCGCGAAGCATACTGTCTCCCGAGCTCATCACGATGGCCCAAGCCTTGGCGAGACGTTTGTTTTCCTCCATCGACCAGAAGGCTTTCGAGCTCCCGTGCTTGGCTGGCCAGAGACAATTGGCGCGAAGGCGGAGCAGAAGTTCCATGACCTTCTCGTAGGTGTTCGGGCCTATGTTGTTGTAGGCGGCATCGATGGTCTTCCTCGCCCAAGGGAGCAGGGCCCAGTCCTCGTCGTTGATGAAGAGCCCGCGATACTGGACGGAGGGCTTCTCCACCTCGGTCTTGTCGCCCTGAACGTAGATGTAGGACATCGGAGCGGGCGTGACGTCGGCCCACCAGACGTAGGGCGAGACGCCAATACGGCGGCTTATCTCGAAGAGACCGTAGGCCGTGCCGCGAGGCGTTCCGCCCATGATGACGAGGGCCTGGCTGATGTCTGCCGTCGGATTTTGTACCAATTGGAGCGAATAGGCTTCCCAAACGCCGGTCAGACCTGTGGTATCTACCTTACCGGAGGCTATGAGGGCATCGATAAGTGCTGACTGTCCGATGGTTCCAGCCACAATGACAGCCTCCCCCATCCCCTCCAAAGGAGGGATGAATTGCTGCGCCATCTTGGTTCCCTCTCCTTTGGAGAGGGTTAGGGTGAGGCTTTTTCCGGTAACGGTCTTTATGTCCTTGATGACACATTTGGCAGCCGTCGTGACCACTTCGGCATCATTCTGACTGACCAGGAACACGGCGTTCACGCCATCGCCTACTATCGGGAAACCTCCCTTGGCAGCAGAAAATGTGAGGTCAGCCATTGACTGAAGCGTCCCCAAACAGGCCATAAGGGCAGTAAGAATGCAGGTCGCGAGACGTCGCGAAACGGTTAGTTTATCTCTTTTCACTTTACCTTTTTCACTTAATATATGATGTTTTCGATGGCAAAATTAGCAAAAATAACTAATATAACAAGCAAAATCGTGCAAAATTTTTGCCTTATTTATTCATTTTACCTCGTTTTATACTTTTTAGCAGAATTAGTCATAATGCCACGATTCTGCCTGTTTCGGTTGCTTTATGACACTTCTGTTTTTGCAGGAACAGGGATTGAAATAGAGAAGAACAGGCACTTGGGAGGCACAATTGCTGGGTTGTCGGGCAGAAGTACAGGGGTTGTCGGGCAGAAGTACAGGGAGTGTTGACCGACACGGCACGTTATGTTTGCCCGAAATCCACGCTCTTTTACCCCGAAAAACACGATGAAATGGGGCATTTTTCACGCTAAAATGAGCGATTTTGCCTGTTTTGTTTCCTCACGGAAAACATATCTCTCACGCTTACAGGCAGTTGCGAAAACGCCAGAAAATCGGGTTCTTTTGAGCCGAGGCGCGGCTTGGGCTATTCCGAGCCATTCTCAGCGAGTCGGAGAAAAGCAAAGTGTAAGCTGTCTGAGGGTTTTCTTTGGCATTATGTCACATGATGTTCCTATTTTTTCTTCGTGGAAGACTTGGGGAAATGGATAAGTTATTGTACCTTTGCAGCCGCAAACGAGACATGAAATACAAAGCTATCATATTCGACCTCGACGGCACCTTGACCGACACACTCGAGGACCTCTACTTGAGCACGAACTTTGCGCTGCGCAGTTGTGAACTTCCCGAGCGCAGCCTCGACGAGGTGCGTCGGTTCGTGGGAAACGGTGTGAGGAAGCTCATCGAAAGGGCTGTCCCCGAAGGGACCGATGCCAAGAAGACGGAAGAATGCTTCGAGACGTTCCGCGCTCACTACGTCATTCATTGCCAAGACCATACGTGTCTCTACCCGGGCATCGCCTCGCTGCTCACAGCCCTACATGCCAAGGGCTACAAGATGGCGGTTGTGAGCAACAAACTGCAGGCGGGCGTGACGGAACTGGCTGGCCTCTTCTTCCACGGCATCATCGATGTGGCCATCGGCGAACAGCCAGGCATCCCCCGCAAACCTGCGCCCGACATGGCTTTCGAGGCGCTTCGGCAGCTCGGAGTGGATGCTTCGGAGGCTGTCTATGTTGGCGATTCGGATGTTGACTTGCAGACGGCTTTCAGCGCAGGCCTGCCCTGCATATCCGTCCTCTGGGGCTTCCGCAACCGCGACTTCCTCGTTGCTCATGGGGCCACGACGTTGGTCGAGAATCCGCGCGACATCCTTTCCATAGTATAATTATTAAGGAAAACCGCCCGAAACCTGTTTTTTTGTGGGTGCAGAAGCTTACCTTAAGGCATTATTCATCAAGAATTAACGCCTAAAAGGAAAAATATCTGTCGGGAATTATGAATTGTTAATTAATTGTCGTACCTTTGCGCCCGAAAAATCAAAAAACACCTAAAAATATCACAATGAAAGCATCAAAATCACTCATTTTGGCAGCCTCTTCTGCCATCGTGCTGTCTTCTTGCAGCAAACTCGGCGTTCTCACCAACGAGAACTTTGCCGTCACTCCCACACCACTCGAAGTTGTCAGCGGCGAAGTGCCCGCTACAATCAACGGAACCTTCCCCGTCAAGTACATGAAGAAGAAGGCTGTCGTGACCGTAACACCCGTCCTGAAGTACGAAGGCGGTGAGGCCGTCGGCCAGAGCGCTACCTTCCAGGGCGAGAAAGTGGAAGGCAACGGAACAACCGTCAGCTACAAGATGGGCGGCGTTTACACGATGAAGACCAACTTCACCTACACCGAGCCCATGATAAGCAGCGACCTCTATGCCCGCTTCGACGCAAAGGTCGGCAACAAGACCGTCAGCATCCCCGAGGTAAAGATTGGCTACGGCGTCGTTTCCACCAGCCAGCTCCTCAACAAATGCAACATGAAGGGCTCTACCGCTCAAGACGGTTTCCAGCGTATCATCGCGCAGAAGCAGGAGGCAAACATCAAGTTCCTCATCAACCAGGCTAACCTCCGCGCCAGCGAGCTCAATAGTGTCAGCCTCCAGGACCTCGGCAGAATCCTCCGCGAGATTAACGACAACGAGGAGACACGCGCTCTCCAGAACATCGAGGTCAGCGCATACGCAAGCCCCGACGGCAAGTATGACATCAACGAGAAACTGGCCGAGAAGCGTCAGGATGTCAGCGCCGCCTACCTCAAGGGCGAGCTCAAAAAGATTGACATGAAGGCCGACGTGGACACCAAGTTCACCGCCGAGGACTGGGAAGGCTTCCAGGAACTCATCAGCAAGAGCAATCTTCAGGACAAAGACGTTATCCTCCGCGTCCTCTCTATGTACAAGGATCCCGAAGAACGCGAGGAACAGATTCGCAACATGAGCGAGGTCTTCACCGACATCAAGGAGAGCATCCTGCCCGAACTCCGTCGTGCTCGCCTCATCGTGAACTATGAAGTCATCGGCCGCAGCGACGCTCAGATTCTCGCTCAGTACGATGCCGACCCCAGCAAGCTCAGCGTCGAGGAACTCGTTTACGGCGCTAACAAGCTGGTGAAGGACGACGAGACACGCCGCAAATGGAACGAAACCATCGCCCGACTCTACCCCAGCGACTACCGTGCCCTCAACAATATGGCTCAGCAGGCTATCGCCAACGGCCAGACAGAGCTTGCCCAGACCTACCTCAAGCAGGCTTCTAACATCAACAAGGGTGCAGCTGAGGTGAACACGAACCTGGCTCTGCTCGCCCTCCAGAACGGTGATGTGGCTTCCGCAGAGACCTATCTCTCTAAGGGCAGCGGCTCTGATTCCTTCAAGGAGGTAATGGGTAACCTCAACATCGCCAAGGGTAACTACACGCAGGCCGCAAGTGACCTGAACGGCGTAAGCACCAACAGCGCAGCTCTGGCACAGATTCTTGCCAAGGACTACACAAGTGCTAAGGCTACTCTGGCTGCCATCAAGAACCCCGACGCCATCACAAGCTACCTGCAGGCCGTGCTTGCTGCCCGCATGGGTGATGCCAATACCGTCACCACAGCTCTGGCCAGCGCCATCAAGCAGGACGCTTCTCTCGCTGAACGTGCTGCCAACGACGTTGAGTTCGCCAAGTACGCCAGCGCCATCAAGAGCCTTCTGAAATAAGAAGAAGCACTTTAATAAAGCATGAAGCATGAGGAATGAAGCATTTGCTTCCGCGATAAAAACCTTGTTTACAAGTGTTGAGCGAACATTCTGCGCGGTAGCAAATTCTTCATTCTTCATTCTTCATTCTTCATTTATCCTTTTCCTCTCCTGCACAGGTCATCCCGACGAGGCAAGACTCGAAGGGGAGTTCGCGAACCTGGAGCAAGGAGAGTTCCTTATTTATAGCACCGACGAAGCTTTAGACCGCCTTGATACCCTTCACATTCAGGACGGCTCTTTCACTTACACCCTTCCCACTAACCAGCCCGCCACCCTTCACATTCTCTACCCGAACCTCTCCGAGCTCGTCGTCTTTGCATCCCCTGGTGCAGACATCAGCATTAAGGGCGATGCGCAGAACCTGAGCGAGGTGGAAGTCTCTGGCTCCGAGGACAATGAGTGCTACACGAACTTTCGGAAGGAGACCAATGGCAAGTCGGTAAAAGAGACGAAAGGTGTTGCCCACGACTACATCCTGATGTACCCGACGCTTGCCGTGAGCCGCTATCTCTTCACGACCTATTTCCTTTGTGACACCACATCGTCCGTCCGCGAGACGACGGCTCTTTACGACAGCCTTTGCCGCGCCTGTCCCGACGACCTCGTGCTCTCCAAGCTCTCTACACACGTCCGCGCTCTCGGCAAGATAAAGGTTGGCAAACCTCTGCCCGACTTCTCCCTCACCCTGACACCCGGACATGGAGGCAACGGCGAGAAGGACAGCACCATCCGACGTGCCGACTACAAGGACAAACACCTGCTCATCGCTTTCTGGGCAAGCTGGAAGAGCGGCAGCCAGAGCGCGCTCTATCGTGCCCGCCGCCTGCGCCGCGAAATGAAAAGTAAAGGCAAAGACATCAGCCTCATCAGCTATTCCCTCGAGGTAGATGCAAAGTCTCTCCGCAAATATGAGCAGCGCGATACCGTCGATTACCCGAGCTATTGCGACTTCCTTGCCTTTTCGAGTCCCCTCGTCCAGAAGTGGGGCATCCGCACACTCCCGTACTACATCCTTGTTTCCCCCGACGGTCGCATCTCCGCCGCAGGCTCCGACTGGTCGAAGGACATCGAGGATGCAGCCTCAGCCCTCTATAAAACACCCAAGAAACAATAGAGGCAGCCGCAACAACTGCTGTACTTATTGCCGACAACCCCTGTACTTATCGCCAACAACCCCTGTACTTATTGGCAGAAACTGCTGTACTTATGGTACTTAGAGTCGCTTGCCGCAAAAATATACGGGTGTAGGTGGTGTAGGTTGGGTGTAGGTTGCATACACCCATATTACGCACAGAGCTACAGGTAGTTACATGCCATTGGTGTAGGGGTGTAGGTAGTTTTTAAAATTTTCTCACGAAGTTTTGCAAATGACAGCATTTACTTAGCCTCCCCCACCCCTTTTTAATCACCATCCGAGGCTAACATAAAACCTTCTCGCACCCGCACTTATTAGCCCCCCCTTAATTAATAAATGTTCCCATACGCGCGCGTAAAGAGAAAAAAGCACCTGAATGTTTGCACGTTTCCCAAAAAACCTTTACCTTTGCCGCCGCATCTTAACCAAGCCAAATACATACTCAACAATACCGCTTAAGAAGCTATAACACAACGAACCTTATACACCAACATCGAAACATATTTCTTTTTATTTTTTATTCTACTTTAACATGAAACAAAAAATAACCTTGTTATTAATTGCTCTGCTTAGCACTGTAGGAGCTTGGGCTACGGAATACGTCGTAACCTATAGCACGAGCACAGGTTCGTTCACTGCTACCAACGGAGCAGGCACTTGGGCAAGCAAGTGGGTATCCACCGCGACTGACCCTCAGGTGACGCTCTCTGTAGGTGCGAACAACATCGCAGTTTCTACCGGCTACATCTATTCCGGCGCTAATGGCTGTACCTACACCCTGACAGCACAGGCAGGCTATCTGATTACCGGCTACACCATTACAGGCACGGCTCAGACTGGAGCACAGACGCTGACACCTGCTGCAGGCGGTTCTGCCGTCTCGTTTGCCACAAGCGGCACAACGACGCTCACCGTCACGGGACTCTCTACAAGCAGCACCTCGTTCCAGCAGAGCACACCTAATAACGGCATTGCCATCTCTTCGTTCACCATCACACTGGAGGAGGACCCTGAGTTCGCAATGTGGAAACCCATTATTGACAGCGAAGCTTTCCTCACCATCGGAGATAAGGTGGAAAGCATCAGTGCTACAACCGATGTTGCAGATAATACCAAGTGGTACATTGTGACACAGGTGCGTGGTGGTGAGACTCCTATGTACGACGCAGGTACGGGCAACACCGTGAAGCGTGCTGCTACCTCTGTAACCGTAGCCTCCCTCAACGAGACCTATGCGAAGAACAATGCGGTCTATCTCGTCCGCTTCTTCAGTGCAGGTGAAGGGCTGTACAACATTCAGTTCGCCAATGGTAACTGGATTGACAGTGGCCTAACGACCACTATCTCCAAGAACAATGCAGGCACATACGCATTCTACAACAGCAACGGCGGCAGCGGCAGCTACTTCGGCTGGAACCTGAACGACAAGAGCGGCAAGAGAGTTGACAACAACGCTGCTGGTTATACTCTTGCATTCTGGGAAAACGGTGAAGTAACTGGCACTAGCGGCAACAACGTGTGGTATGTTTATGAGACAACCGTAGAAGTTCCCACTCTCACTGTAGAAGTGACCTACGCACAATATGTAAATGGCGTGGCTACAGGTGTCACCTCAACAGAGACCGTCCTGCCTAACAGTGACCTTAATGTTCCCAACAATTTATATAATGGCTACAGCGTCCTTGCTTACGACTTCTCGACAGAAGGAACCATTGGCGAAGAAAATGTTACCATCAAGGTGAACATCAACAAGAAGGAAGGGCTTGTGGAGGCACTCGGTGAACTGAGCAACAGCAAAGCATATACTATTATCTGTCCGCGTGGTTCGTACACAACGGTTGATGGCAAACTGGCTAACACAGTCAAGAACAGTGCTTACAGTGTGAATAACTTCGCCATTGTCTCCTACGAGAACAACTACTATCTCTGGAGCGTTGCAGAGAGCAAGTTTGTTGCTTGCAATGGTGCAACACTAGGCAACACCCCTGTGGCTATCACTATGACCAACGTTGCAAATGGATTGTTCAAGTTCCAGGGCGGTGGCCTTACGTTGAATGCAACATCGGGTTTTGCAACAGGTGGCGGCTTCGACACATGGACCACCACAGACGATGGTAACAAATGCGCCATCATCGCAGCCGCTGACTTTGATGCTACAGATGTTCTTGCAGCCATCAAGACTTATTTCGCTTCTATAGAGCTCAACTTTGCCGTCAACGTAACTGGCACAACAGAGGCAGAAAATACCCGCGCAGGCAAGATTATATTGAACATTAATGGCAATTCTTCCAGCAAGTTCCTCTATGCTGACACGGAGACACAAGCTCTGGGCAGTCTCGTTCCCGGAACCTTCACTGCCGTTGCCACCAGCTATCGCGGCTATGAGTTCACTGGCTTCACGGTGGGTGAAACCAATTACGGCACAACAATCGAGGCAGGCGAACTTGTAGAGGTTCCTACGGGTTCTACCCTCGTAGCTAACTATGTCGCCTCCACTGGCAACGGCCTCAACCTATGGTACGACTACAACGAAGAGATGACGGAGGCTTATCGTCTGCCTGCCATCGTCCGCACTCAGAGCGGCCGCATCGTTGCCTTTGCCGACTATCGTCCGGGCAACACCGATGTGGGCATTGGCCCGACGAGCATCGAGCGCCGCTACAGCGACGACGGCGGCGAGACTTGGAGTCCTGCCATCCGTGTGGCACAAGGCGAATGGGGTGTGAACACGGAGAATGTCATCGAGTGGAGCTTCGGCGACCCTGCTGCTGTGGCTGACAACACGCCCGGCAACACGGGCAACGATGTCCTGATGGTTTGCTGCGGCGGCAATGCCCGCTGGACAAACTCTGTCTATAACCCCGACATCACCCAGCAGCAGCAAGGATGCGTAGCATGGCGTTCCACCGATGGCGGCGTGACGTGGGGCAACTACGAATACATCATGCCTGCCCTCATGCAAATGCTTGAGGAGACAGGACTGCGTGCCTCGGACGGCAGCAGCGGCGTGGTGCGTGCATTCTTCTCAAGCGGAAAGATTACGCAGTCTGTCCGCAAGGCAGAGGGCGCACAGTACAACCGCATCTATTGTGCCCTCAACGTGAACACAGGCAACATCGTGATATACTCCGACGACTTCGGAGCAACGTGGAATGCACTGGGAGGTCAGGTTGCCAACAACGGCGACGAGGCTCATGTGGTTGAGCTTCCCGACGGTGCAGTCCTGCTTGTCGGCAAGGGTAGCAGCTCCCGCTATGTGAATGTATTCAATTACACCGATTTCACGGCAGCAACTGGCGAATGGGGTCCAACGAACCAGTGGAACAATGCCGCTGCTACGTCCTGCCACGGTGACGTGGAGGTCGTTGAGGCATACGATGCCTACGGAGAAAAGAACACCGTCGTTGTGGAGACCGCTCCCATGACCAGCAGCCCCGAGCGCCGCGAGATTCAGTACTACTTCATCGCCCTGCCAAAGGCTACGAACTTTGCAACAACAGACTTCTCTACCGTTGGTGGTGCAAGCTGGACACAAGGCATGAACGTGACGCACAACTGGGGTGCCTACTCTGCTCTGCTTGGCAATGGCGACGGCACGATGGACATCCTCTTCGAGGAAAGTGCAACGAATGAAACCCTGCACCCGACGGGCTACAGCCTCGTCTATCAGAAGAACCACAGCATCAATGACATCACCAAAGGCCAGTACTTCTTCAACAAGGAGCAAGCAGAAGCAGAGGGTGTGAAGACACCGCGTCCAGGCCACTTCTATCGCTTCAAGGGTTCTGCATCAAACTACTACCTGACAGCTGGCACGACTGCAGAGAACTCTCTCTCGACCACCAATGCCATCGATGCAACGACCATCTGGTACTATAGCAACGACGGACTGGTGTCCTATTCTACCGGCCTGTATCTTGACGGCAACGCAAAGGGCATGGCTCCTGTGGGTACCAGCTACAGGGCTGCCATCGAGCCTAACGGCTACTACGAAGGCAAGTACATCATCTGCACAAACAGCCGCTACAGCTATGACCGCGAGACCAACCACACCATCGACCGTGGTTCTAGCTACAACAACGACGTGCGCTACGCATGGACCGTCGAGGAAGTCACCTCTCTGCCTGTCACAGTGAAGAGTCTCGGCCTGGCTACCTTCTACAGCCCTGTGGCTCTGACCATCCCAACAGGCGTGAAGGCATACGCCGCCACGATGAACGACACATACATCCACTTCGACGAGGTGGAGGCAGTGAAGGCTGGCACAGGCGTGCTTGTAGAAGCTGAGGCTGGCACATACGACTTCACCGTTGCAAACAATGAAGCCGACTATACGAGCGACCTCGTGGGCAATGTGGCAACAGTTGCCAAGAGCAGTATTGCTGCCACTGTCTATACCCTGCAGAGCGGCCCGGTATTCAAGCAATATACGGGCGAGAACGTGACCGGCTTCCGCAGCCATATTGAGGTAGAGGCAAGTGCAGGCGTCAAGGCATTTGATGTCATCTTCGGCGACGATGCAGATGCCATTGTATCTCCCATCGGGGAGACAGAAGAGGGGACCTCAATCTTCAACCTTGCTGGCCAGAGACTGAACAAGGCTCAGAAGGGTGTCAACATTATTAACGGCAAAAAGATACTGAAATAATATGAAAAAGACATATATAGCACCTGGCTTACGGGTGGACGAGGCCGAAATAGTTGACGGTCTTTTGGTAACGAGCATTCAGTTGTCGGACGAAAGCGGCAACGAAGAATATGTCAAGGAACAAGCAGACGGCGGCAATTGGGAAATTGACTGGTAGTTCAATAACATCGGTTCTGCATAGAGTGGGAGATGCCATTTGGTTGGCGTCTCCCTCTCTTGTTTAATGCCATGTGCCGCGATGAATGCCATGTGCTGTGATGGCTAACGCGACGTACTGCGTTTACAAACCCTCCACACGGCATTTTCCATGCCACAGTACGAGCCAAAACAGAAAAACACACCGTGTTGCACAATTTTTAACTGCACTTAGTTTGCTGGTATGATTATTTTTGCTAACTTTGTGGGCAGAAAGAGGAAATAAAGAGCCTAAAACATAGAAAACAAGATAAAAACAAGAAATTATGTCAACAAGAAGAAGTTTTTTGAAAGGCATGGGACTTGCTACAGCTGGTATGGCTTTGGCTCCCAGTGAAATGTTGGCTGCCAAGAAGAAGGTTCAGCCAGCTCCAGCACCCAAAAGTGAGAAAGTGAAGATTGCCTATATCGGCATCGGCAATCGTGGACAGCAAAACATCGATGAGTTCGCCAAGACGAATATGGTGGAGGTCGTTGCACTTTGCGACGTTGACCTGCAGGGCAAACAGTGCGAGAAGGCACTGAAGATGTACCCCGATGCCAAGCGTTTCACCGACTTCCGCAAACTTTTTGACGAGTACAGCGACCACTTCGATGCCGTTGCCGTCAGCGTGCCCGACCATACACACTTCTTCGTTTGCATGGCAGCCATGAAGCATGGCAAGCACGTCTATTGCGAAAAGCCTCTCATCCGTACCTTCCAAGAGGGCGAAATCCTAATTGAGATGGCAAACCGTCATCCAGAGCTTGCTACTCAAGTCGGCAACCAAGGCCATTCAGAGGCCAACTACTTCCAGTTCAAGGCTTGGATGGAAGCTGGCATCATTAAGGACGTGACAAAGGTTGTGGCTCACATGAACAACGACCGCCGTTGGCACAAGTATGATTGGAATATGACCAAGATGCCCGAAGGCGACCCCATCCCCGCAGGCATGGACTATGACACATGGCATGGCGGCATCCGCTACCACAACTTCAGCAAGCTCTTCCATCAGGGCGACTGGCGCAGTTGGTATGACTTCGGCATGGGTGCTCTCGGCGACTGGGGCGCACACTTGCTTGACACAGCTCACGAGTTCCTCAACCTCGGCCTGCCTTACGAAATCAATATGAAGTATGCGAAGAACCACAACGAGTTCTTCTATCCCTTCAGCAGCACCATCGAGTTCCGCTTCGGCGCAAGAGGTAACATGCCTCCATGCGACGTCATCTGGTACGACGGCACAGACAACCAGCCGCCATTGCCCGAAGGCTACGGCGAGAGCAAGCTGGCCGACGGCATCCCCGCCAGCGGTCAGGGCGAATACACCAAGCTGAAGCTCAACCCGGGCAAGATTATCTATGGTCGCGACCTCACCTTTAAGGGAGCCAGCCATGGCAGCACTCTCGAAATCATTCCTGCCGAGAAGGCCAAGGAGATGGAAGGCAAGCTGCCAGAGGTGCCCAAGAGTCCCAGCAACCACTACGTCAACTTCCTGCGTGCCTGCAAGGGTGAGGAGAAGACACGCTCGCCCTTCCAGATTGCCGGCGTGCTGTGCCAGGTATTCTGTCTCGGCGTTATCGCCCAGCGCCTGAACACCCAGCTCTTCTTCGACCCGCGCACCAAGAAGTTCACCAACAACGAGTTCGCAAACGCCATGCTCAGCGGCATGCCCCCGCGCAGAGGATGGGAGGAGTTTTATAAGATTGATTAAATTAAAAGTGGTTAGTGGTTAGAGGTTAGTGGTTAGAGAAAACCTTTTGCCCTAATAAGCAGCCCAAACATTCTTCGGCAAGCCTCAGGCGCAGGCGGAACCTCTAACCTCTAACCCCTAACCTCTAACCCCTAAAACATAAACAATGAAAAAGACATTTTTATTCGCAATGGCAGTGCTGGTTGTATTGCCCGTTGCAGCAGAGAAGAAACAGAAGAAGGATAAAGTACAGGTAGTCGAGAAATTTGTTGAGAAAATAGTTGAAAAGCCTGTTGACCGGATTGTTGAAAAGGTAGTCGAGAAAGTCGTTGTCAAAGAGGTTTCCGTAGCAGACAACGTTCTCACTGAACAGGAATATCGTGAGGGTTGGAAGCTCCTTTGGGACGGCAAGACGACCAAAGGCTGGCGCGGTGCCAAGCTGAAGACTTTCCCCACAAAGGGTTGGCGCATCGAGGACGGCGTGCTGAAGGTTGAGGCTGCCAATGGTGCCGAGAGTGGCAACGGCGGCGACATCGTGACCGACAAGACCTACCACAACTTCATCCTCAAGGTTGACTTCAAGATTACCGAAGGTGCCAACAGCGGCATCAAGTACTTCGTGGACCCCGACATGAACCAGGGCGAGGGCAGTGCCATCGGTTGCGAGTTCCAGATACTCGACGACGAGCGTCACCCCGATGCCAAGCTCGGTGTGAAGGGCAACCGCAAGCTCGCCTCCCTCTACGACCTCATTCCCGCTCCCGAGAAGAAGCCCTTCGACATCAAGGCGTGGAACACCGCCATGGTCATCGTGAAGGACAACCATGTGGAGCATTGGCTGAATGGCGTGAAGATGCTGGAGTACGAGCGTAACAATCAGGAATGGAACGCACTCGTGGCCTACAGCAAGTACAAGAACTGGAAGGACTTTGGCAATCGCGACGGCCGTATCCTCCTGCAAGACCACGGCAACGAGGTTTGGTTCAAGAACGTGAAGATTAAGGAACTTTAAAAAATGAAGAATGAAGAGTGAAAAATGAAGAATTTGCTACCGCTCTTGATTCCCAGACGACCAAACGACTAATTTCCTAAACGACTAAGATGAAAAAAACCTTTCTGGCAGCCATTACCGCACTCTTCTGTGCAAGTGCCAACGCCATCAACGACCCTGTGCAGTATGTCAATCCGCTTGTCGGTTCGCACTCCACGCATAGCCTCTCCACAGGTAATACCTATCCTGCCATCGCCCTGCCTTGGGGCATGAACTTCTGGACGCCCCAGACAGGCAAGATGGGCGACGGATGGTGCTATACCTACGACGCCGAGAAGATACGCGGCTTCAAGCAGACGCATCAGCCAAGTCCGTGGATGAACGACTACGCCATGTTCAACATCATGCCCGAGTGCGGCGACGCGCCTGTCTATGATGAGAACAAGCGTGCCAGTTGGTTCTCGCACAAGGCAGAGGTCAGTAAGCCACATTATTATAAGGTATATCTCGCCGACTACGACATCACGACCGAGATTGCTCCCACAAGCCGTGCAGCTATCTTCCGCTTCACCTGTCCCGAAGGTAAGAACTTCGTCATCGTTGATGCCTTCGACCGTGGCTCTTATGTCAAGGTCATCCCTGGCGAGAACAAGGTGGTGGGCTATACCACACGCAACAGCGGCGGCGTGCCCGATGGCTTCAAGAACTATTTTGTCCTGCAGTTCGACCGCCCCTTCACCTATACCTCTACGGCTGACGAAGGCAAGGAGAGCAGGAACCTCGAGATGCAAAGCAAACACGCAGCCGCTGCCGTCGGCTTCCAAGCTGCGAAGCGCGGCGAGCAGATTAACGTGCGTGTAGCAAGCTCGTTCATCAGCATCGAGCAGGCAGAGCAGAACCTCAAGGAGCTTGGCAATAGGACTCTTGAGGAAGTTGCAGAGGCTGGCCGTCAGGAATGGAACAAGGTGCTGAGCGTCATCGATGTGGACGACAACAGCGACGTTGACCGCCTGCGCACTTTCTACAGTTGCCTTTACCGCAGCACCCTCTTCCCTCGCAGCTTCTATGAAATCAATGCGAAGGGCGAAGTTGTACATTATAGCCCTTATAATGGCCAAGTCTTGCCCGGCTACCTCTTTGCCGATACCGGCTTCTGGGACACCTTCCGCGCCCTCTTCCCTTTGGTCAACCTGATGTATCCCAGCATGAGCCAGAAGATGCAGGAAGGTTGGGCGAATGCCTATAAGGAGAGCGGCTTCCTGCCCGAATGGAGTGCGCCCGGACACCGTGACTGCATGGTGGGCAACAACTCGGCAAGTGTCGTGGCAGATGCCTACCTCAAAGGCATTCGCGGTTACGACATCGATGCCCTCTGGGCAGCCGTGACGCATGGTGCCAATGCCGCACTGCCCCGCAGCAGCAGTGGTCGCAGACAATGGCAGGCGTACAACAAGCTCGGCTATGTTCCCTACGACAGCATCAACGAGAGCGCAGCACGCACCTTGGAGTATGCTTTCGACGACTGGAGCATCTACAAGCTTGGTCAGGCACTCGGCAAGCCTGAGAAGGAAATCAAAGTCTATGCCGAGCATGCCATGAACTACAAGAACCTTTTCGACAAGAGCCACAACCTGATGCGCGGCAAGCTTGCCAACGGCGAATGGGCGCCGAACTTCAACCCCTTCAAGTGGGGTGATGCCTTCACCGAGGGCAACAGCTGGCACTACTCCTGGAGCGTCTTCCATGATCCGCAAGGACTCATCGACCTCATGGGCGGCAACGACACCTTCAACCAAATGCTCGACAGCGTCTTCATCCTGCCTCCCATCTTCGATGACAGCTATTATGGCAGTGTTATCCACGAGATACGCGAGATGCAGATTATGAACATGGGCAACTACGCCCACGGCAATCAGCCCATCCAGCACATGATTTATATGTATGCCTACAGCGGTCAGCCTTGGAAGTCGCAGTACTGGTTGCGCGAGACCATGAACCGCATGTACAACGCCCATGCCGACGGCTATTGTGGCGACGAGGACAACGGTCAGACCTCCGCCTGGTACATCTTCACCGCGATGGGCTTCTATCCCGTCTGTCCGGGCAGCGGCGAGTATGTGCTCGGCGCACCTTACTTCAAAAAGATGACTTTGCACCTCGAGAACGGCAACGACGTGGTCATCACGGCTCCCAAGCAGAGCGACGAGAACCGCTACGTCGGTGCGCTCAAGGTGAATGGTGCAGAGCATAATGTGAACTATGTGAAGCACAGCGACCTCATGGCAGGCATGTGGATGGACTACACCATGCAGGCACAGCCCAATCGCCAGCGCGGCACAACCGCCGAGGCAGCTCCCTATTCCTTCAGCAAGGAGTACAAGCCAGCTGCTAAAGCGAAGAAAAAGAAATAAACCAATGAAAAGACTGTCATTCCTTATCCTCTATTTCCTGGCAGGTGCTGGCTTTGCCAGTGCCCAGTATGCCATCACCTACGACAATGCCGCGCAGTGGAAGGCATACGATGACTTCAATACCGCCTTCCTCGACAAGACACGCAACATCTACAAGGCCGATACCAAGCAGCCCAATGCCGACCATCGTGGCAACGGCTACCGCGACAACGATGTCTCGGGCTGTGCCGCTGCTATCTGGTGCCAGGCCATCATGTACGACATGGTCATCAATGCCTACAACCGTGCCAAGGCTGAGGGCGATGCCACGCGCATGAAGAAGTACAAGTCGTTGCACAGCAGCCTCTACAGCGGAGAGAAGTCGCACTACGTCAACTTCAATTTCCACAACTGCAACACGAATACCGGTTGGTTCGTCTATGACGATATCATGTGGTGGACGTGTGCTTTGGCGCGTGCCTACGAGACCTTTGGCTCGATAGAGTATCTGAATAATTCCGAGAAGAGCTTCTGCCGCGTATGGTACGGTTCGGCAACTGTCGGCGATGACGGTTCGTATGCCGATCCGGCACGCTTCGAAGGTAAGTACGGCGGCGGCATGTTCTGGGAGTGGCAGCCTATCGACAACCCCAAGCCTCATCAGCCTGGTGACTTCCGTTCCGCCTGCATCAACTTTCCCACCGTCATCGCAGCCTGCCTGCTTCACCGTCTTATTCCCGAAGGACGCACCCCGCCGACAGCAGAGCGTCCTACGCGACAGACCAAGGAGTGGTATCTGGAGAAGGCCAAGGAGGTCTATGCTTGGGCAGACAAAACCCTCGTCAACAGTAGCGGACGTGTGGCAGACGGCATTCATGGAGGCGGTCCTGAGTACAGCGACCACCTCTACAATCAGGCCACCTACATTGGTGCCAGCTGTATGCTCTATCTGCTGACGCACGAGATAAGCTACTTGACGAAGGCACAACGGGCGGCCAACTATGTAATCAGCAACATGTGTACCAGTAGCATCCTCAAATATGAGAACGGCTACGAGCAAGGCATCTATGCTGCCATCTATGCTCAATACATCAAGATGCTTATCTACGACTGCGACTTGAGCGAAGCGTTAATGAAGAAATATATGACACACATCCAGCGCAATCTGCAGAAAGCCTACACCAACATGGACCAGACACGTGGCATACAGATAGGTAACTTCTCGAAGGCAACTGGTGCAGACGATGTTGTGGAAAGCTACGGAGCCAGTGGTATGCCAGCTCTCATGCTGATGTTCCCCGCCAGCGATACAGCAACGCCCTTGAATGAGATTAGAAGGACGAAGTACGACGGCCCTTCGGATGTCTATACTCCCGAAGGCAAACTGGTGATGAAGAATGCCACGCCCGAACAAGTGCATCAGCTTGACAGCGGTCTCTACATCTTCCAGCGCAAGAAGATATTGGTCAAATAAAAATATCTAACAGATACCATGAAACTAACAAGACTTTGGATGCTAGTCGCGGTTCTGATGAGCTACGGCTTTACACTTGCGTTGACAAGTTGCAAGGGTAGCGACAACACATCTGTTGAGAACCCGACGGAAGAAAACCGTCAATTCGTGACTTTAACCGACGTTGTGCCCGATGCCATCCTTGAGATACGCTACTTTGGCACCTACAACTTTGTCGGAACACGTATCGACGGCTACTTGGAGCCGACTGCTCTGCTGACAAAGGAAGCTGCTGACAGTCTGAGAGCTGTGAGCGACGATGTGAAGGCTTTAGGCTATCGCCTGAAGATTTACGATGCTTACCGTCCGCAGCAGGCCGTTGACCACTTTGTGCGTTGGGCAGAGGACATCCCCGACACCCTTATGCGAACTTACTTCTACCCCGACCTTGACAAGAGTGTGCTCTTTGACCAAGAGTACATTTACGCCAAGAGCGGACACACAAGAGGCTCAACGATTGACCTGACGCTCTTCGACATGCAGACAGAGAAAGAGCTCGACATGGGAGGCACCTTCGACTGGTTCGGGCCAGAGAGCCATCCTGACTTCTGCGGCAACCCGGAAACACAGGAATATACAGCGGATAACAGTAAAAGTCCTACAGCTCGCAGCATTACCGAAGAGCAGTTCCAGAACAGAATGATTCTTCGTGCAGCCATGATGCGTCACGGCTTCAAGCCGCTCTCCACGGAATGGTGGCACTTCACCTTGTGCGACGAACCTTTCCCCGATACTTATTTCAACTTTCCCGTCCAACAGTTGAAAAGGTGAAAAGGTGAAAAAGTGAAAAGGGAAATACTTGACACCTCTTTTAACCTTTTCAATTTTTCAGCTTTTCACCTTTATCATCACCAGTCCGCCTACGGTGCCGATGCAGACACCGATGGTATTGGCGACGAAGTCGAGCCATTCGCCGCTGCGACAAGTGGTGAGGTTTGCCTGTGCCAATTCCAAAGCTCCGCCCATCGCGATGGGTGCAAGGAAAGCAAAAAGCAAGAGCCGCCAGACGTTATTCTGTTTGTGCGAGCGCTTGTATTCGAACCAGATGGCAAGCGTCAGCACACCATACATGACCATGTGCGTCCATTTGTCGGCAAGCGGAACATCTACTCCCACCTTCAGGTCTGGTATAGGAAGAAGGGAAAGAAGAGTAATGGCCAGAATCAAAAGAAGCGAAATGGGGTAACGGCGTAAGTACAGATGAAGCATACAAGACTCATTTTAAGAATTTTGCTGCAAAGATACGGGTAAAATAAGAATTAAGAACTAAGAATTAAGAATTTTTATGTAACTTTGCAGCGAAATAAGAGAAAAGGGTTATCAAATGGACACTGGAAACACAGCAAGGGGTCGCTTTGGCAGTCAGTTGGGTGTGATATTGGCTTCGGCAGGCTCAGCCGTTGGCCTCGGCAATATCTGGCGTTTCCCGACGGAGGTTGGGCGCGGCGGCGGTGCTGCCTTCATCCTCATTTATCTGGGCTTCATCTTCCTGATGGCAATGCCTGTGATGCTTAGCGAGTTCGTCATCGGAAGGTCGGCTCGTGCCAACGCCATCGGTGCCTTCCAAAAGCTTTCGCCAGGTAAGCCCTGGATTTTAGCAGGCATCATGGGAGTGCTGGGCGGCTTCCTTGTCCTCTCTTTCTATTCCGTCGTGGCAGGCTGGACATTGCATTACACCGTAGCCTCCGCAGTAGGGCAGCTACAGGGAGGTGCAGACTTCAGCCAAGCCTTCACCGCCTTTGTGTCCGACCCTTGGCAGCCCATCGTCTATCTTGCAGCCTTCATGCTGCTGACGCACCTCGTTGTAGCGCGTGGCATAAGACAAGGCATCGAGCGCTATTCCAAGTTGATGATGCCGATGCTGCTCGCTATCATCGTTCTGCTGATGGTCTTCTCGCTGATGATGCCCGGTGCTGCCGAAGGAGTTCGCTTCCTTCTTCAGCCTGACCTGAGCAAGGTGACGCCAGAAGTGATACTGGGAGCAATGGGGCAAGCCTTCTTCTCCCTAAGTGTGGGAATCGGCTGCCTCGTGACCTATTCCTCTTACTTCAGTCAGGAGACCAGGCTCGTCAGCTCTGCCATGAACGTCTGCATCATCGACACGATGGTAGCTGTGCTGAGCGGTTTCATCATCTTCCCAACGGTATTTAGTGTCGGCCTTGCGCCAGACGCAGGTCCAGGTTTGGTCTTTATCACGCTTCCAAATGTCTTTGCCCTGACATTCGACAAGATGCCACTTGCCGGCTATCTCTTCTCCTTGCTTTTCTACGTGCTACTGCTGCTGGCAGCCTTGACGAGCAGCATCAGTATGCACGAGATTTGTACGGCTTTTATCTCAGAACACTTCGGCAAAAGTCGTCGGCAGTCAGCAGGCATCGTGACCATCATCTGTCTGTTGCTTGGCAGCTTCTGCTCCCTCTCCTTCGGCCCGTGGCAGGACGTGACGGTCTTCGGGCGCGGCTTCTTCGACCTCTTCGACTTCACGGTGACAAAGTTCCTGATGCCCCTTGGCGGCCTCTTGATGACACTTTTCGTAGGTTGGTATCTCGACCGTAAGCTTGTGGAACAGCAGTTGACGAATGATGGCTGCATCCATGTCCGCCTTATGCGACCTCTGCTTTTCCTCGTCCGCTGGGTAGCTCCCATAGGCATCCTTGTCATCTTCCTCAACGAATTATTTCCCCTCTTCTTATAGTAGTAATACATGGAAACAAGACATAACTTCGGTAGCAAACTGGGTGCGGTGCTGGCTTCGGCAGGCTCAGCCGTAGGACTCGGCAACGTATGGCGCTTCCCTACGGAGGTCGGCAACAATGGCGGCGCAGCCTTCATCTTCATTTATCTCATTTGTATTGCCCTGATAGGCATTCCTGTGATGATGAGTGAGTTCGTCATTGGCCGCCATACTCACGCCAACACCATTTCAGCCTTTGCCAAGCTGGCACCAGGCAAGTGGTGGCGCATCGAGGGCATCGCAGGCGTGTTCGTCGCCTTCCTCATCCTTTCCTATTATATTGTCATTAGCGGATGGACGCTCTTCTACCTCATCGAGTCGCTTAGCGGACAATTGCAGGGCGACCAAAACTATAAGATTGTCTATGACAACTTCGTGGCCAACCCTTGGCTACCTGTTTTGGCAGGAGCCGCCTTTATGGGCTTGACGCACTTCATCATTGCCCGAGGCGTGCAGTCGGGCATAGAGAAATCCTCGAAGGTGATGATGCCGATGCTGCTCTTCATCATTGGTATTCTGGTTGTTTGCTCATTCAGTATGCCCGGCTCATCCGAGGGTTTGCGCTTCCTACTCATGCCCGACTTCTCGAAGCTGACGGCAAGCGTCATCCTTAGTGCCGTAGGGCAGGCCTTCTTCTCGCTGAGCCTGGCTATGGGCTGCCTCTGCACCTATGCTTCCTACTTTAGGGCAGACACCAAGCTCCCCAAGACGGCTGTGGGCGTGAGCGTTATCGATACGTTTGTAGCCATCCTGAGCGGCTTCATCATCTTCCCAGCTGTCTTCAGCGTGGAGGGCGTGAGCGTGGATGCAGGTCCGGGACTGGTCTTTATCACCCTGCCCAGCGTCTTCAACATAGCCTTCAGCCACCTGCCCATCCTTGGCTATATTTTCTCCAGCTTCTTCTATCTGCTTCTGCTCCTTGCAGCCCTGACAAGTGCCATTTCCTTGCATGAGAGCGTAACGGCATACGTGCTGGAGGCCTTCTCCATCTCGCGCCGCAAGGCTGCCGCAGCAGTTTCCATCGCCTGCATGACGCTTGGCATAGCCTGCTCTCTGTCGTTTGGCATTTGGAGCGACCTGACGCTCTTCGGCCTTAACATCTTCGAGCTCTTCGACTTCACGGCATCAAAGATTATCTTGCCCATAGGCGGCATCATTATCTGTCTCTTCACGGGATGGTATCTCGACCGCAAGCTTGTCGAAGGCGAACTGACGAATGGCGGCACCCTGCGCTTCCGTCTCTTCCGCCTCTACTACTTCATCATCCGCTACATCGCTCCGCTGGCTATTGCGGCTGTCTTCGTCCAGGAACTGCTTTCATGAAACGTCTGCCCTTCCTTACGCCCGCACAGCGCCGTGCCCTGCTGGTGCTGGAATGGGTGTTGCTAATAGGCATCATCATCTATTCTGTCTGGTCGTGGCAAAGCCCGAAAACCGAAAACGACAGAATAACAAAACAACGTGAATGGAATGGTACTCCTTTGAAACAATACACTTATGCTGTTGAAGAGATGTCTGTAGAAACATTTCCCTTCGACCCCAACACGGCAGACTCTACAACTTTGCTGCGCTTGGGACTGGCACCTCGTCAAGTCCGTGCTATTTATCGCTACCGAGCCCGACTTGGCCGCTATCATACACCCGAAGACTTTATGAATGTGCCTGGCATGACCGTTGAACAATGGGAACGGCTGAGGCCGTATGTCAGAATAGCGAAAGAGTTTCAATATGTCGCCCCCACCCACGTCCCCTCCACCGAGGAGGAGGGGAGAAAAGGGAGCTCAAAGGGGAATAATCGCAAGACTATTAGCCTCGCTTCTATAGAAGACACAGCAAAGGAAAGCCCCTCCTCCTCGGGGGAGGGGTTGGGGAGGGGGCCGAAGCTATCCCCCGGCCAAACCATCAACATCAATACTGCTGACACCACTTTGCTGAAGATGATACCGGGCATTGCCTCGAAGCGTGCTGCCCGCATCGTTGCTTATAGGAAGGCATTGGGCGGCTTCGTGTCTTTCGAGCAGGCAATGGAAGCCATTGAGATGCCCGACTCTGTGCTCCAATACATGACCGTCTCAGCGATTCCCATCACGAAGATAAACATCAACAAGCTGTCCGTGCAGCAGATGATGAAGCACCCCTACCTCAACTTCTATCAGGCAAAGGCCATCTTCGAACACCGCCGCAACAAGGGAGAACTGCACTCCATCGAAGAACTCTCCCGCCTCGAAGCATTCAAGCCCACCGACATCGACCGCCTTCGGCCCTACATTGAGTTCTGATTCTAACCCTCACTTATGAAAGCGACTCAGTCGATAATTCATAGGGGGTAGGTTCTTTTGTGCGTTCTACTGAGCTACCAAAATAATCTTCCTTCCCTAATGTTTCCCCCGAAAAAAACTGTCAAACCGTCACCTTTCGAGGTAACGACATGTCTATTAGCCTGTTGTGGGTGACGGTTCGGGTGATGGTTGGTGATGGTTGGTGATGGTTTTCTGCCTTTTTCCTTGCTTGTATTAGATAATTCGCTAACTTTGGAGAGCAAATAATACAAGTACCTAATCAGAATTAAATGAGTATATTCTTTTCACCACGAATTGTGTTCACCTACTTAATACCTAATAACGAATAACGATATGAAAAAGCAATTATTCCTCGTCCTCGTAACAGCCTTGTTAGGCGTTACTTCTGCCTTTGGCCAAACTCCTGAACTGCGAATCTACAGGGGAGGCAGTTTTATTCTGTCACGCCCCATCAGCAGTATTGACAGCCAATTCTTTTCCTGCCCTTCAAAAGGAGAACAAATGAAAAGGCTCGCAAAAGAAGGGCAAGAAGAGAATTGCCAATGCATAAAAGCAAAAGCGAGGGTTTTTCCCACACGTGGGACAAGCTTTTCCCACACGTGGGAAAGGTCAAAAGTACGTGGGTTGTTGTGTCACAAAGCCTGTGTTGTTGCTTGGGGAGGAAGGGGCAAACAAAACAGAGCATGCAGAAAAAAATAATTGGAAAACTTAGGCTTTCGACAAAAATCAGGGCCAAAATGGGGTAAAACCATCATCAACCATCACCAACCATCACCCTAACCGTCACCCGCAACAGGCTAATAGACATACCGTTATCTCAAAAGGTGACGGTTTGACGGTTTTTTCGGGAAAAACTCTTAGAATATGGTATTATTTTAGTGAGCACCGCTCATCGGTCAGTATCTTCCGTTTATCCTCCTCCCGTCAATGGAATAGGTCTTGCCGTCCTGTATGATGTAGAGGTGTCTGCCTTGGATGACCTTCTGGACACTTGTCTGGTTGTCTTGTCCCCAGTTGTCCTTTATGCCGACAAAAATTAAGTTAGGGTCGTATGTGAAGTCTCCGTCAACCGTGTTGAGTGTATTCAGCAAAGAATCTATCTCTTCAGCCCTTGTCGGGAACCAGTCGCGGAGTTTGCTGACGGTGGTAGTCATGTCGTCCAAATTGACGTACCATCTTTTGTAGTTTGCCGTTATGGAACGGTCGAATGCCTGTGCCAGCTCGCTCCCTGAAAGTGAATCACAGAAGTTTGTGACCTCTGCCATAATCTGTTCCTTCTCGGAGTTCCAGATGCGAATCATTTCGCGTGCCAAGAGTTTGTTTGGACTTGTTCGAAGCATATATCTGAAATAGTGGACGGACATGATTGATGTCCATGTTCCAGAAACCCTAAAAACCGAATCAAAGTCCCAAAGCGGTCCCATTTCCAGCTTTGACTGATTGTCACGACGAATAAAGAAGATGTTACTCCCAGCCGAATCTAATGTTCCTAATAGCTGGTGAGCAAGAAGCCATCTTGCACAACTTTCGACATCTATCAACTGCGGGTATCTTCCCAACCCCATAGAGGAATCAAACAGGTCGAGGAACTCTTTGAACGCTCCTAATTGTTCCTCCGTGATGTCGTCGCTGTCCGGGTACTTGAATGTGAACTTGTATGCACTTGCGTTTTTGAGAAGGAATTTGCTTTCCACATAAAGGTCCTCGTTCCACCAATACGGATCCAACTCGGAGATGAATCCTGTCTCCTTGTCTATGTCAATTCTGCATTTCTCGTTTCTCTTGATGGTTTCCGTAAGCAGATAGAAGCCCCGGAAGTTGTCATTGACGATGAGGTTCACATACATGCTGGCTGGCACCCAATCGGTAACCTTGAGGATCTCGGCCACCTTATTACCTGCCATTGTGACAACGGGGCAGGGAAATGTTTTACCGCCTCTAGGCCTTAACAATGCCCAGTCCTTGTCGTTGAATCTCTTGTCGCCGCGCATCAGCAGGTCTGCCTTTTTCTGAAGTTTAATCTTGAATGGCTTTTTGGCATCGAGGGCAGAGGTGTTGCCGCGTAGTTTGAACGTCATGCCGCTTTCCCCCTCAACATATTCTCCGCTATCAAAGACTGGGTTCTCCGTATCGCCAGGATAATATATTCTGACGTGCCCGGGGACTTTTGTTGCATTTGTAATGCCCACGCCCACACATCCCGAAGGGTGATCTATACGTTCTGCTGTCGGTTCTTCGCCGTTCAAAGTATTTACCACCACAACAGGAAGTCCATAGCCGAGTAGCTCTTCCAATGTTTGTGCATGACACAACGTTGCAATTACCGCAAAGAAAGTAATGGACATAAATCTTGTACCCATGGTAACGTGCTTCGCAACTCCGTCCCCCACATTGCTCTATAAGTTTAGATTTGGGTACAAGAAAAGCGGGGGACATGTTCTTACTCATCTAATAACGGGCTCTGCAAAACCACAACGAAAATGAATTCGGAACAATATACCCACCGCCGTATATGCAGCTGCAAACGGCGATGGGCCGTATGCATACGTAACTACATATAGACGAGAGTTACCGTGTCATTCATCCCTTCGTTGTTTTGAAATTTTGCAGATTTCGTTATTAAGGATGAAAGCGGAAACGCTCTCTTGGTCAAGTGGCTGTCTATCTGCGACACTCGTAGGCGTGCAGAACGGTCCACAAGACGATGCAAAGTTACACTTTTATTTATAAGTGACAAAAAAAACAGGCACATTTTCTGGCCTGCTTGTTGAATTACAGTAAAAACAAT
>Ga0310690_10003098_pt1 | contig 25586 bp, 20 predicted proteins | sample AusTroGonzalo_MG_2_FD_207661 | JGI IMG/M metagenome (GOLD analysis project Ga0310690, IMG submission 207661) | Bovine rumen microbial communities from tropical cattle in Woodstock, Queensland, Australia - Gonzalo_04 (v2) (version 2) | ecosystem: Host-associated > Mammals > Digestive system >... | reverse complement strand
GCACAGAAGAGGCAACATGTTTCGACAACATGCGTGAGGAAGGCCGTTTGCTTGGCGTCCGTGACTTTGTTTACGGTTCGACATCGGTGTATTCGCAGAGCACTCATGGAACTTCATGCTTGAGCACAATTGCTGCTTATGACCCGAACGAGATGGTTGGAACTGCTTACAAAGCTTCATTCTATCTGTTCCATACTGAAGACGGCAACGGAGAGAATATCGTTGAGGAATACAACTGGGTGTCAGGTGCGGAACTCGCTGACAGTCTTGGTGTTGACATTTGCTCAACATCATTAGGTTACATCGATTTCGACATGCCTCAATGGGATCATCATTTCCCGGATTATGACGGACACACTGCTCCAATGACTATTGGTGCTGAGATTGCTGCAAGCCGTGGCATGATCTGCACGAATTCAGCCGGTAATGAAGGCAGTGGCACATGCACATTGGGAATCCCAGCAGATGCTGAGCATATCATCACTGTGGGTGCTGTCAACAGTGCCGGTCAAAGAGCTTCTTTCAGCTCTGTCGGTCCTACTTACGACGGCCGTATCAAGCCGGATGTGATGGCAATGGGTGAAGGCACATACGTCGCATCAGGATATGGAAGCTGGTGGCCATACTACAATGGCGACGGCACATCGTTCTCGAATCCGGTGTTGGCAGGTGCTGTGGCATGTCTGCGTCAGGCAAGACCAAATGCATCAGTGCAGGAGATCTGCGACGCTGTGCGTGCAGCAGGTAACAATGCCAACAATCCTGACAATTATAACGGCTACGGCATCCCGAATTTCGTGGATGCACTCGGAATGGTCAGCGTTGGCGAGGTCGCTCTCGGTGAGAACGAGGTGTTGAGCGTGTTCCCGAACCCGAGCAAGGGCAATGTTAAAGTGACATTTAAAGATGGTGTTGATAATGCTGATATGACAGTGTATGACAATATGGGTCGAGTAATTATTAATACCGTGAATGTCAATGAGATAGAATCTGTTCTCAACAACTTGAGCTCTGGAGTTTATACAGTTCAGGTTAATTCAGAAAGAGGAAATCAGGTTTTGAAAGTTGTTTTGACGAAGTAAAAGCTTCGCCTAAATAAATTATAGAGACGTCATAGATTTATGGCGTCTCTTTTTTTTAAAAAATAATTTTTTCACATTTTGTTTGTTTTTGCCAAATTATTTATATCTTTGTAGACGAAAAATTTTTTAAAATGGATTTAACTACATCATATCTGGGATTAAAGCTTAAAAATCCTATTGTTGTCGGAAGTTCCACTTTTACGGGAACCGTTGACGGTATTGTGAATTGCGCAAAGGCAGGTGCTGGCGCGGTGGTTTTGAAATCGCTCTTCGAGGAGCAGATTCTTTCAGATATTAAAAAGGAAGAAGGTTACACCGATATTTATAACTCAAGTCCGGAGGCAGACCTTTATATGAAGACATTCCTTCGCGGAAATGAGATTGCGATTTATGAAAACCTCATCCGCGAGGCTAAGAAAACTGTCGATATCCCGATTATCGCGAGCATCAACTGCGCCGATAAAGGTGAGTGGATGAGCTTCGCAAAAGAGCTTCAGGACGCCGGTGCCGACGCTCTCGAGCTGAACATAGCAGTGTCGCCATTCGACAAGGATATCCCATCGAAAAACATTGAGGATGAAGTGGTTAACATCTTCAACGAGGTGAAGAAGACCGTGACAATACCTGTTTCGGTGAAACTCGGCAACCATTTCACAAATATCGGCAACCTCGCTTTCCGTCTTAGCATGGCAGGCGCGGCAGGTCTGGTGCTTTTCAACCGTTTCTACAACCCGACAATCGACATCGAGCAAATGAAGGTGGTTCCGGGTTCAGCATTGTCAGTTGAGGAAGAGAACAGCGACACCTTGAGATGGATATCGTTGCTCACAGCTCAGGAGATCCCTTGTGACCTCTCTGCTTCGACAGGTGTTCATTCAGCGGAAGACGTTGTGCGTCAGATACTTGCAGGCGCTGAGTCAGTGCAGGTGTGCAGCGTTTTGTATCGCAAAGGCGTGAAATACATCTCAGAAATGGTGGAAGGCGTCGAGAAATGGATGGCAAAGCATAACTTCAAGAGCATCTGCGACTTCAAAGGCAAATGCAGCGCCTCAGCCGACGTGAAAGTCTTTGAGAGACTTCAGTATTTGAGAAGAAATAACGATTTAAATTAACATAAAACATAAAAAACTATGGCAAAATACGTATGTGACGTCTGCGGTTATGTTTATGACCCGGCAGTCGGCGATCCGGACAACGGCATCGCTCCAGGAACACCATTCGACAAATTACCGGAAAGCTGGTCATGCCCACTTTGCGGTGTTGGAAAAGAACATTTCGGAATGGAATAATCGGAATCATGGACACGAAATCGTTATCAAAGATTGGATACGGTCTTTATGTCCTGACGACGAACTACGACAACATCGACAACGGCTGCATCATCAACACGGTGGAGCAGGTGACAAGCGATCCGCTGCGTTTGTCGATTGTCGTTAACAAAAACAACTACACGCACGACCTCATTCTTGACTCGTGCGTGTTTAATGTCAATGTGTTGACGACGGAGACACCGTTTAAGGTGTTCGAACACTTCGGTTTTCAGTCGGGAAGGAACGTAAACAAATTCGCGGACTGCGAGCAGGAGCTGCGCGCCGTGAACCACGTGCTGTATCTGCCTAAATTTATCAACGCTTACTTTGCCTGCAGGGTAGTGAAGACGATAGACCTCGGCACGCATACGATGTTTATCGCCGACGTGCTCGACGCAGTGCAGGTAAACGACAAAGACTCAGTGACTTACGATTATTATCAGAAAAATATCAAACCTAAGAAAAAGGTGACGAAAGGCTGCTGGGTGTGCAAGGTGTGCGGCTGGGTTTATGAAGGTGAGAATCTGCCGGATGATATCGTTTGCCCGCTTTGCAAACATGGGAAACAGGAGTTTGAGTACGTGGTACCGACGTGAAGTGAAGGGGATATGAAGGATAAGGAGGATAAGAAGGATAAAATAGAATTAAATATTAAAAATATGAAAATACAATTAGCAGAGAATATTTATTATGTGGGAGTGAATGACCGCAAGACGGAGATGTTTGAGAACCACATGGAGCTGCCGAATGGCGTGTCATATAACTCGTATCTTATTGTAGATGATAAGGTTGCGTTGATTGACCCGGTGGAGCCGGAGTTTATGGCGCAGTATATTTTCCAGGTCAAACGTATCTTGGGCGATCGCAAAGTCGATTATCTCATCGTGAACCACGACGAGCCAGACCATAGCGGCTCGGTGGGCGCTGTTTTGAGAGAGTGGCCTGAGGTGACAGTGGTCGGAAACGCCAAGACATTCGCACCTTTGGAGAACTTCTACGGTGAGGTTGCAAACAAGAAAATAGTGGCGGAAGGCGAGACATTAAGCCTTGGCAGTCATACACTTCAGTTCTTCATGGCTCCGATGTGCCACTGGCCGGAGTCGATGGTGACATACGAGCAGACCTCGAAAATCATCTTCACCAACGACGCTTTCGGAGGCTTCGGCGCCTTGAACGGAGGCATCTTCGACGATGAGGTGAACCTTGATTTTTATGAAGACGACATGCGCCGTTACTATGCCAACATCGTCGGAAAGGTGGCGATGATGGCTCTGAAGACCATTCAGAAGGCGCTGACCTTGGACATCAAGATGATTGCACCATCGCATGGCTTGATTTGGAGAAGCAACCTGCAGTGGGTCATCGACAGATACACCGCTTGGAGCCAGCATCAGAGCAAAGAAGGCGTGGTCATCGTCTACGGCTCGATGTACGGAAACACAGGCAGAATGGCTGATATCGTGGCAAGAGGCGTGGCAGATGCCGGAGTGAAAGAGATCAAGGTTTACGATGTGTCGAAGACCGAGACATCGTTCATTTTCAGCGACATCTGGAAATACAAAGGCGTGATTTTGGGCGCCTGTTCACATTACGGAAGCATCTTCCCGAACATGGTAGGTTTGCTGCATGAAATCGGCGAATACAAGCCTCAAAACAAGGTGTTCGGCCTCTTTGGCGGTGCCTCGTGGAGTGGCGGCGGTCTCAAAACGTTAAAAGAAAACGCTGAAGCTTGCAAATGGAACATCGTGAGCGAGCCGGTGGAGGTGAAGGGAGCGCCGATAAGAGAAGAGGATATCGAGAAGCTGTATAATTTAGGCCTTGAAATTGGCAAAGCTATGGTGTAGAGTTGAGGGTGTAGAGTTTAGAGTTGTTTATAAAGTTTAAAGTTTAGAAGTAAATAGTTTAATTAATTTTAAAAATTGAAGATTATGATTGAATTACCGAAATTACCGTATGAGATGAATGCGCTCGAGCCGCATATCTCACAGAAGACATTAGAGTTTCACTATGGCAAGCATCACAACGGCTATGTGAACAATTTGAACAAGCTCATTGCGGGCACTCCGTTTGAGGGCAAGAGCCTTGAGGAGATTGTGAAGACCTCGCAGGGCGGCATGTTTAACAACGCAGCACAGGTGTGGAACCACACTTTCTACTGGAACTGCTTGACGCCAAACCCGAAGAAGACCGCTCCTACAGGCAAGCTCATGGACGCCATAGTGCGCGACTTTGGCAGCTTCGATGCGTTTAAAGAGAAGTTCGTAAACGCTTGCGTGACATTGTTCGGCTCAGGCTGGGCATGGCTCGTCGCTGACAAAGACGGAAAATTGTCTATTGTGCAGACTTCCAACGCACAGACACCTCTGACAGAAGGCCTGAAGCCACTGTTGGTGTGCGACGTCTGGGAGCACGCCTATTACTTGGATTACCAAAATCTCAGAGCTAACTACGTTAACGAGTTCTGGGCAATAATTAATTGGGAATCTATTGAAAAAAGCTATTAGCTGTTAGCTAATGGCAAATACCTAATGGCTAATTATTATCTGCTTTCGACAGTTTCAAGCTCTTTATAATAAACCTGCGGGATTTCATCTTTATAGTCTTTGCTATAGAAATCAGCAGGTTTTAATAATTTCCCGAAGACGAAATCCTGGATCAAAACGAACTCGTTGCCTTCGCTGAGGAGCGCGTATTTGTGGTCAGGATCGTTGATCATATCGTGGAAATTGTCGATGTCATCATCACTATAATCATAGATGTCGGCATTGGTGCGCATGCGGAATGTGGTGACGCTGCGGCTGATGCCGTCTTTCGTTGTGAGTGTCAGTCTTTGCTGGAAAGGCGAGTTGATGATGGAGTCGCGGCGGGCAGGCTCGATATCATAAAGGAAAGCCTCGAAGCGCACGTCGCTGAACGATGTGAGCAGGTTCAGAACCTTGTTGTCGCTGAATTCTACAGGCTCGCCGTTGAGACGGTTCATGGTGTATTGATAACGTTCGTTTTCATTGATAATGAAGCCGTTATCAGGGTCGTCGTTGATCTCGAGCTTCACAGCTTGGATGTCGTTGAGTCTCGAATTGAAGATGATATGGCTGCGCCAATCGGTAGGATTTGCCGAGAATCTTGAGCTGATAGAGCCATTGAGCATCGGCAGATGTGCGACGTAGACCTTGTCACCGCCTTCTTTGAGGACGTATGTGCCTATATTGTCTTGTGTGACGCCGCCCACGTAAAACACCTTACTACGTTTCTCATGATAGAACAGTTTCACCTTGTTGAACAGGTTGATGCGCGGGAGCATCTGGTAGACCTCGACTTTGGTGTTTGTCGTAGCCATCTGTGAGATGGTGTTGTCGGTTTTCCTTACAGACACTGGCATTTTGATTCTCATACGAGTGAGGGTGTAGAGCATCTCATTGACCAGGCTTTGGTTGGCGCGATATTCGTCGTTGACAGTCCATGCCTTTCCGTCGCGTTGCAAAACGACCTGATTACCGCTTTTGTCAGCGAAGAAAAGCTTTGTGACAGAGGCGGTGTCGTAGACGGTGAAATCAGCTGCCTCGCCGCGTAATGAGCTCAGATAGCGGTTGTTACCGATGAGGATACCGGCGATGACGACTAAAATCGCGACTATAACTATTGAAATGATGTTTTTTCTTTTCATATTTGCTGTTTTATATCGTCATTTCGACCGAATTGACGGTATGTGTTTATCTATTGTATTTCTTTTTTCTTAAAACTGCTAAAACAATTCCGATCATTATCATGATGACGCTTGGCAGAACCACATTGATGATTTGCCACAGCATCGGGTTGCCGTTGACCTTGTTCATGTCGAGGAGTCGAATCTTCAGCTCGCGTGAGCGGATGTTGATAAGTCCTTCACCCTCAAGGAGATATGTCATGGCATTCTCGATAAACTGTTTGTTGCCGTATGTGATATTCGTGTATTGGTCGTAGCCTAATGGCAATGGCGAGCCGACACGTTTGTTGTTTTTCTTTGCATAGTCGAGCTGAGCGAGCTGGTTGCGGATGATGTCACCGTCGGCGATGACAATCATCGAGGTCGGGACGCTTTCCTCTTTAAAACCGATTTCTTTGGCTTCTGTGATCGACGCCGGCATGCGGTTTTCGTATAACGAGGTGAATCTTCCGTTAAGGAGATAAGCCGTTGTCATGCCTTTTTGCGGGAACATGCTCGCATTCGGGCGTTCGTTCAGGATTTCCAAAGAGATATATACCGGTGCGCTTGAAGCCTTGGTATAATCTGATGTCTTCAGAAGAGGTATTTTTTGGATCTCTGGAGCTGATGTTGTCGTTTCCAAAGAGCTTACGAAATCAGCTTTCACTGCCTCGAGGTTTCTCACGATAGGATGTTCTGACGCCGGTCCGAGCAACGGGAAATAATACCAAGGCAGAAGCGTGCTCTGCAGGTTGTTGCCTTGTCCGGTGACCAGTCCGATCTGTGCGCAAGGATAGGCGAGGAGCAGGTTTTTGTTGAGTTTGATGCCGTATTTGAACAGCTGGTCGTCGAGGTTGAGATTCATGGCGAGACCCATCGTCGACTCGGCGTTTTGCAGGCTGTCCATAGAAGCGTTGACTGCATCGATGAGCCACATCACCTTGCCTCCATACATGATATACTGGTCGAGGATAAACTTGTCTTTTTCAGAGAATGGCTCAGTAGGTCTTGCCAAAATGATGGCGTCGTAAGCCGGCTTGATGACGATGTTACTGTCAGAATCCAAGTCTCTCTTCATCAATGAGTTAAGCTGTTCATTGAGCGTGGCTCGCTTGATGATATATTTCTTTGAAAGAGTGTTTGCGATGTCGTAGACCTCGAGGTCGGCAAGCTCACCGTGACCGTCAACGAAGGCGATGGTAGGTTTCATCGTCGTGGAGATCTCTTTTATCGCGCTAATGAGCTTATATTCAAGGTCTTGAGCCGAGTTGTTGAGTACAGTCTCCTGACTTTGTCCCGATTGTCCGGAAAGGAGGTCGATGGCTTTCTCGTTTTCGCGGTAACTCATAATAATTCCAGGCCAAATCAGGATTTGCTGGATGCCTGTGTTGGTCTGCACCGTCTCTGTATAATAATTCAGACCGTTTTGCCAAAGGATTTTATATGTCTCTTGACGTTCGGCTGCGTCGCTGCTTTCCGAAGGGTTAATAAATTCATAATCAATGAATTTGGAATAGGCGCGGAACTCGTCGAGCATCTCTTTTGTCTCTTTGCGGAGCTTTTTGAAGCCTGCTGGGAACTCACCTTCGAGATAGACTCGGAAATAGACGTAGTCGTCGAGGTTTCTCAAGATGTCTTTCGAGGTGTCGGATAGGGTGTAGCGTTTCTCGGATGTGAGGTCGAAACGGGTATAGACGAATGAGCCTATGATATTGACTAACACTATGATTACCAATGTGATAATCAGTGATAGAATCTCGTTTCTCTTGATATTTTTTCTCTTGTTTTCCATACGCCCTCCTACCATTTTCTGCTAGACAAAGTGAGTTTTGTCAGGCTTAAGAACAACACTATAACGCTAAGAAAATATATCAAATCACGGGTGTCGATGACGCCGCGGCTCATTGAGCTGTAGTGCGCCGCCATGCCCAATTGTTGTATAAACAAATCTATTTTCCCGAAGAGGGAGAGCGAGTAGATGAATTCAAATCCGATGTATAGGAATCCGCAGAGGAACACCGAGAGGATGAACGCAAGTATCTGATTATTAGTCACAGAGCTGCAGAAGACGCCTATTGAGACGAATGCCGCGCTGAGGAAAAACAGTCCGATGTATGAGCCCCAGATGCCGCCGTGGTCGACGTTGCCGACAGGCATTGCGAGGCGTGAGACTGAGATGTAATAGATGAGTGTCGGGATGAGCGCGAGGAGCACGAGAGCCACTCCGGCGAGGTATTTAGCGCCGACTATCTGCCAGTCTGACAGAGGTTTTGTAAGCAGCATCTCGATGGTGCCTGTGCGTCGTTCTTCGGCGAAGAAACGCATGGTGACGGCAGGCACGAGGAAGAGAAACACCCACGGAGCGATGATGAAGAGGCTGTCGAGGCTTGCGTATCCATACGACATGATGTTAAAATCGCTGTGAAACACCCACAGGAAGAGTCCGGTGATGAGGAGGAACACCACCACCACCATTATCCCGATGAGGGAGCTTAGGAAGTTGTTTATCTCTTTCTTAAAAAGCGCGTACATAGTCAAAAATGTTTATTCACCATCAAAAGACACAGCGCTGTAGAAGCGGTAATCTTTGTTTCTTTCGCGACCGCCGAGTTCCGGGAGTTCGACGAGGACGCAGACGCCTACTACGATGCCTTCGAGTCTCTCCACGAGTTTTATCATAGCTCCGGTGGTGCCGCCTGTGGCGAGGAGGTCATCGACGATGAGCACTCTTGAGCCTGGTTTGAAGCTGTCGGTATGCATACTGATTTCAGCGCTACCGTATTCAAGGTCATAGCTTTGCGAGATGGTCTTGCCAGGCAACTTGCCTTTTTTGCGAATCAAGACCAATGGCTTGTGATTGTTGTATGCCATCGGTGCCCCGAAAATGAAACCGCGTGCCTCAGCACATGCGATAACGTCATAATCAAGGTCTTTAACCAGATCACACATCTTATCGATGGCGAGCTTGAAGCCGTCAGCGTCGTTGATAAGTGTTGTGATGTCACGAAACATTATCCCTTTTTTCGGGAAATCCGGGATAGTAGTGATATAATCTTTGATGGTTTTCATACGCAAAAATTTAGCAAGCAAAAATACTAAAAAATTTAATGTGAAATAAGATAGTTTTTTTTATAAATTTGCGAGGAGAATAATTGTTTGGCGAATTATGGTTAAAAAACGACTGTTTTTCTTGATGATTTGCCTGTTTTCGGTGGCGGTACTGAGCGCTCAGGAGTCTCGGAAGCACGCTCTCTCCGCTGATGTGGCGGCACAGGGGCTCGTTGGGTTCAACAGTACCTACAGATGGTACGGAGGTGCTGATTTAAAAGGCGTTTTGCACATCGACAACACCGATTTCACTTTGAATTTTGAGGCGCTTACCGAGAAGACGTTTTCTTTAGGCTTTACTGCCAGTACATCGTTTCAAGTTTGTACAAATGGCTTTGTTTTCGTTGATGGGACGCTGCATACGCGGGTTTTTCCACAATATGATGCGTATGAGGTGGTATATTCAGGCAGTGTGGGATATAAGATGCGTCATTTTTCGGTGCAATTAGGAATGTTTTCACGCACAATGGATGCCCTGGCCCGTGGTTGGCATTCAACCGATAGCCCTGTTACCGAACCGTTTAACTTGCTTTACAAGGCAAAATACAGCATCATGGGTTTCGACCATAATTGGGATATATATTTCGTGTGCGCAAACTACAATGATTATGAATATGAACGCATGTGGGAGCCGATGTTCAGTATGGGCGGCCATTGGGATTTCAAGGACAGGTGGCGCGCTTTGGCGGAAGGCACACTGAAGCCTGCGGGACAATTTCATGGGACAATTAAGTTTTATGAAGCTACACTAAGGGCAGGTATAATATTTAAATTAAGATGAAAAACGACATACATATCAGAATGAGGTTCCTCGCTGTGCTCGGAATGACAGCGGTGCTATTGATGTTTACTTCCTGTACAAAAAACATCGATATTCTTGGGCTTTTCATGACTTTCAACGAGTCGCCGGATGAGCGTTTTGCCCAGTCAATGTCGTACAATGACGAGCACGGATACGATAAGATTACTGGCGTTCCCGACAACTATGAGGTTTATGTGATGAGCGACATACACGTTAGCTACTCGAAGACCGACAATCTCGATCGTTTTGTATCTGATTACCTTGCCGATTCGGTGGCTGCACCGTTTGCTCTATGTCTCGGCGACCTCATCAATGCGACGGGACATTGGGATTGTTTTGCGGATCATGTGAAGCCTGTCAGCGATGCGGGACGTAAGATTTATTACACCGTGGGCAACCACGATTTGTATTTCAACCAATGGAAGGATTTTTTCTCAAGATTCGGCTCATCGACGTATTGGTTTGAGGTTCAGACTGTTAGCGGATTTAAGGATTTGTATATTTCAATAGATTCGGGTAACGGTACGCTTGGCTATGACCAGCGCAGATGGCTTGAAAACGTGTTGAAAGACAAGCAAAATCAGGGATATAGGCATATCTTGGTGTTTACGCACACTCATTTCTTCAAGAAAGACAGTTCGCAAGGTCACACCAGCAATTTTAACCTTGAAGAGACTTATGATTTGCTTGATTTATTCGACAGATACGACGTCTCGATGGTGCTGCAGGGGCATTCGCATTCGCGCGACCTGACGACGTTCAAGGATGTGGTTTATCTGAGGGTCGATGCGCTTGAAGACTATGCTCTCGATGCATATTACACGATTTTAAATATGGGAAATTATATAAATTATGAATTTGTAAAAGTTAATTAGTTATGAAATCAAATGGCAATTACGATTGGAAGTTTTCTACCGTCGGCGGTGTCACGAGAGTGAACATCGAGTCGGGACAGGACATCCTGCATTTGGATGAGCTTGACAGAAAACTCTGGACGGCATTGAGCTGCCCGCTGAAAGGATTGGAAATTGATGAAAAGACCATGACGATGCTCGACACCAACGGTGACGGCAAGATCCACATCGAGGAGATCGTGGCAGCATCGAAATGGCTCACAAAGGTCATCAACGACCCGGAATTACTATTGAAACGCGAAGCTTTCATCCCGTTCTCGGCGTTTAACACCAACGACGAAGAAGGCGCGCATCTGCTTGAGACCTCAAAGCAAATCCTTGAGAATCTTGGACTTGAAAAGAACGAGATCTCGGTAGCCGACGTCTCCGACAGCATCGCAATCTTCGCCAAGACACGTTTCAACGGCGACGGCATCATCACTGAGAACTCAGCTGACGACGAGGCTGTGAAGGCATTGATCAAGACCGTTATCGACTGCATGGGCAGCGTCACCGACAGAAGCGGCGACCCAGGCATCGACACCGACAAGATAGAGGCTTTCTACACCGCTTTGGCTGACTTCAAGGCATGGAAAGAGGCTGGCGACGCTGACAAAGACAACATTTTCCCATACGGCGACGACACAGCGGCGGCATTGGCAGCATGCATGGCAGTGAAAGACAAGATCGACGACTTCTTCATGCGCTGCAAACTCGCTTCGTTCAATACCGACAGCGCAGCAGTTTTGGATGTTTCGTCAGCAAAGATCGGTGAAATTAGCGGTAACAACCTCGCTGCAAGCACTGACGAGATCGCCACATATCCGCTGGCACGCGTCAACGCTGAGCATAAGCTGCCATTGGGCAAGGAAGTCAACCCGGCATGGGCTGGCGCTATGGCTGCGTTAAAGGCTCTTGTAATCGACAAAGAATTCAAAAAGGCAGAATACCTCACCGAAGAACAATGGGCCGGCATAATGGCTAAATTCAACGCATACAACGCTTGGATGGGTGCCAAGGCAGGTGCCGCCGTCGAAGGTCTGGGCTACGACACAGCAAAGACCATACTCGAAGAGAACAAGAAAGACGCCTTGCTTGACCTCATCGCACAGGATAAGGCTCTTGAAGCCAAGTCGAACGCCATCGACCAGGTCGACAAGCTGCTGCATCTCTACAGAGACTTCTACACCTTGCTGACCAACTTCGTGACATTCAGCGATTTCTATTCACCTGAGAAGAGAGCTATCTTCCAAGCCGGTACGCTTTATATCGATGAGCGCGCCTGCGACCTCTGCGTCAAGGTGAACGACATGGGCGCACAGGGCACTATGGCTCCGTTGAGCAACATGTACATTTTGTATTGCGACTGCACCTGCAAGAGCAAGCCAGGTAGCATGACAATCGCAGCTGTGGTTACTGACGGTGACGTCGGCGCTATCATGGTTGGCAAACATGCTGTATTCTATGATAGAGACGGTCTCGGCTGGAACGCCACAGTGACCAAGATCATAGAGAACCCTATCAGCATCCGTCAGGCATTCTGGTCGCCTTACCGTAAGATGGCTAAGTCGGTTGAGGACATGATCAACAAACGTGCCGCCGAAAAAGACGCCAAGGTGATGGCTGATGCCAACTCGAAGATTGACAACGCTAACCTCCCTGCCGACGGTCAGAAAGCAGAGGTTAAACCACCGTTCGACATCGCCAAGTTCGCTGGTATCTTCGCCGCAATAGGCTTGGCAATAGGCTTGGTAGCTTCAGCTATCGGTGGATTGTTTGAATGGCTTGGAGCACATTGGTACAACATCGTGATATTCTTCCTGATAATCATTGCGATTATCTCAGGTCCTGCTATGATTATGGCATGGCTGAAGTTACGCAAACGTAACCTCGCGCCTGTTTTGAATGCCAACGGCTGGGCATTGAACCAGAGAATCCTTGTGAACACCAAGTTTGGTGCCACATTGACAGGCATTGCTAAATATCCTGTTGTTAAGACGAAAGACCCGTTCACAACAAGAGCTCCATGGTGGAAGAGGATGCTGAGATGGTTATTCCTCATCATCTGCCTCTGTGTGGCGGTTTATTTCATCTTACCTAAAGACATGAGACCGTTCAAGAGCTGCTGCCAGAAAGCCGCAGTGGAAGAGGTGGTTGAGGCTCCGGCTGAGACACCGGCGGAATAGTTTAATAGTTTAATAGATTAAAAGAAAAATGCCGTGGATAACTCCGCGGCATTTTTTGTTTTTACATTTTTTGTGATTTAACCCATTCAAATAGCTCCAACGGCAAGTGACAATAACCGTCAGGGTTCTTTTCTAAATAATCCTGATGGTAGTCTTCGGCTGTGTAGAAGTTTTGCAATGGCATCACCTCGACGGCGATTTTGCCTGATATTTTGGCTTGTTGCTCGGTCATTACCTTGTTAATCGTTGGTAAATCATTGGCATCAACATAATAAATTCCTGTGCGGTATTGCAAGCCCACGTCGTGACCTTGCTGGTTGACGCTCGTCGGGTCGATGGCATGGAAATACATATCGAGCAGGAACTCGAGGCTGATTTTCGATGGGTCGTATTCCACCATGACGGTCTCGGCGGCTTTGGTTTCGCCGCTGCAGACCTCTTTATATGTAGGGTTTTCTTTGATACTGTTGGCATAGCCGACTTTTGTCTCGACAACGCCGTCAATCATTTTAAAATAATGCTCGGTGCCCCAGAAGCAGCCACCAGCGAGATAGATTTTTTTCATATTATTTCATTTTAAATTCCAAAACTCCACCTTCCATAATCTGCTGGTTGGTGATTTTATAGTCTGTTATCGGCTTGCCGTTGAGTTTCACGCTCTTCACATGAATCTTCTCAGGCGTCTTGTTCGGTGCTGAAATCACGAAATCGTTGCCGTTTTCGAGGTGTAATGTCGCTTTGGTGAACAAAGGCGTGCCGATGACGTATTCCGCTGAGCCGGCGTGGAAAGGATAGAAGCCGAGGCTCGAGAAGATGTACCATGCCGACATCTGACCGCAGTCGTCGTTGCCTGCATAGCCGCATGGGGTGGCACGGTAGAACTCGGAGCGGACCTGCTCGACCAGTTCTTGCGTCCTCTCAGGTTTTCCTGCGAAATTATAAAGATAAACGGTGTGATGACTCGGCTCGTTGCCATGCGCATACTGCCCTATGAAGCCGCTGGCGTTGCCGTTGACCTCGCCTGAAGTGGCGGTCAGACTGAAGTTCTCGTCAAGTTTCTTTAAAAAGGCTTTTTTGCTGCCGAAAAGGTTGATCAAACCTTGAGGATCTTGAGGCACGAACCACATGTATTGCCATGCGTTGCCTTCCACAAAGCAAGGCTGCTCGTAGCTGAGCGGGTCGAAGCCCTCGAGCCAGTTGCCGTTTTCGTCTTTTGGACGGAAGAAACCGGTCTCAGGGTCAAAGAGGTTCTTATAAAACATGCTGCGGCGGTAGAAACGCTCGTAGTCATCGGTTTTGCCCAGTTTCTTTGCCACCAAAGCCACACAGGCATCGTCGAAAGCCTGCTCCATGGTGATGCTGACGCTCTCATTTTGAAGAGTCTGCGGCAAGTAACCATATTGTTCCCAGATCTCGAAAGGTGAATTGTAATGGCTGCGTGTACTGCTCTCAACCATCGCCTGATAAGCTTCTTCCACGTCGATGCCCGGAATCTCTGCCAAAATGGCATCAGCCAAAACCGGGATGGCGTGGTTGCCGATCATGCAGTAGTTGTCCTGACCCCAAAGGTCCCAAATCGGGAGGTAGCCGTAGGTTTGGTGATGAAGAACCATGTCGCGGACGAACTGTGCGGCGATATCAGGTGCAATCAAAGTGTAGAGCGGATGCGCTGCGCGGAAGGTGTCCCACAGACTGAAGGTGCTGTGATAGGTCTGTCCCTCAGGCATCTGCTTGATTTCGAAGTTGGTGTCCATGTAACGGCCGTCGACGTCGCTCATGGTGTTTGGCTGCATCAAAACATGATACAGACCTGTGTAAAATATGGTTTTCTGCTCGTCGGTGCCTTCGATATCGATGCGGCTGAGTTCTTTTTGCCAGACATCGTGAGCATTTTGAACATATTCGTTGAAATTCCAGCTTTGAGCCTCGGCGAGCATGTTTTTGCGTGCACCGTCATTGTCGACAGGCGAGATGGCGACTTTCACGATAAGTTCCTGATTGTCAGTATCATCAAAACTTAAAGCGGCACGCAATGTCCTGCCATTCACCACATCGCTGTTGCCGACGTTGAGACTGCCATTCATTAAAATGTGCTTGCTGATTGGCTTTGAGAACTCAGCGCGGAAATAAATTTTACGCAGCTTCGCCCATCCGCAGACCACGCGATAGCCTTCAACGGTATGGTCGTCGACGATGCGAATCTGAGCCTGAATGATGTCGTAATAACGGCGTCCTGAATAATATGCGTCGCCACGATAGGTGCCGCGGTCGAGGTCTAAAACCACGTTTTGCTGCTTGCCTTTCGGGAAGGTATACTTCGTGATTCCTGTTCTGACAGTCGCCGAAACCTCAACATTCACGCCGCTTTCCTGCAAAAACACCTGATAATATCCCGGTCTTGCAGCCTCATTTTCATGGCTGTAATGCTGACCGAAAATGGCATTTTTCAGTTGTTCTGGCGTCACTTCTTCAGAAACCGGCATCAGGCTCACGTCGATGAGATCGGTGCAGCCTGTTCCGCTGAGATGCGTATGCGTGAAGCCGTAAATCACATCTTTGTTGTAATCGTAGCCCGAGCAAGGGTCCCACGTTACCATCTGTTCGGTCTCAGGACTGAGTTGCACCATGCCCTGCGGCATCGTCGCGCCGGGGAAGGTACTTCCGCTCAAAGCGCCAGTCTCGTCGGTCTGAGTGCCGATGAATGGGTTCACATATTTAGTGTAATCGTTGGCATTTTGCGCCAGCATAATAAATGGCAGCAGCATAGCCGCCAGAAGTGTCATGTATTTTTTCATTTTCCCTCTTTTTTAATGTCAGGCATCAGTCGTTGCACGATTTTTTTGTCATAGAAGAAACGGCCTGCAATGACGCGGATGATAGTATAGGCTGGTATTGCGGCAAGCATTCCCAAGATGCCTCCGATATGTCCTGCCATCAGCATCACGATGAAGATCTCGAGCGGTGTCGCCTGGATGCTGGTGGAGTAGATGATTGGCTGAAGCACGAAGTTGTCGACAAGCTGCACCGTCAGCATTATCGCAATGATAATCAATGCAAAAATCCAGATATTGACGTCCAAGCCGACGCCTGCGCCGTAGTGGAGCACCATGCCGAGCAATGCGCCGAGGATCTCACCGATGATAGGTCCCACATAAGGAAGGATATTGAGGATTCCGGCGATGAACGCGATGCCGAGTGCATAGCTGACGCTGATGCGGGCGATGAGCCACAGACCCAGGAAATTGAGGAGGGCGACGCCAAGCATCTCAAGGAGAAGTCCCACAAAATAACGTGAAAGCAGATGCTCAATATCTACAATCGCCTCGGTCACTGAAGCCTCAATGCGGTCAGGAACCAGGGCGGCGACAATATTGGAGAACAGATTTTCATTTTTTACGAAGAAGAAAGAGATGAACACCACGGCAAACAGTCCGATGGCGAGGTCAATCACTATAGAGCCTACCGAGCCGATGAGACCGGTGATGTCGAAGTTTGCCAACATACCTTTCAGGTAATTGAACAGCGTTCCAATGGCGTCGAAATCTTCGCCCAGACTTGGGAAAATACCGATAATCCATTTGTTGATGGTATCGCTAAAATTAGCGTCGGAGCTGTTGATATTGCTGAATAGTGAGGCGTCGTTGATAATTCTTGTTATTACAGGAATTACCAGGAGTATCACCATCAGCAGCAGTGCTATGACAAGGATGATTGACAGTATTGACAGCAGCCAGTCGGGAGCGCTTTTTCCTTTGATGCGGATTTTTCCCATGAGGCGTGCCACCGGGCGGCTGATGAGCGACACCACAAACGCCAAAACGATATAAATCAGCACGGTGCTGAAGTACCAGCACACCGAGCACACAACAGCTATAATACCCACAATAATCAGGTATTTCGCCAGTTTTTCAACGTTGGTAAGCTTTTCCATATAGAGATGTTTTTGCAAAAATACAAAAATTTATTCCATAGTTTAATGAAAAAATTTGCCGGATGTTCTTGAAATTTAGTTTTTGGTGTTCAAAAATGTCTTTAGTTTAATGAAAGGAAATCTTATTTCTTTTTTACAAAACTTATAGTTTTATTCAAGAAAAATTGCTAATATTGCAGATTGAAAAATTATAGATATAAACAAATATAGGTTTGTGCCTATTAGTTTGTAAAAAATTGTGATATGAACGATTATATACAAAAAGGAATAGAAAAAGGGCTTATCTCATTTAATGATGATTATAGTCGAATTACATACAAACATGTAAATAAAACATGTAATTATTTGGACCCGGAAGAGCAAATCGAGGCTGAATCTTTTTTGAAACTGGTTCTTGTTTATAATTACCCAGTCCAGAGAATCAAGTTATTTGAAAAAGTAACGATGGGTGCCAGTAAAAAAGAGGCGGATATTATCATATATGAGGATGATCTATGTCTTAATCCTTCTATCATTGTTGAATGTAAAAAGCAAGAAGTATCCGAAGCGGAATTTCTTCAAGCTATAGAACAGGCTGCAAGTTATGCATACGCTCTTTCTGGAACTGTTAAGTATATTTGGACAACGTCTGGTATTAAGAATTCATATCTGCAAATAGATAAAGAGCGTCAAACTAGAATACAAATTCCTAACATACCAATATTTGGCAAAGCTGTTCAAAAATACAATTTCGTAAAAGGTGGTCGATTACGAAATGAAGATCCGGGAAATGATGTTATCAAGCAGCAATTTTTTGATCTTGAACAAGTATCTGAAAGTGAATTGACAAATCGTTTTAAAAAAGCACATCAATCTCTTTGGGCAGGAGGTGAACTTAATCCTTCTGATGCTTTTGACGAATTGGACAAACTTATTTTCTGCAAGATTTGGGATGAGCGTAAACCACGTAAAAAAGGCGAACCTTATGATTTTCAGATATTCGACATAGAAAAACCAAAGAATGCCACACAAAAAGACATTGATGCCATAGAACAGCAAATTACTATGGATTTGGCGAAACGAATATTTGCTTTGTATGAAGAAGGACGAAATAAGGACAAAGAAGTTTTCAAAGATAATATCCGATTAACACCACAGCGTATTCGTACTGTTGTTAGTTATTTGCAAGAAGCGAATTTGTCAAAGACCGACCTTGATAGTAAAGGCAAGGCCTTTGAAACATTTATGGGTTCATACTTCCGTGGAGACTTTGGCCAATATTTCACACCACGCAATATAGTAAAGTTTATTGTTGATGTGTTACCTATTAAAAATGACTCAAAAGTGCTTGATACTTCATGCGGAAGTGGTGGATTTTTGCTTTATGCTTTGGATAAAGTTCGTAAACAGGCAGGAGATTATTTTGATGCAGGAACAGTAGACCATTATAACCATTGGCATGATTTTGCTTCAAAAAATCTCTTTGGCATAGAGATTAATGAACAGATTGCACGTACAGCTAAAATGAATATGATTATTCATGATGACGGACATACTAATGTTATATCCAGCGATGGACTTTTACGTGACAATGTGTTAATGGAAAAAACGGCAAATAAAGGATTTGAATATGGTACTTTTGATGTAATAATTACCAATCCACCTTTTGGTAGTACTGTAAAACAAACAGAAAAAGCTTATTTGCATCAGTATTTATTTGGCAACAAAGATGTTGATTGGCTTGATACGAAAAACTCGGCTGTTAAAGAACGAGACAGTCAGAGTACAGAGATTTTGTTTATAGAACAAGATAAAAATTTCCTAAAAGAAGGTGGTTATCTTGCTATCGTTATTCCTGATGGTATTTTAACAAATAGCAGTTTACAATATGTTCGTGACAACATTGAAGAATGGTTCCGTATTGTAGCGGTTGTAAGTATGCCTCAAGATGCCTTCAAGGCAAATGGTGCAGGTGTAAAAAGCTCTGTCCTGTTCCTGAAAAAATGGAATAACAAACAAAGCCAAAGAATCATAGATACTAAACTGAAGCTCCAGGAGCGCATAAAAAAAGAGGCGAATTATAATAAGATTGTAGAAAAACTGGAGGAAACGAAGAAAGATATAATAAAGAATCATATAGGCTTTGATAATAATACTGGCTATACGGATAAAAAGTCAATAGAAAAGACAGACAGTTTTATTGAATGGAAAAAACAAATAACAGAACAATATAAGCAAAAGCTTGATGATTTTAAAGAACAGTTAATTGAAGATTACACAACAATGCTTAAAAAGGAAATTGTTGATTATCCTATATTCATGGCAATAGCTGACCAGATCGGATATGATGCTACTGGAAAAGAGATACCGACAAATGAATTGGAGATGATTGGTGAAGAATTGAAAAAGTTTATAGCAAACATATAAAATTATGAGACTTACAGGAATATTGGGGAATTCATTAAATGGTCAGCTCTGTTTGAGGGGTTTTGCAAAAATTAAAGATTTGGCACGAGTCTCAAAGGCGGATTATACATATCAACGAAACCCCATTGACAGAAGTGACATATCTGATTTTTTAGAAACACAAGCATATTTGTTTTTTCCTGAAGTTATATTGGGATATAAAGTCAAATCAAAAGGTTCGGAATCTGCAATCAAACTAATTCAAGAAGGTAAAAAGGCAAAGTCGGAAGAAGGGAGTTTCACAGTAAAAAAGATAAGTGGAGAAACGGAAAAGTATGTAACCATAGAGATTGATGAAACAATAAATCCACAGCCATTTAGCCGCATAGATGGAAATCACAGATTGTTAGCTGCAGAAAAATCAATTAATCCAAAAGTTGAAAATATGGTTGCTCCATATTGCTTACTGTTAGGAGAAAACACAATGGATTTTGATAAAGCAACAAAAGTATTTTTCCATAATATCAACACAAAAACCATTCCACTTACATCGGAAGAGAATCTTAAGGTTTTGATAGATGATGAAAAGAATTTCACCAATGATGAATTGGTGGAAATATTTGGAGGGAAACATCCCATTAAAACAAGAGAATTGGTTAACAAAGCAAAACCTGAGATATTTGGAAATATTCAGCATATAATAAAAGATCAGTATCGGACATATCTCAATAATACTTTTTGGCATTTACTAGAAGATGGTGAGGATGAAAACAAAATAATTGACAAGGTTGTTAATTCTTTGCAAGCAGTTAATACTCTTTATGGATCTGAACCTCAATTAAAAGCAAATGATAGCTTGGGTATATTAACAGCTTTCCTTTATTATCATGTAAAAGACGAAAGTGCAAAATTTGATATGTTCAAGAATTGGATTCTTAACAATCAAATATTTAATGCAAAAGAAGTATCGGCAAAAAGCATTATTAATATCTTTGACAATATTATTGCATCTGAGATGAAGGTTTTTGTTGCGATGCCGTTTTTTGAAGAAAAGGTCATAGAAGATTATAATCACATATATAGCGACACTATTAAGAAAATAGCGAAAAACTATTCCATCAATATTTCTCTTTATCCAATAATGAACAACAAAGGAGCTACTCAAGATCAAATACAAGATATTATCAATAAAATAAAGGAGTGTAAAATCTGCTTTGCTGATATTACAGACAATAATCCTAATGTATCATATGAAATGGGCTGGGCACGTGCATTGAAAAAGGACGTGATTATTGTTAAGAGAAAAGGATCTGTTGAACCTAAATCTGACTATAAGAATGACACATATCACGAGTATGATGATTCTGCTCGTTCTACAGATTTAGCTCGTGTTATTAGAGAAAATATAGTAGAAGTGTTGGAAAAGAATTATGGGTTGATTAAAAAGTAAAGCTATGTCGTATCAAGTACCTCATAATATTGACTTAAACAAGATTTTCCTTGTCAATCGTTCTGAGATTGAAGGAAGATTAGATCCTTCGATTTACAGACCCCAATTTAAGTTCATCTCAAACAAATATAAAAATGTAAAACTGTCAGAAATAGCTTGGATTGATCCAACTTGTAATTTTGGAAAAATAAAAGAAGTGTCTTTTGTCCCTATGGATGCAATTGATTCCGTTAATGGAACTATAGCCTATAAAGGAGTGAAAACGGTTGAAGAGACAAAAGGATTTACTAGATTTAAAGAGGGGGATCTTCTCTGGGCTAAAATAACACCATGTATGCAGAATGCAAAGTCTGCAATTGCAATGAATCTTTTAAATGGATATGGTTGCGGGTCAACAGAATTTTTTGTGATTAGAACTAAAGACGAAAAAGTTGTATTACAGGATTATCTATTGTTTTTGTTGCGAGATGAAAAAGTATTAAAATCTGCCGTGAATTATTTTGGAGGTTCCGCTGGCCAGCAAAGAGTTTCACCTTTGTTTCTAAAAACGTTTAATGTACCTCTTCCAGATATTAATGAACAAAACCGTTTTTGTGAATTAGTTCGAATAGCCCAAAGAATAAAACAACAAAAAGAGCAACAAGCCGAGGCTTTGTTAAATTGCATTGATGATTATATTCTTGGCGAATTAGGCATCAAACTTCCGGAAATGAAATCACAAGCATTGAAAAATAGAATGTTTATAGTGAATTTCAAAGAAATTAATGGTGGTAGGTTTGATCCCAAAAGCGTTTTGTTTTTGGGAGAATCTGCAAAAAGTATGATATATGAAAATGTACAATTGCAACAAATCGCTAAAATAGAAAAAGGAGATGCTATAACTAGTAGCGAAGTAAATAAGGATGGGACATATCCGGTTATTGCAGGTGGACAGACGAGCCCCTATAATCATGACAAATACAATTATAAAGGGGATGTAATAACAGTAAGTGCATCTGGCGCATACTCGGGTTATGTTTGGTATCACAATGATCAAATTTTTGCATCAGATTGTAGCGTGATTTATGCAAAGAATAATCAATTTACGACCAAGTATCTTTTTGAGGTTTTAAAATCTCAACAATCTCATATTTATTTGCTTCAACAGGGTGCAGGACAACCTCATGTTTATCCAGACGATTTAGCGAAGTTATGGATACCTGTAGTTTCATTATCCAAGCAGCAAGAAATAGTCGGTCATATTACAGCTATTCGTCAACAAGCAAAAGCATTGCAAGAAGAAGGGGAGGCGATATTGGAGCAGGCTAAGAGAGAGGTTGAAGGAATGATAATAGGATAGTTTTTAAAAACAATATTATGAAAATTAAAATAATCAAAAAATACAAATCCATAAAAGCGCCTCAAGAATTTGAGTTACCTGATTTCGTGGTATTAACAGGGAAAAATGGTAGTGGTAAAAGCCATTTAATGGAGGCAATGAATAATATGGAATACTGTAGCGTGAGTGAAAATGGAAAACTTTTAAACAAAATAAAATATATTGGTTTTAATGGTTTAAATCCTCATATTGACGAAAATTGTGATTATCTTGGGTTAACAAGTAATCGTAAACAAATGTGGAATACTATAAAAAGCTACTTACAAGATTTTAATACTTTTAACAAACATCATCATTGGAGTATAGATCAGTATTTGAATTCAGATAGAAATAGGAAACGCATACTTGGCCCGTGGGTTGAGCTTGTTGGTGACAAAATAGAAGATATTACGGAAGAACTATTTGCTGAAAAGTATGAAATATCAAGCGATGAAATTTTCTCTAGTCAATTTGCGTCTATTTTTAAACTTTATCATATTCGATTAATAGATAATGAATTCAACAAGTTTTTGAATGAGAAAGAACAAGGTTCTTATAAAGTTTTATCTGATGAAGAATTTGAAAAAGCATATGGTCCTAAGCCCTGGGAACTTATAAACAAAATGTTGTCAAGAGCACATTTGACCTATCAGGTTAATCATCCAAAAGGCAATACCAAAGAACTGGATTTTCATTTATGCCTCAAAGATATAAATACAGGAACGGAAATCCAAGTTAATGATTTATCTACTGGAGAAAAAGTCTTAATGTCGTTAGCATTGTCTATCTATAATTCAAAAGAGGAAAATGCAAAACCAGATGTCTTATTATTAGATGAGCCCGATGCTCCACTGCATCCTGAATTTTCTAAAGTTTTTATTTCTGCAGTAGAGAATAGCATTGTTAAAGAAGCTGGCGTAAAAGTTATTGTTTCGACACATTCACCAACAACAGTCGCAATTGCCCCAGAAGAAAGCTTGTATCATATGAATAAACAAACAAGCTGTCCGGAAAAGATAACAAAGCAACAGGCTGTTAACATTTTGGTTCAAGATTTAGATAATATACGATTGTCTTTTGAAAACCGAAGACAGGTGTTTGTTGAAAGTGAATATGATGTTCAGTATTATAATAAGATTTATAATCTCGTTTCACAAAAATACGTCACACCAACATTGCCTCAGTTTCTTCCTCCTAAAAGCAGTAAGGGATCAAATTGTAATGAAGTTAATGAAATCGTAATCGCTCTTCGGCAGTTAGGAAACGATTTGGTTTATGGTATACAGGATTTTGATAATAAGAATCATGATTCTCAATATGTATTTGTCTTAGGAGTAGGAAATCGCTATGCTATTGATAATTATATTTTTGATCCAATTTATGTGGCTTTCCTTTTAATTAGAGAGAATATCATAAAGACTGAAGATATGGGATTGCCGCCATTCACTTACATAGAATTAGCAAAACTAAGTGATGAACAAATTCAGTCTTCAATAAACTATGTAACAAAAGCACTTCAATTGTCATCAACAGATGAACTAGAGTATAAAACGCAAGAAGGAAAGATTTATAAAATTTCCAAAGACTATTGTTTTATTCAAGGACATTCGTTGGAAAGCAAAATAATTAACCAATGGCCTCAATTAAATGCTATAGCAAAAGGAGGTGGAGATAACAAACTGAAGAACTACATTTTAGATACTGTATGTAAAGATTATCCAGATTTTATATCCATAGACTTTGTGGACTTATTTAATAGAATAGTTTGAGAGACCAAAATCTCCTTTTTTACTATTTACTGCTAGGATAGTTGGAAGGAGACTTGATTCATTGAAAACAAATCATGATACATTATAACAAGAAAGTTATTAAAGCATGAGCAAAGAAATGGAAACAACAAAAGACTACCAGCATCTTGTTGATGGAATTGGTAGTTTGCTGACAGAGGGTAGGCGTAATGCTGCGTATGCCATTAATACGGTTATGGTGGAAACCTATTGGCGCATTGGGCAATATATTGTTGAGTATGAGCAAAAAGGGAATGAGAGAGCCGTTTATGGTTCCGACCTTATCAATCGTTTGTCCCGCGACTTGACTCAACGATATGGCAAAGGATTTGGAAAAAGCAATCTGCTGTATATCAGAAAATTATATGTTTCGTTCCCAAAAAGTGGGACACTGTCCCACCTTTTGACATGGAGCCATTATTACGAGGTGCTAAAGTGCGACGACCTTAGGGAAATGAACTTCTACATCAAGCAATGCGAAAATGAACAATGGAGTGTTAGGGAACTGAAACGCCAAATGAAAAGCATGTTGTTTCACAGGCTTGCCTTAAGCACCGACAAAGAAGGTGTGATGGCCTTGGCTACAAAAGGTCAGCAACTGACCACGCCTGAAGACATCATACGAGACCCTTACGTATTCGATTTCGTAGGTCTGCCAGATAGGTTTCGTTATTCTGAAAAAGACCTTGAAGATGCTCTAATCAACAACATGCGGACATTTTTGTTGGAGTTGGGCAAAGGTTTCGCTTTCGTTGGTCAGCAATATCGTGTGAGTATCGCCGGCAGACACATGTATGTGGATCTGGTGTTTTATCATCGCATACTGAAATGTTTTGTGCTGATTGACTTGAAGCGCGGAGAGATTCAGCATGAAGACATAGGTCAGATGAATTTGTATCTCAACTATTTCAAAGCCGAAGAAAACGTAGAGGGAGACAATGAACCTATTGGCATTGTGCTTGGTTCGTCAAAAAACAAACTTATGATGGAATATGCCCTGAATGGAATTACCAATCAACTTTTTGCCGCTCAGTATCAACTCTATTTGCCAAACCGAGAGGAATTGCAGGCACGTCTCGATTTGTTGTTGAACGAGATGGATGATAAAAAATGAGTGAGTAATTAGGTAAAACAACAGAAATATCTCAATTTTTAAATACTTGATGAAGTGTCATTTGGGAACTTGGCTTAATTTTGTTTGGGAACTTGGCAACTAAAACAATATTTTCCGCTACCTAAATTTTTAATCTCATATCCTTTTTTCGTTGGAATCCAGACTTCGGCTTCGATGTTGGCGGGGATGGTGATATTCCATTCAAGGCGATTTCCATGGCGTTTCCAATTGCTCTCGATGCGGCCGCTGACGGAGTTGTAGGTGCAGTTCATAAAGTCAAGACCGTCAATAGGGTAGGGTTTCAGCTGAATCTTTTTGTAGCCTGGCTCGAGGGCGCGGATGCCACCGAGATATTCGTATTCCCAGAGAATGAGGTCGCCGAGGAGCATCACGTGGTTGGCGGAGTTCATCGATGGGTCGGCTGTGTTGCCGTTCCAGAGCTCCCAGACGGTGGTGGCACCGTTGCGGACCATGTAGCCCCAGCTTGGATAAGTGTCGT
>Ga0310690_10003097_pt1 | contig 25596 bp, 38 predicted proteins | sample AusTroGonzalo_MG_2_FD_207661 | JGI IMG/M metagenome (GOLD analysis project Ga0310690, IMG submission 207661) | Bovine rumen microbial communities from tropical cattle in Woodstock, Queensland, Australia - Gonzalo_04 (v2) (version 2) | ecosystem: Host-associated > Mammals > Digestive system >... | reverse complement strand
AACGGCACAGCATCAGATCCAGAAGGCCCAGACGAAGGCACCGAACAGGCTGAACGATATGCAGAAAGTATATGGGCTGAAGAGTGGGCTTATTGGGAGTAACCTATGGACAGAAGCTTTGTAAAAGTAGACATAACTATTAACAAGATTGACTGGCTTATTCGAAAAACAAGGATGGAACTTGAGAAAGGAGGACTATGTAATTTTTAATATTGACATATAATGATAACTATAATATACTATAACTATTAAACAACTATTAACAAAGGAGAATTGAAATGGACGCAACTGTCACATTTTCAAAAGAATTTAAACAAAAAGCTAACAAACCACTTGGCAACGTTGAGAAGCGTGAGCTACGCATTCAGCGACTTGTCGAGGCAGATAAAGATGGAAGACTAGCGAAGGCAAAGACACGCTATGATGTTGGTGCCCTTGCTGGCTTTACTAGAGCACAAAGAACGAGTGGATACCTATGGACATATCACCTTATTAAAGATGGTATCTTGAAGGAACACATTATGAACTATACGAAGGATGGACATGCAGAGTATGAATACCATGTATCTATGCCAAAGAAGGATGAACCATATACAGTATCAGGTGTAGCTCCGGAATCAAAGTTAGTCGCAAAGGAAGAACCAGTTATCTTGAGCAGGGCTTATGAGCCAAAGGCACAAACTGTGACCCTTACAAATGTACATCCAAAGGCGACTATCAAATTGGCACATATCGAGTTGGTGCTTGAGGACATGCCACTTAAGGATATCGCAGAACTTGTACGTACTCTTGACAAGGAGGCTTAATGGGAAAGATGTCGCAACTACATGCAGACCTCACAGAACAAGCTGCAGACCTAGGGTTCGGCAGTATTGAAGAGGCAGAGGAGCATGGCTACAAAGTTGACTATGTTAATGATACATTGACTATGCCAGAAGATCCAGTTGCACAATTGTCAATAGCACATGAAGCATGGGAGAGAAAGCGTGACTACTACGCAGACTGTCTCGATGACCTATTTGGATACTTAAGTGCAAGGGGTGACGTGCCAGATTCATATCTAATTAAATTAAATGGAATAGCAAAATTCCTAAGGGAGTGTAAAGATGGATGCTAAAGAAAAAGAAATGCTGTTTATAATGCTTAATGCAATTGTAAGTCAGCTCTATTCATTGGAACTTATGATGGGTGATGCCTATGTTGGCAAACTCAACCTTAGATTCTCAAGTAATATCTTAGACCAGGACATGAAGATGTCGGCTAAGATTGCAGAAATGGTCGACAAGTATTTAAATGAGGAGAAAGAAGATGACAAGAAAGGAAAGATTAGACGACGCATTAAGTAAGTGGGATTTCTACGAAATAGCAAAGATAACATTAGAAGAGGAGGAAAATGAAAATTAAGGTGCACTACGCAAAAGATACACTGGAAGGTGATCTCGAGGAATACGACTTACAAGTAAAGTATTCCAAGAAGGATGACCGTTATCCTATCGACTTCAAGATCGTAGAGGAAGATGGCACATACTGCGCAGAGGTGTGGGGAGACGATCCACATTGCGTGAATGTCGAATGCGAACACCCACGCGTTGAGTATTCTGATGACGAATGCGTAGGCGAATGCCCAGTATGTGGGCAGACTTGCTTCTGGCATTGGGAGACTACAAGCGATGGCAACTGTATTATGAAAGAGCGTGTAGTCGACGAGTGGTTGGCACGTGAACGTGACAATACTGGCATCATCGGCAAAGAAATCGCACGATTACTGGAGCGTGAATAATGGCAGAGCTTTTTGATTTTCAAAGAGACTCTGTTGATAGGTTGCTTAACACTAAAGCACATATTATGGTTGCGGGGTGTGGATCAGGTAAGAACCCGACAAGTATGGTGTGGGCGAAGGAGTGCTGCGAGAGAGAAGGCAAGAAGAAGATAATAGTAGTGACAACTGCATCTAAGGCACGGACTACCGATCATCAAGATGATATGGATGCGTTCTGCCCAGGATATAGGAAAACACTATCATACTTCTCGGTCCTCTCGTGGCACAAGCTCGCAGCGTGGGTGAAACAGAATTTCTACAGTGCCAAGGATTATGTGTTCGTTTTTGACGAGGTACAGCGTGGTTCGGCAGGTGTAAGTTCGGGGATGGGAAAAGCATTCCTGAAGATTACAAGTCAAACATCGAACTGGGCTGGGTTCACGGGCACGCCAGGAGACAACTGGCTGAAGTTCTACCCATACTTCGTGGCGTGTAAGATGGTGAGAAATAAAACGCAGTTCCTACAGAACTACGCTATAGTTCAAACCTACAAAGGCTACCCAGAGATCACAAGATGGGTGCACGAGGACGAGTTGAAACGAATGTGGGCCATGATTAGTTATGCGCCAGACACGAGCGACGTGGAGAAACAGTTGCCAAGTGAAACGCATAAGACGATCTACTTCGACAAGCCTACTAAGTACAACAAGGTTCTCAAGACACGTACAAATGAGGCAGGTGAGTTCCTGGATACTGCAGGAGCACTTGTGGCAGAGCTTCGCAGGCAATGCTTCACGAAGGACAAGCAGGAATGGATCAAAGATCTGGTGACAGATATAGAGTCAGGGTGCGTGTTCTTCTACAACTACATCGCCACTGGTGATAAGTTAGAGGAGATCGTGAAAGCTGCACTTGGCAAAGAGGGGAAAGTGTGGCGTATAGATGGCAAGCACCATGAGATACCTACGGCAGACACAGTAGGCCCGAAAGACATGGTGATATGCCAATGGCAATCAGGGTCGGAGGCATTGAACCTACAGTTCTTACATTACTGGGTGGCAGTTGAACTTTGTTACTCGTATTCTACAGCTATACAAGGACGGGGGCGTATCAAGCGTGTGGGGCAGAAACACCCAATGACGTTCTGGTATCTATTAACGACAGGTACAATCGAGCAAGACGTCCTAGACATACTGAAGAATAAGGGTGAGTTCGCAGCCGAAGAGTGGTGCATATCAAAAGGGCTTCATTTTTCTGAATAAAGTTGGTATAATGCAGTTATGACAAGAGAAGAATATTTAGCAAAAAGAAAAGCATACTATCAGAAAAATAAGCACAAATGGAAAGAATACGCATCATCTCATAGAGAGGAGATAAATGCTAAACAAAGAGAAAGGAGAGCAAATAACATAGATCGCTACCGAACAGTAGCAAAAAAATGGAGAGAGGATAACAAGGAAAAGATATCTGAATATAGTAAAAGATATCATAGTTCTGAGAAAGGCCAAGCAAGATATAAAAAATATTATGAAGAGCATAAGCTTGAGTTCATAGAGAGAGCAAAAAAGAGCAATTCAAAACACCCAGATGAAAGGCGTGCTCAGTCTAGAGTGAACCATGCTAAAGCACGTGGGAAACTCATAGAACGACCATGCGAAATCTGTGGAGCAACTCCAGCTGACGCCCATCATGATGATTACAATAAGCCACTTGAAGTGAGATGGCTATGCAGAAAATGTCATGCAGAATGGCATTCTAAGAATGAACCAGTTAGGTCTCTGAGCAGAACTGGTGTATAAGTAAAAAACTAATAGAAGGAGAAATAGAATGACAAAAGTAGAAAAGAAGAGAGCAAGAGCAGCGAAGATCCTAGATAAGTATGGAGATCCTGCGCTAGATAGACTAACACGCCACGTGGCAAATGAAACAGGCGTGATGGAGCTGTCTTTGGCGTACACAGACTACGTGGTGAATAAGCATCACGAGGATACTGAAACCAAATTTGCTATAGCATGTTGGCTCATGGCAGCAGTGTTTGCATTACTGATATTATGGGACGTGCGATTTGCATTCCCGGCATGTATAATGTTCGTCAATGCAGTGTACTATGAGCTATTAGCTAGGATGCGACACATGCAGGCCGAGCATTCTAAACATACAATAATGATCGCCGCTCTCGGTATCGTAGAGCCGGCAGAAAAGGAGGAAGAAGATGAAGAGTAATATAAGTTCAGAAGATGCTGACAAACTAATCAGAGCTGGTGGGCATATTGGCGAGAAGCATGACACGCTACTAGGCAGGACGTTAGCCGTACAGGTTGACGAATACCTTATGAAGATCTATAGGCTAGTCAAGGCTGCGTACCCTAATAAGATCGGGTTCGATGCACAGGTTGTCGAGACGGTCGACGAGAATGGAGAAGACGACGTGGTCGCTAGGTTCTGGTTCTTAAGTGACAACCTAGATGTCGAGGAAGAAGAATGAAACTAAAGAAACTAGAAGAGCTGATCTCGCCAGTTAGCTATGGGGCAACGAGCGGAGAAGAGATCGAAACCACCTATGAGTGTCCGTGTGGCAAAGGGACAGTGAAGGAATACAACGAAGCTGTGCCTGGGTTCAGAGACCACAGTGTGTATTGCCAATGCGAAGAATGTGATTTAAGGTACAAGTTCAAATTTAATGGAGAATACGAATCGAAATAAGGAGAATAAATGGATTTAGATTATATAAAACAACAGATAGAGGATGCTTTTGGCAGAGAGCGAAAGCATCGGGAGGAGGAGAGAAAAGCCAAGCGAGCAGAGTATAATAGAAAGTACTGGGCTGAGCACAAGGACGAGATCCGTGAGCATCGTAAGTTCACACGTGCAAAGCGCAGTGCCTGGCAACGAGAGTGGTACGAGAAGAATAGAGATAAGTGGAATGCATATATGAGAGAGCGTTACCAGAGCAAGAAAGTTAACAAAGGAGAAGATGAGTAGAGATCCAGATCTACATAAATTCGTAATAGAAAATTTAATTAAACTTGATAGAAGGAAGAGGAGATATAAATAATGGCATACGCCGATAAATGTTTTTACTTTGACTGGGGGAATAGGGAAGTAAAGCTAGAAGATTTTGATATATATGACCATATATCTGTCCGTCGTCGTGACCTCTGGGACGAAGAAAAAGAGGAAGGCGGCCACAATGTAAGTATTGAACTCTGGGTAAAAGAAGATGAGCGGGGTAAACACGAAGACAGAGAGGTTGTATTGTCACGAGACAACGCTATGGTCCTAGCAACCAAACTAATGCGTGCGGTAGCAGAGTTAGATGCAGACGAATACACAAGCGATCTTCGACAGGATGTGGCACTTCTGAAAGAGGTTGCTGGCGATAAATTCGACAAGGCAGAGGATAGGTGGAGAGAGCACAACTTATTTAGAGAGTCTAAAGGTGGTTTAATGGGAGCTATAAATAATTTCCTAGATACGCCTATGGGGAAAGATGCTCTCGAACAAATGAAAGGAGACGAAGATGAAAGAGAAGCAGAACCTTGAGCTAATACAAGAGGTCTGTGATTGGTATTACAAGAAGACTGAAGATCCGTTCTACGAAAAGATTTCTAAGCAGGTCAAACGTAAACTAGCGAAGGGGTAATGGGGGGCTTGCAATAATTCGCATATCGTGTATAATAACTACTGAGGGATACGTCCCTCACCCTATAAAACTTAACACTACAATTAGGAGGAAGCTTTGAATATAATCAAAGGTCCCGTCTATAATGCGCCGAAGCTCATGATTTATGGGTTGTCTGGCACAGGTAAGTCTAGTCTGGCGAACACATTGAGTAAGCCACTATTCCTAGACTTCGAGGGTGGTCTGAACCGTATCGGTCCAGATCGCTTAGGGACATATCTAAACCTAGATGCCTGTTACAAAGACCTCGCCGAGTTGTACCATGTGGCCGAAGCCGGCAAGCGTGAATACGATACGCTTGTTGTCGATAGCGTCGACTGGTTGGTACGTAAGGCCGTGGAAACCGCAGCCGGTATCGACAAAAATCATCTCAAAGAAACTCTTAACCGTTCCAATGGTGGTTATGGAAATGGTAAGCAGGTTCTCGAGAATGAGATTAGAACCAGGCTCTTGCCTATGCTAATGACGTTGAATAAGCAGGGCTACGGCATCTGCTTAATCGCTCATGCAGAACGCAAGGACTTGATGGACGCTGACGGTGTTGACACCGAGCGTATTGCACCTAAGATCGACATCAACACGATGAACGTATTTGTCGAATGGTGTGACGAGGTATTTTACCTCAAGAAGAATGCCAATGGTTCGAGAACCTTGGTACTTGACGGAGACGATAACGTCCTCGCCAAAAACAGATTGGGCTTGTCTGGTGAAGTTAAGCTAGACGAAGCCTTCGATATTAACAAACTATTAAGAAATGGAGAATAATATATGTCAATCGATTGGGACACCGCAGAAGAAAAAGCAGGCGGAAACTTTAAAAACTATGCAGCAGACGGTAATTACACTGTAAAGTGTAATGACGTTGAGATTAAAGAAGTAGGACAGAATGGCTCTGTCATTATGAAGTTTAAGTTCGAGGAAGGCGAGAATGAACAATATCCATCCGCTGACCACTGGCTATCATTTAAGAATGACAACTGGCGCTACGTCCATAACAAACGCCTCATGATGCTCTTCGGTGCTACTGAAGAAGCCGCTAAGAAGGCTGTTGAAATGGCCGAAAGCAAGTCAGGTAAAGAGAATATTATCAAGGGCTATGAAGCTTGCTACAAGAAGCTCCTCGCCAAGAAGCCAGCCGTAGAAATCGAAGTATACACCGAGAACGACTATGCTCGTGCAGAGTTCCGTGATCGTAGCGTTGCTATGCCACACGGTGATGAGCCTCAAAAAGAGGACAAGGGCGACGCAGTTAATGACGTTATCCCTGACGCAGAGAAGGTCGACCTAACTGACGCGGAACTTCCTTTTTAAGGAACAACTATGATTAAGAACGGTTGCGATTTAAAGTTCGTGACCGAGTGGAAATTACCAGAGGGCGACGACTTGCGCCCTCTGGTTGCTATGCCGAACATCCCTAAACCTCTCCATCTCATCAACCCTCGTAATTTGTTAGGCAAGCAGACGTGGGATAGAATGAGAAAGTTTGCGTACTCACAGGCAGACGATACGTGTGAGATTTGCGGCAACAAACCTGAGAACTTGAGGAATAGGCATGGCCACGAGGTCTACGACATTGATTATGTTAATGGCACAGTAACCTTTAAGAAGGTCTGTTGCCTTTGCTCACTATGCCACTTGGGCGGTATTCACACCGGCCGAGCGATTACTCTGTATAAACAGGGTAACCCTCTCTATCCTAAGGAGTTCTTGTTAGAGGGAGCAGAGCATGCCTTCGAGATAATTAACTCATACAATCAAGATCACCCAGAGGCCGACCTCAGGGCCTACTCCACCTACCTTGAGTATCTCAAGCAACCTGAGCTTGAGAAGCCTATGCGTGATCTGATCGAGAAGTACAATATTAAGTTCTATGAAGAGAACACTAAGGTCATGGCCGAATGGCCTAAGTGGAAGCTCATTATCGGGAGTAGGGAGTATCCTACCCCTTATGCTAATGAGGAAGAGTGGCAAGCTGCGATGGCTGAGCACTCTAAGTTCGACAGTGCCAGAGCGATTACTGAGAACCCTTTTAAGGGTGACGGCTTCTCTGCTGTGGACGATATTTTGAAAAGTGTTGACAAAGACGCTAATGCGAGTTAACATTTAAGTATAACAACAACTATTAACAGAAAGTGAGGTGACTATATCAGGAACTAAAGAGGGCGGTATTCACGCAGCCCAAACTAATAAAGAACGATACGGCAAAGAGTTTTACTCTCGTATTGGCGCAATTGGTGGTCATAATGGCCATACTGGTGGTTTTTATGCCAATCCCGAACTTGCTCGTATGGCCGGTGCGAAAGGCGGTCGCAATTCTAAACGTGGACCAGTCAAAAAGAAAAAGGTAGAGGAAGACAAATAATGGACCGCAAGCCTAACGAACTCGAATGGGATCAGATAATGAAGCTCGTCCAAGAGATAGGCGACGAGAACCCTTACGAGGCATTCGTTGAGATGGTGGTCGATGCCCTAGAATACGAGGAAGCTAACGGCAATTTGCACGACGTATTCTATGACTTGCACTCATTCTTATTCAGGGCCAAGTGGCGACTAATAGGGAACAGCGAAGAGAGGCCGTTCAATATGGTCTCGGAGGTAGACAATTTTATTCGCATAACCAACTACGACTACAAGACTTACAAGTGGGGGAAGAAGCTGTGCAACGACTTCGTGAGCAACGATATTATCGACGTGCCAATCAAGGCACTTAGCAATAAACAATTAACCGCTCTTAGGAGCAGAATGGAGAATCATGTTCACGCATGACAAATACCCAGTAAAATATAACCGCAGAGAGTTGTCTCAAGCAGTTGACGAACACTCTAGCATACTTATCAATCTTAGGGATCAGATCCAAGATTTGCAACGTCAGATCAACGACATCGCAGCTATTCAACTTGGCTTTAAGCCTAAGAAGGGTGCAGTCAACGAACTCGAGAAGGCTATCAAAGATGTAGCAGAACAAGACAAAAAGAAACCCGTAAAGAAAACAACAGAGAAGCGACGCCCAGGTCGTCCTCGCAAAGTTAACAAATAGGAATTTGGGGGTGCCCATAAAAGGGCAGAGATCAAAAGCTACGTTTCTATGGGTTACTGGTAGTTTCCCATGAACACCACATTTTGGTAAGCCATATTTGTGCTCCACACTGTATATTGCCAATCTCTCCTCCCTGCGCTTAGTCATCCCGCCGCAGGTGTGGTTAACTTCATTGTTGTCTGGTCTCTCCCTCGCATGGTACTCGCGTAAGTTAAATGAGCCAAAGCGGTGGTGGTAAAATCCTTGGCCGTAAGTCCACAAAGCTCCAGCCCCCAAATTTCTATCATGGAATAGCCCCTGTTCCTCCAAGCGGGGGCTATTTTTTTGTTCTGTGCGATAATCTCGCTATAATTGAGATATGGATAACAAAGAATATTATGACCAGTGCGAGAAGTGCGGCCGCCCGTTCCCGAAGGCGAAACCATGCGCATGCTCGTGCAATTTTGGATTAGGCGAATATCGCCAAAAAGTTAAAGGTTGCATCAGAAACAAGAACCCTGAATGCCCTTATAACTGTGTGATAGCCTCTGTAACCGTAGAGACTGTCGACGGGATCAAGAACTTAGCTGACTGCTTCGCACACGTCACGAACATCAATACGACTTTCTACATTGATGACAAGCATCGTATCATGACCGTGTGGGCTGGCCCAGTAGAGATGGATTGGCCAGACATTCCATTAGAAGATTTTGCACAGTATCTAATCGACAATGAGCTTGGTCTACGTAGCCAATTCCTTTATCTTAAAGGCATGACCCAAGACACACCAGCTGTGCCATTTGTGGATGCATTTTATTATGACAAAACTGGCAAACCTTTCTTTGCCGGTGAATTCGAACCAGTAACGGAGGAATAATATGGGATGCGAAACTTGTGGCGATAAAAAACCAGCGTGTGATAAAGGATTCACTAAGGCTACGCTTGAGATCAAGAACCCAAGCCAGCTAGTTGAGTTTCGTAAGATTGTCGTCCCGGCATCGCTGGGGGACGACACTGCCGTACCACCAGTTGTTGGTAAGTACTGCAATGCTATTCTTTACTACGAAGCCAACGATCAAGTATATCTTTACTCTTCAGACGGTATCCCAACTAAGATCACCGTAGATGTTGAAGCTCTTAAGAAGCAAATTAAGGACCTTCAAGAAGGTCTTGCAAGCGAGGTCGAGACTCGTTCAGCTGCTGATCTTGAGATCTGGCAAGAGATCGAGACCATTGAGGCATCTTCAGATGTCGTAGATGTTGTCGGGACCTATGCTGAACTCCAGCAATATGACACTTCTAAGCTCCACGACAAAGACCTCATCAAGGTTCTTGCCGATGAAACTCATGACGACGCTATTACCTACTACCGTTGGAGCACATCCTCTTCTTCATTCTCTTATGTCGGCGCTGAAGGCCCATACTATACGGTGTCTGAAACCGATACGCTTCTTAGTGCTAAACAGGATACATTGGTAGCCGGTACGAACATTCAGATCGCTTCTGATGGCGTTACAATTTCTGCTACGGATACAACCTACACTCACTTCACCGGTGCAACCGCTTCTACTGATGGTGTTCAAGGTCTTGTTCCTGGCCCGTTAGCCGGTGATCAGAACAAGGTACTCAAAGGTGATGGCACTTGGGGTGATGCTGCGACTTCAAAAATCTTTTATATTAACGAAAGCCTGCATGCAAACCGTACAACTACAATCTATAAGGATGCAGGTTGGACTACGCCTGCTACCGCCAGCGAAGTTTATGAAGCTACGCTTAATGGCCCTGTGTATTTGAACGCAAATGGGTATCAAGGGCAAAATACGTACGGGTTTAATCATTTAATTGTTTACTCGCAGAAGAATATTGAGGATTCTGTATATTTTATATTTCATGTGATAGATACTGCCACGAATGATTCCCCTGCTCCTATTTTTGACACGCCTACTATATATGAGTTCAACATGTCTAGCGAAAACGCCACATCTTGTACTCCTATTTGTATTGCAGCGCAAAAGAGACTTTCTGCAGGTGCAAACATCACAATCACCGGATCAACCATTTCCGCTACGGACACTACATACACTGCTGGTGATGGTATTGATATTACAAGCAACACAATCAAGTCGACAAACACTGGCACACTGACCTTTGACACGCCGTCCGCTGGATACTTTACCATTGCAAAAGATGCAATAGACTATTATACGGCTGCAGAAATTTACGATATTGTTAACACTAAGAAACAGTCGTTGTTGATTACATTCTCAAATAACAATGTGTCAGCACGCGTAATTGGTTCTACTCCTATCGTAAATAATTACTACACGGTTTATGCATTGGCGGAGACTACTTTATACGAGTTAGTCTACGATATGACTAACCCACAAAGTACTACTTCTGGTACGTATGATGAAGCAAATTTGAAAGAATCTGTTATGACCGGCGCTTCTGCTGGCGCTGCTGGTGCTAAAGGTTTGGTACCTGCCCCTGCTATGGGACAGCAAAATAGCTTCCTCCGTGGCGATGGTACTTGGCAGACCATCACCGTGCCAGTTCTCTATACAACTCAAGGTCAAAATGAGGATGGTGCTGTAACCCAGAAGCTCTTTACTGATACTGTCGGTAACATCGAGGCTGCACTTCAGATCCTAAACTCCGGGGCAGGGGTGCCTTAGGAGGTAGACTATGACAATCGCAAGTCAAATCCAAGACTACGCTGATGGTTTAACCGCTTCATATAACATGGTGTCGCAAAGGGGCGGCACCATTCCACAGCGCAAGAATATGGACAACCTCTCAACCGCCATCGCCACCATCCCTAGTGGCGGTAGTTTTGTTGGTATCCCGCAAAGCGTAACGAACGGAGTATATGGACCTAAAAAAGATGAAAACTTTACTTTTACCATCCCGTCTACAGCAACCGAAATTGAACAATACGGATTAACAAAAAAGTTTGATAGTAGTAAGGTCACGTCTTTTACCGCTAGCGGAGTAACCACACTTAACCAGTATTCGTTGTACTATGCCTTCAATAACTGCACTTACCTTACGTCTGTAGATTTAAGTTCGCTGACTACTGTCACTAACCAGTATGCTATGGACCACGCATTCTATGGCTGTACCTCATTAACGAGCGTAGACCTGAGTTCATTACAGCGAATTGGAACTTCTGGCGTGAATAGCAGCGACCTAGTGAACTCTATCTTCCAGGGGTGTTCTAGTCTCGCTTCTATAGATTTAAGCAGCTTGACTGAAGTATATTACCCTGGGCTGAATAGTGCTTTCAGAAACACTGCTATAGTGGACCTTGACCTTAGCTCAATCACCACTATTGGCGGTAACAATACGTTTTATTATATGTGCTATAACTGCCCATCACTTAAAAGCCTAGACTTAAGCGGTATTACAACTATATCTTCTTCTTCGACGATGGGCTATAATATGTGCTATAACTGCCAAAACCTTGAAACGATTGATTTTAGCGGATTGACCACAATCACAAGTGCAGCAAGCCAGTGTTTTTATTACTCATTTTATTCGTGCAAAAAGCTCACCAGAGTAGAGTTTCCAAGTCTTACTACTGTAGAAGCATCAGGCGCATTCCAGAGCGCTTTTGGCTCCTGCGGTCAGAATACACTTTCAGTATATTTCCCTGCATTGACTAGCCTTGGGACAAACGACAATCAATTCAAGACTATGTTCCAGTTCACTACTGGAGCAACAGTGCATTTCCCAGCGGCTATGCAAGCTACAATCGAGGCGATGCAAGGTTACCCAAACTTTGGTGGCACTAACACAACGGTATTATTTGACTTATAAGGAGGCCAATGACAATCGCAAGCGAAATTACAAACTATGCTAACGGACTAGGCGATGCCTATGATGCCGTTAACGATATGGGCGGAGTAATCCCCCAGGATAAGAATATGAATAACCTAGACACATCAATCAGGACAATCCCTCAGAACCTCGGTCCAACCTACGTCGCAGGTAATGGTATCGATATTACCAATGATACGATCTCGATTGATGACACTGTGGTAGCGGAATTATCCGACTTGCCTGGTGTTATGACCGGAGCTACGTCAGGTACAGCAGGTACTAGCGGATTAGTCCCAGCTCCAGCTGCAGGCGATCAGGATAAAGTTCTAAAGGGAGACGGTACCTGGGGTGATGCTGCCACAAGTACAACTACTTATTATTTGCCAAATATTCCAGAGCACGTTTCTGATCCATTCAGTGTATATGAAGAAGATTCACTAACTACGGCTGTTACGGCAAAACAAATTTATGATTCCTTTATGGACGGCGGCGTAATTTTAAGAACAACTGAGTCGGGCGTGTTTCAAAATAATGCGTATCAATTAACATCTGCAATGTATGATGAAGATGATCACCTCTATACTTTTTATTTTGAAGAGCTTGGGTATTATAGATACTTTGGTTTTGGTGGGGCAGTAAATGACACGACGTTTACAATGGGTACTACTTATATACAAAAGAAACTCACCGCTGGATCAAATATTTCAATAGCAAATAACGGTACTATCTCTGCAACTGATACTACTTACTCTGATTTCGGGGGCGCCACTTCGTCCGTAGCTGGAACTGCTGGTCTTGTTCCAGCACCTACTACTTCTGATCCTGACAAATTCTTGAAGGGTGACGGTACTTGGGATACACCAACCGATACGACCTATTCTGCTGGTACTAACGTTCAGATTTCTGCAGGTAATGTAATCTCAGCAACCGATACTACTTACTCTGCATTTACTGGCTCTACTGCTTCAGCCGATGGTGCTGCTGGTTTAGTTCCTGCTCCTCTTATTGCTGACAAAGACAAATACCTTAAGGGTGACGGGACTTGGGCTGATACTCCACTTCCAGAACTCGTAGAAATGGTCTACGGCGAATCCAATGCTTGGGCTAAGTTTATTGCAGCTTACAATGCTAAATGTATCGTCTACTGTCGTGCGTCTTCTAACGCCAACCCAGCAACCGGGGCTAAGACTCGTAAAGCCTTTATGGCCTACGTCAACAACGAGACTACGCCTACCCAGGTGGAGTTCCAGTATTACCGCTCAGTTTCCTCACATTCGGCATCTCAGCAGGGCGACCAAGTGTTCGTCTATGTGCTCAAGAATGATAACTCTTGGAGTGTAACTACACGTGAAGCTTCTTCTAAAGTAGCAGTAGACTCTTCTCTCACTTCGTCTTACTCAAGTAACACAATCACCATCAAAGCTAAGGATATGACTGGTGCTACTGGCTCAGCAGATGGTGCAGCTGGTTATGTCACTAAGCCTCTCATCGCAGATAAGGACAAGTTCCTAAAAGGTGATGGCACTTGGGATACTCCTGCTCAGCCTACAGTAAATGATGGTACATTGACTATCCAAAAGAACGGCACAACTGTACAGACATTTACTGCTAACCAGAGTGGCAACGCAACTGCGAATATCACTGGCCCAGAAATCACGATGACTTCAACTGACCCAGGTTCAGGTTCAGCACTTGCAGCAGATAACTATGTGGCCGTGTACGGTAATAGCGACGGTCAAATTACATCTTCTGACCTAGCAAACAACGCCGTGGCTACGGCTAACCTTCAAGACTATTCTGTTACGAGAGCAAAACTCAATCACCTCGACTTAGTAAACAATGGCGAGTGGGTTTGTGTAGGATATGCCTATCTTGGTGCCACTACCGATAGCACCGTTGCCGTAACAGTTGATATCCCTGCTGATTACCAAGGACAAAAGATGCAGTATAAAGTCGTTGGAGCGTATGAATGTCCAAGCGTCAATGGCTCTACAAAATATACTAGAGTAGAGGTTAAAATCGGCGGAGTTTGGAAAACAAGCAACGTCTTCAACTCGTATCAAGGTGTAGTCAATGGCAACTGGGCGTGGTATGGTGGCTCTGGTTCTACTGGATATTCTGGCACAGCGGCTTGGTTTGGACACGAGTGGACTACTGCAAGCGATTGGGACTCGTGTGCCTTTGAGTTCATCGCATCAAGCTGTTATCCAGGTTCTCACTGGGCATTTTCTGGCACTGCTGGCGGTATGTCTGGTGGCCACCCAGGAACCCTCAACTATGGTGGTCGTGTGCAAGACGGGAACGCAATTCAGGCGTTCAGATTAGCTTGTGCTGCTAGTGTTAAATGGGGACAAGGAGCAGGGTTCGCAGTTTACGTAAGAAGAAAGAACTTTTAAGGAGTAAGCTATGGCTACAGTCTACTCAGACTACTACACAACTGGAACGTATACAAAAACTCGTGTTAGAGTAGATTACTCTGGCACGAGTGCCACTGCTTATCTTTTATACACTAGGACCAACAGCTATTGGACTCAAGCTGGTGACCCAGCTACATTCACTTTTGGTGGCCAAAGCGTCAGCTTTGCCTTGTTTGGCAACCAAGGACCAGCCACAGACATAGAAGTATGCCACGTAAGTTTTACCATTTCATCTTCTGGTGGGACGTACTCTGGGTCTACTGGCGGAAACCCAGGGTTCTTTGCATTTTCTGGGTCGGTATTTATCCCGTCTCAGGCAACAGCCCCATCTAATGGAAGCATCGGAACGCTATCGACATATTGGGACCAGAACGCTTACGAGGTTTGTATCAAAACCACAGTTGTTACAGTAAACGACGGCGGAGCCGCCCTTACTACCTTTAATTTGCTTGCCGCAGGCACGCCTTATACAGATTCGGGGTATCCTGATCTTGCACGTATTGCAGTCAACTGTATAAATGGTGCTGGAAACGTTATTAGCAACAGCAGAAACCAAGCGCAATCAACTTATACAATGCAGCCAAACGCATTGGTATACACTGGACTTTATGCTCAGAACTCTGTTGGCGCATATCGTTATAAGACCGCAGATGGAGCCCCAACAATCATTACAGCTCCTGCATCGTTTGAGATTCTTCCTCCTACACTCACATCTACTACGGCAGAGTTTCACGTGTATACCAGCGACGATGGCGGATATTACGACAAGACATTGCAGTATAGGTTAAATGGTGGAAGTTGGGTTAACTGGACAGTCGTGCAAGATATGTTTAGTGACGATATTGTCCTAGACATCACTGGGCTAACACCAAACACCTGGTATACTCTCGAATGTCAGGTTGTTACACCAGCTGGAACCACCGCCTGCAACACATTACACTTCGCTACTCCTCCAGATAAAAACTTATATGGCTCTGTGTCTAATGCTGCCACCCACGTGAACAAATTTTATGGGTCCGTGAACAGTCAAACTGCGCAGGTCTATAAAATCTACGGGTCCGTGAACGGTGAAGCAAAGCCAATCTTCATTAGGCACGTACACGAATAAAAGAATTTTTTTGGAACGGCGATTTTGTATAGTATATTGTAGTTAAGCCTAGTCTACCATATAGACTAATAGTTTCTTAACTGGTATAATGATCAGTATGATTATTTGGAAAGACATACCAGGCTGGGATAGGGAGATACAGGTAAGTAACACTGGGTTAATAAAACGGTTGCAAAGAACGGTAGTCATGAAAGATGGAAGAATAAGGGTATATCCAGAAAAGATATTAAAAACTACCACCAATCACCATGGCTACCGCATCATTAAACTTCAATGCAACAAAAAAAAGATTACGAAACAAGTTCACCGTATTGTGGCTGAGGTTTTTATAAATAATCCAAGAGGACTAAAGATAGTAAACCATAAGAACGGCATTAAAACTGATAATAGGGTAGAAAACTTAGAATGGATATCTAATAGTGGAAACCTATTACATTATACTTATGAGTTAAAAGGAAGGCTTCTCGAGCAGTGTGTAGGTGTATATTGTCTAGAAACTGGGAAAAAATATATAAGTATAGGAAGCGCTGCAAGAGAAATTGGGTGTACTCCAATAGAGATTTCTAGAGTACTAGACAAGCAATTTAGAACAGCACGCGGTTTTCATTGGAAGAAAATATAAAAAAATTTTTTTAGACTTTTATTATGTTATAAATAGGTTAAGCCTGTGTCTACAGATAGACTCGGCCTAGTCACGCCCGATGGCCTGATAAACCATAGAGCCACTAACTAGACCTAGCCGATTTGACGGACAGCCTTAGCCAAGACGACTATCAATCGCCGTGATATGGTAGGCAAGAAGTAAAACTAATAATTGAGGAAACCTTAAATGGCAACTATCGCTACTGGTTACAATCAAACACTTGTAACCACTCCAACTTCCCCATCTACAGAGTCTTTCTTCGATTACGATCTTAACTTCCCACTTTATCGTGAAATCGTTAAGCGTGATCTCGTAGATGAGCCAGTTCTTAAGATGGAACTCAGCTCTGCTGAATCCTTCTTCAACGGTGAGCGCATGATCGATACTTCCTTGCTTCTCAGCAACCTCGAATTCGGTCAGGAACTCATTGTAAAAATCCGCAAGGATCAAAACCCATTCTCACTCTTCCAAAAAGAAGAAATCGAATACGAAGCAAACGAAGGCGATTCATGCCACAGCCACATCGTTCTCGACTGTACTGTGCCTTGCATCAACACTCTTCCAACCTTCGAAGAGCTCCGCTTCCGCTTTGACTGCGAATACGCATACGGCGTACGCATGTGCGACAAAAACAAAGCATTCTGGACCACTGAATTCTTCACCCGTCAGTATGCCCTCTCTAAGAGAGCTTACCAATTCGGTCGTGAGGTTGATCTCTGGAACAAGATTATCGACGGCCTCGTAGCTGCTCCTGCAACTACTGTTGACGCTGCTCTTGCTGCTGCACACCCAACCCACTACTGGTCCAACCAAGGTACTGTTGCTGCTAACGCTCGCTGTGTCGTTCCTGAAGCAGTCTGGTACCTCAAGCAAAGCTATGCTAACATCAACCCAACCGCATTTATCACCTCTGAGTTCGCTACTGAACTTATCAAGAGCGTAGAAACTGTCTACAACTTGAACTTCAGCAACACTCGTGTTAACACCTTTGAGCAGTGGCTCTACCCAGGCTATCGCCTAGTCGATCGTGTTAAGGAAATCCTTGGCCTCGACATCCCAGTAGTAGTCCTCGAACGCTCTCCATGGTTGACTGTCGGTGCTGGCGGTTCTGGATCTGGCGCTGGTTCTCTTACCACCCAATATCCACTCTGGTCTGCTGATGGCGAAAAACAATATGTCGCTATTCTCGACCCACGTGTTGGCTACTCGTTCGAAAAAGATGGTTACCACCTAAACATCAAACCTTATGATTGTGACAAGCTTTATGCTGGTATGATCGATACAGTTTATGTTGGTTCTGGTATCACCTTCCCACAACTCGGTCTCATCATTGAGTTCGATTCGTTTGACTATTGTTAATTCTTCCAGGTCTTAGCACAAGAAACTCCCTTCGGGGAGTTTTTTGTTATACTAATACTATGAATACTGCAGAACGATGGAAACCAGTGAAAGGCTTTGAAGACGCATATCAGGTAAGCTCTTGGGGCCGAGTAAAAAGCGTTAGCAGACCCAAACATATACCGAATGGCGAGATGAGGATGTCTAACGAAAGGATACTCAAACCTGGTAAAGTTAGGAGTGGGTATCTTTTGGCATTTTTATACAAAGATTCTAAGCGATTCTCTCCACTCATTCATAGGTTAGTGGCAGAGGCATTTATCCCCAATCCAGCCTGTTTGTCTCAAATTAATCATAAAGACGGAGACAAAACAAACAACCGAGTAAGCAATTTAGAATGGTGCTCATGCAAAAGTAATATAAGACATGCCACAAGATTTTTGGGACGTGGCCATGGAGAAAAAATTTTTCAATATAGTAAAGACAACAACATGATAAAATGTTGGGCCAATGCTGGTGAAGCAAGCGAAAAGTTAAAAATAAATCGTTCCAATATTAGACAATGTGTAAATGGGGAACGTAAAAGCGCAGGAGGATTTATATGGAAAAGAGTGGTTTAAGAACAGCTGACTTAGACATCGTTTACTTTGTACGAGACGGCCTCGTAAATGAGGAGCTACGCTATTCATTGAGATCATTACAGAACATGCCACACAACCGTGTGTGGGTCTTTGGAGGTTGCCCACCTAGCATCGTCCCAGATGTGCGTATAAAGGTCAACCAGACTGGTGTTACCAAGTGGGATAGAGTTAAGAATATGTTTCTCATGGCCTGCAATAACAAGGAGCTTACAGACGACTTCATTCTGTTTAACGATGACTTCTTCGTGATGCAACCGATGGACGAACTTGGCTACCTGCACCGTGGTGACTTCGACGAGCATATCAAGGTTCTAGAGAAGAACTTTGGTAACAAGCCTAGTGACTATACCAGACTACTCCGTGCCTGTTCTACTAAGCTCAAGAAGTGCGGTATAGAGAAGCCTCTGTCATACGAGCTACATGTCCCATTCCTATTTAATAAGCAGTGCCTCAAGGACATCATCGAGAAGTTCCCAGACACACACTGTACCAGAACTATCTATGGCAACATGTTCCACGTAGAAGGGGAGCGAGCATCTGATGTTAAGGCGTTCAACTCCCACCCTAGTTTCGATTACAGAGCTACTAAACTACTCTCAACAGACGATTCAATCGTCAATATTAATAACGATGTCTGGCGTTACATCAGGAAAACTTTTAATAAAGCCAGCGAATTTGAGATATAATCAAAGTGGCGAAGGAAGTTTTTAGCAGAATTGGCTTCCCTAGCCTACTAGATGTAGTGTTTCGACAGCGATGTCGACACGGAAAAAGCCCCACTAGGGGGCTTTTTATTGTATATGGATCTCGAAGTTCTTGACGACAGTAACAGCAATTATAACTTTGACCAAATCATCGTAGATACCGGTCGCTACTAGGGTGGTAAGGCCACCATCCGTTGTCACTTTGATGCGTACGTTAGGGAATTTCAAGTTCCTAAGGTATGTTAAATCGTCAGGACCGAGATCCTTACAATGTACTACAATTCTCAATCAAATCACTCCTTTACTCTGTTGGCATCAATCTCACACTCGCCATACTCTTTGCAGGTGTTGATTAGTTTCTCAACTGTGTCCTCTCTGATGTCTATCAGGGAGTAAACCAAAGTCTTCTCGCCGAGATCAGTAACGTGGGCAATATCTCCCACTCTGTCGTATAACTCACGACTGTTAATCTGACCGTGGATCGTGATTAGAATTGTCATCTGAGTTGTCATAATGTTCACCCCCTTTGCAATATTATATCACTGTGCTACAATAGCAGTAGAATCTCATTTCGCAAAGGTATGAGATTTCGATTTGGACAAAATCGTAATCAGCAAAAAAGCGCCCTACCTCCCCCAGTGGCGCCTTTTTGTTACTCTTCTTTATCTTCCTTGCAGGCTACGCAGTCTGATAAGTCCATGTCCAGAGCGGTCCCCCAGATGTCGTCTATAAGATCCTCTATCTCCTTAAGTTCCTCAGGCCAGCCCTCGTTCACCTCGTAAAGAAGTTGGCGTAGGCTTGCAGCCGCCTTGCAGAGGCACCAGTCCGATTCCTTTATCTCGCTCATGTGGTTACGCATGTACTCACGGCGGATAGTCTGTGCTCTCTTTGCTATTACTAGATATCTCACGGCTTCACTATCATCTTCTTCTGTCCAGGTGGAGACGGCGGCCCTTATGGCATGTCGGCGGATGTGCTCGAGCTCGCTGATCAGCGCAATCTGGTCGGCGACGTGGCCTTTAGCGTGGTTGTAAGTTTTTTTAGTAGGTTCGTTATTCATATATAATTAAAGTATAAATTAAGGAGAATACTATGTCCACACTTAAACCTGAAGAGGTCGAGTTGATCGAGCAGACCGAATTTGGCGACGATATTGGCAAAGGGGGAGAAGGAGAAGAATAATGGCAGTATCACCTTTAGCAACTGAATCTTATCCAGCATACGAAGGGAATTACAGCGGACCAGACGCACGCACCAACATTACCGAGATTACGATTCACCACATGGCTGGTGTCCTATCCGCGGAAAGCTGTGGTGCTATTTTTCAGCGCCCAGGACGCAATGGCTCGTCCCACTATGGTATCGGATTGAACGGAGAGATCGCCTGGTATGTTGACGAGGATTGCGTGGCATGGACCAACTCAAATTGGCCTTCTAACCAACGTGCAATCACAATCGAGAACTCTAACTGTTCTACTGGTGGTGATTGGCCAGTATCAGACGCTACACTTAATTCGCTTATTAAGCTTGTAGCAGATATCGCAAAGCGTAACGGCCTTGGCAAACTCGTAAAAGGTGAGAACCTCACTTGGCACTCTATGTATGCCAACACCAACTGTCCTGGTCCATATCTATTATCTAAGATGGATTACATCGCAGATGAAGCTAATAATATCAATGGCTTTGGTCCAGAACCAACTCCAGAACCAACCCCAACCACTAAGTATAAGATTGGAGATGTGGTTAAGATCAATGGCGTGTATGTATCAAGTATGAGCTCACAAAAGCTTATTCCACTTAGAAATACGGGCAAAATTACCAACATCATCCCTGGTGCACGTAACCCATATCTATTGGACAATGGCGACCTTGGCTGGGTCAACGATGATTGTATCGTTGGCGACACTCCTGCTCCTGCTCCAGCACCATCTGATGACATCAAGGTTGGCGACAAGGTTACTCTTAAGAACTGGGTCGACTACAATGGCACTCCTCTTATGAGAACTCGTGATTACTACTTCGTATACCAGTTATCTGGCGACCGTGCTGTGCTCACGGCAGATTACATGGGCGGCCCAATCTACGCAGCAGTCAAGAAAGACAACCTGGTAAAGGCATAGCTATGAAGAAGTTTGTTTGGGTAGATTTACCAAAGCACAAGGGGATGTTCACAAACCGTAACACGGTTATGTGGGATTTAACATCTATGAAGATCATCCAGCACTACGCACCTAACACGAAGATTGAGTTATACCAATGTACGCTGGTCAATGGCACAGTCTTCCTAAGGACCGCCTCCGCTGCTCAGAGAGAACTAGACTGGGGGTTCTCTGCTAAATCATTCAATCTACCAGGTGTTGAACTAGCCTCGCTAACACACTTATGTTCTGTTAATGGTGGCAAATCTGACATAGTAATCAAAACTAAAAAGACCACCAAGCCGAAAACGGCTAAAAAGACTACTACTAGGAAGCCTGCGCCAAAGAGCGAGGTGGTGAAGGCTCGCAAAGTCACCCTGTTTAACAGGCTAATTAAACGCTTAAAGAAAGGCAAGAAATGATAGATATTCTAGGATTAGACGCTATGACTGCTCTCATCTTAACTGGCCTCTGCATGGGCACAGTAGAGCTTGTAAAGCGTGCATTTGATAAAGACTGGCGTGCAGTCGTTACGATCGTGCTCTGCGCTATCGTAGGAGGCTTAGCAGGCATAGCATTAGGTATCACGGTGCTTCAAGGCATTGTATTTGGCCTAGCTGCCACTGGTTTTGTGACTTTGGCACAAAATGTTGGCAAAAATAAAGACACCGTGTTATAATCAAGCCAGATAGCGGGCGACCGCTATAGCACACCGCAATTAAATACCGGTGCTACTCCAGGGATTATTATCTTTAAATTAAGTACGGATAATTAGCACACGTAAAGAGCTGTGATTTTGTATTACCTTCATTTGCTTTTCTTTACTCTTCCCAGTAAAAACACGAATCTTTTTTCACAATGTTGATGTATAAATAGTCTGCGCCTAGTAGTTTTGAACATATACCTCTTTAAATGATTAAAACTTGCAGTCTATCAGAGTAGCACCAAGAGATAAATATCTACAAAAAAGGGCCCTCCTCCATGGACAGGTCCTTTTTTGGTGTTATCTTCCGCCAGCGCCCCCACCACCTCCGCCGCCACCAGAATTACCAGAGTCGGCGCCAGAGCTAGACCCAGGACCATTGCTTCCATCACCATTAGAATACTGACTGAGCAACTGTTGCAACAGACTTAATGTATCTGAGTTATTGGAGCCACCACCATTTGCACTGAGAGTGTTAAGATGTGCAATAGCATCTTGAATATCTTTAATAGAGTTTTGATACTTAACGATATTATTGCGTAAACTATCCAAGCCAGTCTGGTAAGTCGTAAAAATCTTATTCTGGGCTGGAGTATAAGTGCCCATATCGTATTGTATCTTGCTTCGAGTAGGGAAGTTAGAGTACATCATGCCTGCTTTATTTGCACCAGACATAATCTGGCTATAAGCATTATTCCTCTGTTGATTCAAATTCTGAAGAGCAGATTCCTTCTGCCTACTAAGGCTCTCTCTGTAGTTCTGGTAGAAGTCCTTGATTTGATCTTCGCTATACATAACTTAATTATACCTTCTTTACTCTTTACCCAATAATTTTTGGTTACGCCAAGAGTTGGCATTGGCAGCCGTTAAGATTAACGGTGGGTTACCTTTGTCGCCCTCAGCCCCACCAATGGTTCGACACTCTTGCCAAGTCATGTTGCTCGTATTAGAGAGTACATGGCAAGCCCCATTGGTTCTATTGTGGCTTTTCCAAATATTAGTGTTCGTATTTAGCGTAGCTCCTGGTCGATAATCCATCATCCAGACCGCATAAAGCGTGAGCGATGGGCTAGAGGTAGTTACGGTTACAGTATCGCCTGCCCTGTATTCTACGTCTGCATCGGTTCTAGAATCAACATATTGGATATGACTCCAACCTAGGAATTTGTAATGCCCCCACGTAGGAGTACCACTAGGAACCGTAAAGCTCTTGCTACTGTAATCTGGGCTAACTGAAGCAGTCTGCGCTGCAGGAGCACCAGTACCACCGTTGGCGTTGTAGGTTACGGTCGCAGTCCAGTATGGTGTCCAGATAGCGTAAAGCGTCTTCTCTGGATTAGCACGATAGACCGTATAAGAATCGCCGCCGTGGTATGTTACTGGCCCAGATGGGCTTTCAGACCAACCGTCGAATCTATAGTTAGCTCTTGTTGGGACGGTATTGTCTACGGTAAATGTATGACTGTCGTCTACTGTGTACATTACGTCTGAGGAAGGCGCTCCAGAACCACCATTGGCATTGTAGTTAAGTTTGTAATTTACTGGGGCAGGGAGAGGGTTCTTAAACTGAACACCGATAGAAATATCATCATAGTCGTGCTGAGAATCCTGCGTCTCGTTATGTACGATAATAGTCTCAGTTGTTGTATCAGAACCAGGATAGATTGTGAATTCCTGTTGCGAGAAGTTAACGTAGCCGCTAATAGTATGCTCAGTACCAACAAGACAGTCCTGGATATAATCTACCTGTTGTCCAGTTGCTCCATCGAAGATGTAAATGCCACGACATGGCGTGTCTGGTAACGGAAGATAAGCTCCATCATAGTATTTATTCTGTTTATCATCACGCACAATAGACGTGATCACTGTATTCATAGTAATTCTGAGCACGTTCCACTGATCAATCGTTGCGTTCCATGACTGGTCAACGTAATAGATGGCTCTAGTAGAGTTCTCATCTGGAGCAGGGATCCACGTGTAGTTAGTATCACGATACCAATATCCGATACCTTGTACAGATCTCCCGCCTGCGTTTTCATTCTGCCAGTTAAGATATGTGCCCGGAGTTACACCGTTGCTCATACCAGATGGCGAGACCATCCCACAGATTGTTCTCCATTGATATTGTTTAGCCATATCCTACTCCTTATCCTGCTGGGTTAGGGACAGCATCAGTTGGGTAATCAAGCGTATCACGGATAGTGTCTTTAACAGGGTTTATGTTAGATGTACCAATAGTTGGGCGGACAATAACCTGGAGAGCGTTCAAGCGAGATGCTGTGTAAAGCATTTGATCTACACCTTGTGCCTCAGCATCAGGGACCTTCCTCTGGTCATAAGTAGGGTTGTATGCATAATACGGGTGACCGCCTTGACCTGAAGTGTAGGTAATGAGGCGGAACTCGTGGTGAAGAGAAGCTTCCTTGCCCTTAGGAGCAATAAACGAGAGCGATCCACGCATTGACACCGAGCCCCAAGGGACGTATGGAGCAGTGGTCAAGAGCGTACTCTGGTTTTGTAAGATAGAAGAGTAGTTATTAACACATGTCTGGATATTGTCTCCTGCTACTTGAGGGCACAATAGTGAGCGGAAGTTACAGTTTGGAGATACAGACGAATGCTCAACCTGAATGCCGTAGTTAATGGTAATCGCTAAATCATACTTACCGAACCATTTGGACACATTCTGGGATAGGTAAAGATTGATGGTATCGTTATACATACCGTAATACCACGGATAGTCTGGGTCATCTGGCACAGAATCACGTAAGTAATACACAAATGTTTCTTCTGGAGGAACGGCGAGATTGCACTCTCTGATACAGCCACAATCGCCCTTTGTTAGAACCTTGTAGTTGCCACTAGCATCTGGTTCCATCTGGCAATCGCCTGCATCTGGGATATGGTAATTAACCCAGCGTGCATCTTTTGGTTTACAACCGTCTCCACACTCTGAACAGTATGGGTTATACACGAGCAAGTCGCATGAGTCTGCGTTCTTAGTGTCGGTATCACGCAAATCTTCTACCTTAATAATGCCACCAAGTTGTTCTCCACCGATAACGTCAGTGTGTTTCTCTGCGTTATATGTTAACGTCCTGTCAGAGTAGTTAGTAGAAAGCTTGGTATCTGTTTCATTCATCTTCGGGATTTTGACTTTCGTCATAGCACCGCAGATCGTGACGTTCCATATACTAGGATCGTATGGGTTAGCCTGTATATCGAAGTCGCATTTATACTTGGCTGGGCCACATCCCCCACAGGAACAAGGGTCGTGTCCGCAACTGTTGCAACAATTATTCATGAATTCCATAACTTTATTATACAAAGGGAACCTACTTAAACAGAAAAATTATAAAAACATCAATTACAAGTATAATAAAGGTATGAATAACGAGTCATATGTCGATTTTAATAGCGATTTCAGCTATCCACTGCAGTGGTTACTGGAATCTGAGTCAGCACGATGGGCATATCAGCGCTGGATTTGGCGTTCATCTCTTGCTAAACAAGGCAAGCCTTGTCGAAACACGTACCAAGAAGAGCTCCGTTCTAACCTTGAAAAGGCCTCGCCTGACTTAAAACACAAATATGAAGAACACTGTAAACGTGTGCCAGAAGGTCG
>Ga0310690_10003096_pt1 | contig 25613 bp, 21 predicted proteins | sample AusTroGonzalo_MG_2_FD_207661 | JGI IMG/M metagenome (GOLD analysis project Ga0310690, IMG submission 207661) | Bovine rumen microbial communities from tropical cattle in Woodstock, Queensland, Australia - Gonzalo_04 (v2) (version 2) | ecosystem: Host-associated > Mammals > Digestive system >... | reverse complement strand
CAACGATAATTATGGCAACCAAAGGAACAATGGAAAGTACGAAATTTAATGAATTATTCGCTAAATACAATAATCATAAAACAATTTTATTACCTTGCTCGGGTCTTGCAGATATTATTGAAGAGGGAAATTTTGCGAAAATTAATACCTATTTAGAGAATTTGTTATCTCCTTATACTGGAAAAATAGATAATGTCGTATTGGGTTGTACGCATTATGCCTTTATTCAAAAAGAAATTGAAAAAGTCTTAGGAAAAGTAACCTTTTTTTATGGAGCGGAAGCACTTGCCAAACATGTGCACAACTCTTTGGAACAAAGTAATTTGTTATCAGATGAAAATAGTCGAGGCAATATTCAATTTGAAGATAATTCGAATCGAGAAGGAAAGGCAGAGAGATTTTGGAATTTTATACAACGGATAAAAGGAGAAAAAGGTGGGAATTAATTTAAAAAAACATAATCGAATTGCATATGACAAAGTAAAGAATTCTTTAGTAGAAGATAAGATGACGGCAATAGTGCATCCAACAGGAACAGGAAAAACATACATTGCATTAAAATGGATAGAAGAACATGGAGGAAAAACCCTTTATGTAGCTCCAACAAATCATATTATTAATCAAGTAAAAGAAACAATAGAAGCAGCAAAAGCAAATAGCGAATTATCAGATGAGGAATATGCAAGATATCAGCAAGTAGAATTTAAAACATATATAAAACTAATGGAATTGTCAAAAGTAGGAGTAGGTTATGAAACTATTATCTTAGATGAGTTTCATAGATGTGGAGCACCAGAATGGGGAAAAGGCGTACAAAGATTATTAGAAGCAAATTCAAATGCCAAAGTTATAGGAATGACAGCGACACCAATAAGAGCAGTAGATAATAAAGATATGGCAGATGAATTGTTTCAAGGAAAAGTAGCCTCTGAAATGACATTAGAAGAAACTGTAGCAGAAGGAATTATAAGAGCACCAATTTATGTAAATGGAATCTATTCTTTAGAAACTACGATGGTAGGAATAGAAGAAAGAATAAAAAAAATAAGAGATGGAAAATTAAGAGAAGAATTAGAGAGAGAACTGAAAGAGGCCAAAGAGAAAGCAAGAAGACATCTAGAAAATGCAGAAGGAATCGAAGATATTATAGGAAAATATGCTAATAAAAAAGATGGCAAATATATTGTATTTTGTAACGATATCGAAGATATGCATAAAAAGATGATAGAGGCTGAGAGGTGGTTTAGTAAAGTAGGAAGAGTAAAACTATATTCAATATCCTATAGAGCAAATGAAGAAAGAAATGAAAAAACATTACGAATGTTTAAAGAAGAAACTGATGGAAAAGTACATTTATTGTTCTGTGTTGACAAATTAAATGAGGGAGTGCATGTCAATGGAATAGATGGTGTCATTATGTTAAGAAAAACAGAATCACCAATAGTATATATGCAACAATTAGGAAGAGCATTATCAGCAGGAAATGAGAGGACTCCATTAGTATTAGATTTAGTGAATAATATAGATAGTATGGATTACATACACCAATTTATGAAAAGAGTAGAAGAAATAAGAAGAGAAAGAGGAATAACAGACGAAAGTATAGGAACTATTAAAATTTATGAAAATCAGAGAGATGTAAAAGAAATTTTAAGAGAAATAACAGAAAAGTTAAGAAGAGATAGTAGTGTAATATTCATATTTGTAAAGGTATGTGAAAGCTTAGCAAAACAAGGATTTGATTTTAAGAGATTTGTGTATACAAAAATGAAAGAAGTGAATGGGCAAAGAAAATCAGTAGGAAAAATATTAGAAGATATAGTAAAGGAACATCCTGAAATAGATATAGAAAAACTATTAAAAGAAACAGGAGTTGATACAAATTATAAAATTGGACAAATTAGAATGCAAGCAGTACAATCAGCAAAAGGAAGAAGAGGATATCCAATAACAGAAGAGGAAAAACAAAGACTAATAGAATTAGGAGTAATCAATTTAGAAGAAAAAGAAACAGCTGTAACACAGTTCTTGAGAGTATGTGAAGCATTAGCAAAACGAGGATTTGATTTTAGAAGATTTATATGGCAAAGAGTAAGAGAAGTAAATGGACAGAGAAAATCAGTAGAAAAAACATTAGAAGATATAGTCAAAGAATATCCTGAAATAGATGTAGAAAGAATATTAGAAGAAACAGGAGTTGATATAGATTATAAAATTGGACAAATTAAATCGTATGTGTTAAAAGCAGTAAAAGGAAGAAAAGGAAATCTAATAACAGAAAAGGAAAAACAAAGACTAATAAAATTGGGAGTCATTAATTTAGAGGAAAAAGAAACATCTGTAGCACAATTTTTAAGAGTATGTGAAGCATTAGCTAAACAAGGTTTTAGTTTTAAGGATTTTGAGTGGAGTTATACAATAGGGAAGAACAGAAAGAATAAGACTCTAGAAGATATAGCTAAAGAGTATCCTGAAATAAATATAGAGAATGTAATAGCAGAAACAGGAGTTAGTACAGATTATGGTATGGGAAAATTTAAGATGTATGCGTTACAAGCAGCAAAAGGAAGAAAAGGAAGTCCAATAACAGAAAGTGAAAAACAACGATTAATTGAATTAGGAATAATCAATTTAGAAGAAAAAGAAACAGTTATAGGACAGTTTTTGAGGGTATGTGAAAGCTTAGCAAAACAAGGATTCGATTTTAAGGGATTTGTGTATACAAAAAGAAAAGAGGTGAATGGAAAGAGAAAATCAGTAGAAAAAACATTAGAAGATATAGCTAAAGAATATCCTGAAGTAAATATAGAGAATGTAATAGCAGAAACAGGAGTTAATATGAATTATAGAATCGGAAAAATTAAATCGTATGTATTACAAGTATTAAAAGGAACAGCAAGTTATTTAATGACAGAATCCGAAAAGCAAGGATTAATAGAATTAGGGGTAATCAATTTAGAAGAAAAAGAAACAGCTATAGGACAATTTTTGAGAGTATGTGAAAGCCTAACAAAACAAGGATTTGATTTTAAGAGATTTATATATACAAAAGTAGTGGAAAAAAATGAGAAAAGAATACAAATAGACAAAACATTAGAAGATATAGCCCAAGAACATCCTGAAATAGATATAGAAAAAGTATTAAAAGAAACAGGAGTTGATACTGATTATAAAGTCGGAATGATTAAGATAAGTGCATTACAAGCGGCAAGAGGAAACGAAGATTATTTAATGACAGAATCTGAAAAACAAAGATTAATAGAATTAGGAGTCATTAATTTAGAGGAAAAAGAAACATCTGTAGCACAATTTTTAAGAGTATGTGAAGCATTAGCAAAACAAGGATTTGATTTTAAGAGATTTGCGTATACAAAAAAGAAAGAAGTGAATGGAAAAAGAAAAAAGGTAGCGAAGAGTTTAGAAGATATAGAGAAAGAACATCCTGAGATAGATATAGGAAGAATACTAGGGGAAACAGGGGTTGATACAGATTATAAAATCGGACAAATCAGAATGTACGTGTTACAAGTAGCAAAGAGAAGAGGTCCAATAACAGAAGAAGAAAAGCAAAGACTAATCGAGTTAGGAGTAATCAATTTAACAGAAAAGTTTTCTCAAATATTAGGTCAGGCTACATTTACAGCTGGAATAGATGGACAAAAACAATTGGATGAAGCACAAAAAGTATTAGATCAAGCAATAAGAGAGCAACTAAATCAAAAAGAACAAAAGTAAGGAGAAACAATCTCAAATGGTACCGATTCATTGTCATAAAGTACTATTTGTTTGCGACAGGAGGTAATATGAAAGAATACTTACAAGATGTGGAAGAAGTTCTAAAAGAATTAAATTCGACAAGTAATGGAATTTCTGGTAGAACTGCAGCCAAAAGGTTGGAGCAAAATGGAAAGAATAAACTAGACGAGCCAGATAAAGATGGCGTTTTCCAACGATTTGTAAAATCTTTGGCAGATCCAATGATTATTATGTTATTGGTAGCAGCAGGAATTTCTTTATTAACATCTGTCTTGCAAGGAGAAAGTTTTACAGATGTATTTATTATTTTGTTTGTTGTTATCGTAAATACGATTTTAGGGATGGTGCAAGAAAGCAAAGCAGAAAATGCGATTAGCTCTTTGATGGAAATGACAAAAGCTACTTCTAAAGTTATTCGTGATGGTAAAATGAAGAGTATTAATTCTGAAGATTTAGTAGTGGGAGATGTTATTGTATTAGAAGCAGGGGATAGTGTTCCAGCGGATTGCAGAATCATAGAATGTCACAGTATGAAAGTAGAAGAGGCTGCAATTACTGGAGAATCTATTCCTGTCAATAAAATGATAGATATTTTAACGTTAACGGAAAATAAATTAGATATTCCTTTAGGGGATAGAACCAATATGCTATATAGTGGTAGTACAGTGGTTTATGGTAGAGGAAAAGCAGTTGTTACAGAAACGGGAATGAATACGGAAATGGGAAAAATTGCGGATGCTCTTCGTGACGCAGAAGAAGGACAAACCCCCCTTCAAAGGAAAATGGGAGAGCTTTCTAAAACATTAACCAAACTTGTGATAGGAATTAGTGTTTTTGTATTTTTATTTGGTATCATCAAGACAGGAGATTTTTCTGGTGGACATATCTTAGATACTTTTTTGGTGGCGGTTGCACTTGCAGTTGCTGCTATTCCAGAAGGTTTGCCAGCGATTGTAACAATTGTTTTATCGATTGGTGTTACCGCGATGGCCAAGCGTAAAGCACTTATTAGAAGATTAAGTGCTGTAGAAACATTAGGATGTACGCAAATAATTTGTACAGATAAAACAGGCACTTTGACACAAAATAAAATGACAGTTACAGATAAGGTAACGTATGATGAGACATTATTGGCAAAAGCTATGGCGCTATGTTCTGATGCTGAAATAAAACCAGAAGAGGAAGAAGCAATAGGAGAACCGACAGAAGCAGCTTTAGTAAATTATGCTAACAAACTAGGTCTTCCTAAATATGAATTAGAAAAAGAAGCCCCAAGAGTGGGGGAAGCTCCTTTTGATTCTAATCGAAAAATGATGTCTACGGTGCATCAAGTACAAGATCACTTTATACAATATACAAAAGGTGCTTGTGAGATTCTATTAGATAGATGTACAGGATATTTGTCTGAAAATGGCGTTATCCCTATGACAGAAGAGATTAAACAAGAAATTAAAACAAAAAATAAAGAATTTGCGGATAGAGCTTTAAGAGTTTTGGGTGCTAGTTATAGGGAATATACAGAACTTCCAAAAAGTTTTGAAGCAGATAACTTGGAAAAAGATTTAGTTTTTATTGGATTTACGGGAATGATAGATCCTTGTAGACCAGAAGTTTATGAAGCTATTAAAGAGTGTAGAAACGCTGGCATTAGACCAATTATGATAACAGGAGATCATATTGATACAGCAGTTGCTATTGGTAAAGATTTAAAAATTATTCAAACTGCGGATGAAGCAGTAGAAGGTGCGCAACTAGAAAAATTAACAGATATTGAACTAATTGAAGTAGTTAAAGTTTGCTCTGTATTTGCTAGAGTTCAGCCAGAACATAAAACAAGAATTGTAAGGGCACTGAAGTCACAAGACTATATTGTTGCTATGACAGGAGATGGTGTCAATGATGCTCCTTCTATTAAAGCAGCAGATATTGGTGTTGCCATGGGAATCACGGGTACAGATGTTACAAAGGGTGCTTCTGATATGGTATTAGCAGATGACAATTTTGCTACGATTGTGAATGCAGTAGAAGAGGGTAGAAAGATTTATGACAATATTAGAAAAGTATTGCAATTCCAATTATCTACAAATATGGCAGAGGTAATTTATATATTCATTGCATCTGTATTAGGTATTACGATTGTTACGCCAGCACAGCTTTTATGGATTAATATGGTAACAGATTCTACACCAGGACTAGCACTTGGAATGGAAAAAGCTGAACGGTAATTTGATGCATAGAAAACCAAGACCTGCAGGAGAAGGCGTATTCTCAGATGGCGCGGGTTTTGATATGGTGGTGCAAGGCTTGATAATGGCTGCGATTGTCATTGCTTCTTTCTTTATTGGAGAATATATGGAGACGGGAATATGGAGAATAGCAGAATCTAGAGATGGTATTACTATGGCATTTTTAACAGCTAACTTTATTGAGATGTTCCATGCGATTAGCATGCGTTCTCAAAAACATTCCATCTTTACGATGAAAAGTTTTAATTATTGGTTATTAGGAGCTTTTCTATTAACAACAATGCTCACAGTAGTGGTAATCTATGTACCATTTTTTGCTAGCCTTTTCGGTTTTACACAAATTAGTTTTAAAGAATTATGCACAGCATTTGGATTAGCCTTTGCAATTGTTCCTATCATAGAAGTTTTAAAATTGTTTAAAAAGAAAGAGTAAATAAAGGAGTTTAAAATGGAGAAAAAATTGATAGTTTTTGATTTTTTTGGTGTAATTAGTTCAGAGATTGCACCAATTTGGTTAAGAAAATATTTTAATGAAGAAGATGCCAAGAGAATCAAAGCAGAAATTGTTTCTAAAGTAGATAGTGGCGAAATAACAGAAATGGAGCTTTATAGACAATTAGGTGAGTTAGCAAGTGTCTCACCTGATAAAGTTGCAAAAGATTGGATGGATTTAGTAAAGATTAATGACAGATTAGTTAATTTTATTAAAGAACTAAAAGAAAACTATAAGGTTATTTTGCTTTCAAATGCTTCTGATACATATTTAAGAAAAATATTAAATCGCTATGAATTAATATCACTATTTGATGAAATCATTATTTCTAGTGAAGTAAAGTTAGTAAAACCAGGAAACGAAATTTACCAATTAGCATTAGATAGAATGCAGGTAAAGCCAGAAGAAAGTGTTATGATAGACGATAATATTGTGAATATTAATGGTGCTGAAAATGCGGGAATGGATGGTATTTTATATACGGATATAGATAATCTAAAAAAAGCTTTAACAGAAAAATTAAATCGTTTTTCTGTTGTATAACATAAAAAATGGGAAAAGAGGCCGTCCTCCTTTCCTGATTTTTTAAAAAATTTTTTTGAAAAACTATACCAATATGAAAAAAAGTATGATAGAATGTGAATGTAATTTTAAAAAAGGAGAAAAATTATGTCAGATTTAAATACAATTGAAGAAAAAATGAAAAAATCAGTTAGTGTTTTTGCGGAAAACCTTTCAGAGGTTAGAGCAGGACGTGCTAATCCCGCTATTTTAAATAAGCTAATGATTCCTTATTATGGGGTGCCAACACCTGTCAATCAAGTAGCTGCTATTTCTGTACCAGAGGCCAGATTGATTGTGATTCAACCTTGGGATGCTAGCTGTTTAAAAGAGATAGAAAAAGCAATTTTAGCATCAGATATTGGATTGAATCCTAATAATGATGGAAAAGTCATTCGTTTGAATTTTCCTGAATTAACTGAGGAAAGAAGAAAAGAATTAGCAAAAGATATTCGAAAGATGGCAGAAGATGCGAGAGTTGCTATTAGAGGTGTAAGACGTGAAGGCATGGATGATGTTAAAGAATCTAGCAAGAAGTCTGAAATAACAGAAGATGAAAGAAAAGAACAAGAAGATAAAATTCAAAAATTAACCGATAAATATATAGAAGAAATTGACAAGATGACGGAAAATAAAGAAAACGAAATTATGAAAGTGTAAGGAGGATAAAAGGGTTTTTAAGAAAAGAATAAATAATCTTAGAAACTCTTTTTTGATGGAATGACAATGGACCAACAAGAAAATTTTCCAAAACATATTGCCATTATTATGGATGGTAATAGAAGATGGGCAAAAAAGAGAATGTTACCAGCGAAAATGGGACATAGAGAAGGTGCAAAAGCATTAGAAAAACTAGTAAGATATGCTAATAAAATTGGGTTAAAATATCTTACGGTATATGCTTTTTCTACTGAAAACTGGAAAAGAAGTGAAGAAGAAGTTAGCGCTTTAATGGATTTATTGAAGTTTTATTTGGATGATTACATGAAGCGTGTAGATACTGAAAACGTTAGAATTAAGTTTTGGGGAGATACTTCTGTATTGAGAGAAGATTTACAAGAAAGCATGAGATGTGGTGTAGAAAGAACGAAAGACAATACAGGGGTTCAAATTAATATTTGTATCAATTATGGTGGAAGAGATGAGATGGTAAGGGCCACTAAAAAAATAGCAGAAAGAGTGCAAAAAGGTGAATTAAAAATAGAAGACATTACAGAAGACACAATTTCTAATTCTTTATATTCTGCAGGAGTCCCAGATCCTGATTTGATGATAAGAACTAGTGGAGAATTGAGAACCAGTGGATTTTTATTATGGCAATTGTCTTATACAGAATTTGTGTTTTTAGATAAATATTGGCCAGATTTTAATGAAAAAGATTTAGATCAATGTATTGAAATCTACCAAAAAAGAAATAGAAAATTTGGAGGAAAATAAAGCGTGAATGTAAAAAGAGTTTTAACAGGAGTGATTGGATTTCCATTAGTTATTCTGTTGCTAGTACTTGCTAATAAATATATTATAGATGGTGTAACAGCAATCATTGCATGTATCGCCATTTATGAATATTTTCATGCTTGTAAAAAAGAAGTGAAAAATCTATCTTGGATAGGGTATGTTCTAGCAATAGGAATAGTTTTGCTTCATATCGTCAATACTAAAATAGCTTTTATGAGTCTGTTGCTTTTTATACCAATTCTTCTAATGGTTTTATTTTTACATATTATTGTCTCAAATATGCAAATCAATTTTAAAGATATGGCTTTCGCAGGAATAGGCATATTCTATATTATTGGGTTTATTGTGTTCATTCCACTAGTGTATGGAATGGGGGATACAACAAAGCTAGCATTTTTAAAAGAGACTTCTTTTGTGGATATGTTAGGAAAAGTTTATCAAAAAACAGCTATTTTAGGAAAATATTTGATATGGTATGTTCTTCTTGCTGCATGGGGCTCCGATACATTTGCTTATACGATAGGAATGCGTTTAGGAAAACACAAATTCAGTCAAGTGAGTCCTAAAAAATCTATTGAAGGATGTGTAGCTGGTGTGATAGGTGCAGTAGTGTTATCTCTAATTTATACGATTGTATTAAATCATACATTAGAGGTAGAGATTAATTATTGGGTAATAGGTTTAGCCTCTGCTATATTCTCTATCATAGGACAAATAGGAGATTTAGCTGCTTCTACTATTAAAAGATATTTTGAAGTAAAAGATTATAGCAATTTGTTCCCAGGACATGGGGGAATGTTAGATAGAATTGATAGTGTGATGTTTATTGCACCATTTGCATTTTGTTTTTTTGTATTTATTTTATAAATTCAGCAAAAACATATTGAAACGCGAAGGAGGAATTTTTCTTGAATTTATTTCTAGTGGTACTAGGCGCTTTGAAAATTATTTTTTTAATTGGATTTTTAGTATTTATCCATGAAGGGTGCCATTTCTTAGTAGCCAAAAAAATGGGAGTGAAAGTACTAGAGTTTTCTCTTGGATTTGGAAAAAAAATATGGTCTAAACAAGGAAAAGAAACAGAATATAATATTAGAAGAATTCCTTTAGGTGGATTCGTCAGAATGTTAGGCGAAAACGAAGAAGTGGACGATGAAAGAGCTTTTCAAAATGCTTCTGTAGGGAAAAGATTACTGATTGTGTTTGCAGGTCCTGTTATTAACATCGTTTTTGGCTTATTCCTATTTTGGATTTTAGCAAGTCTATATAATCACAATGCATATTATGGTTGGATTGTGATGAAAAGATATGTTGTTGCTATGGCGCAAGGAATAGGAAGCCTATTTACTGGTGGTGCTAAAGAGGCGGAACTAATTGGACCAGTTGGTATTTCTTCTTTAATTGCTAAAACAGATGGCTGGTTTGATTTCTTTTATTATATGTCTGTCATTTCTGTTTCTTTGGGAGTCACCAATTTATTACCAATTCCAGGATTAGATGGTGGAAAAATCCTATTGCTATTAGTAGAAGGTGTGAGAAGAAAAAAGATATCACAGAATACGGAATTGACATTAACTGCTTTTCGGAATGCTATTATTATTAACGATTGTTATATTCGTGACAGCAAAAGATATTGGAAGACTATTTTAAATGTACAGGAGGCAAAAGATGAAGAAAGAGAAAGAATTATTGAAAATTAAAAGAGTATTTTCTCCTAAATATGTAGTAACAGAGCAATTAATCGAAGCATATATATTCTTTTTGTTGCTAGTATTAGCTTGTTTTGCAACCAAAAGAATCTTTGCTGGAATTCTAATGATTGCGTGTTTAGTCTTTATTATTTTCTTTAAATTGGTTTTTGAAAAACGCAAATCTAATCAAACATATATGAAATTTTATGAGGATCATATTGAATTTAAAGGAAAAATGCTTTTCTGGAAAATGAGTGAACGTTCTTTAAAATATGAGGAAATTAAAGATATTACCGTAACACAAGGAACTACTTTTTTTGAAAAAAGGTTTCAAAAAGCATTTGGATATGGTAATATTTACGTATATCCTAAAAAAGGAAATTACATTACAAATGGTATGCAGATGGAATTAATAGAGAATATTAATGAAAAGATAGAAGAAATTAAAAATATCGTTGGAGATAAAATAAAATAATGGAGAAATACATAAAAGATGTATTCGTGGATTTTACAGATAGTTCTAATTTACTGGAAGCCGAGCTAGCGAATGTGAATCTCTATAAAAAACAGAATAAGCTTCAAGTAGATGTTGTATCCCATAAACCAATTACGATTGTGGAATTAGGAAAATTCGAAAACTATTTGCAGAGTCGCATGAATGTTGGAAAAACAATTACGAATATTAAATATGAGGATGTTGAAATTGAGCAAAATATAGAGGAAAATTGGAGTAATATTATTTCTTATATTACATCCAAAGAACCATTGAGCCGCGCGATGTTGACAAATAGTACCGTCGAAAAAAGAGAGCAAAATCTAAATGTCAATTTAAAAATAAAAGGTGCGGACTTTTTATGCTCAAAAAAATTTGATAAAGGGTTGGAACATCTTCTTCAAAATATCTATAATTGTCAATATACGGTCAAAATTCAAGATTGCCTAGATGATGAGTATTATAGACATATTGAAAAAGAATTACAAGAAGAAGAACAAAAGGCAATTGAAAGAGCTAATCAGCAAGTAGAAAGAGCAATAGCAGAAAATAAAGCTAGTCAAGATAAAATGATAGAAGCACAAATGGCTTCAGAGGCGAGTAACCATACAGCTACTAGCAAGAATACAGAAAAACCAAGCTATGGATATGGACCAAAGGCGCAGAACCAAACTTATGAAAGGGCACCAAAAGAATTGCCAGAAGGTGTAATATATGCTTCTCGTAGTGTCAATATCAAAGGTACACCAATTAAAATTATGGATATTACGGCTGAAACAGAAAATGTTGTTGTAGATGGAGAAGTGATTCGTGTTGATTCTAGCGAAATGCGCAGTAGACCAGAAAGTGCGATTCTAATTTTTGATGTATATGATGGTTCTAGTACGATGACTTGTAAGGCTTTTGTGAAAAAAGCAGAGTTAAAAGATATTATTAAGAAAATCGACGGAAAAGGTATTAAAGTAGATGGAGTTGCTAAGTTTGATAATTTCGCAAAAGAAATTACTATTATGGCGAATACGATTTTTGAAAGTACTGGTTTGAAAAAAGAAAAGAGAACAGATGATGCTGAGGAAAAGAGAACAGAGCTTCATATGCATACGCAAATGAGTCAGATGGATGCAGTTACTCCTTGTGAAGACTTGATTAAACGAGCTATATCTTGGGGATGGAAGTCTATCGCGATTACAGATCATGGTGTAGTACAAGCTTTCCCAGATGCTTACCATTTATTAGACAAGGTAGGACAAGATGCGATTAAAGTGATTTATGGTGTAGAAGGGTATTTTTGCCCAGACAAGGATTCTTGTGTCTTTGATTCTCAAGGGCAATCTATAGATACAGAGTATTGTATATTAGACATTGAAACAACAGGTATTTCGCATTTTACAGAAAAAATTACAGAAATTGGTATTATCAAAATCAAAAATGGAAAAGAAGTTGGCACATTTGAGACTTTTGTCAATCCGGAAAAACCAATTCCTGAAAGAATACAAGAGATTACGCATATTACCAATGAGATGGTAAAAGATGCACCTAAAATCGAAGAAGTATTACCCAAAATGATAGAATTCATTGGAAATTCTGTTGTGGTTACGCATAATACAGATTTTGACGTAACTTGGTTAAAATACAATTATGAACAATATGGCTATCAATGGAAAAATACATATATTGATACGCTTCGTTTGGCAAGAGCAATGTATCCACATTTTCCTAAATACAAATTGGGCATCATTGCTGAAAAATTAGGAATTACAGTAGAAGTAGCCCATAGAGCTCTAGATGATGTCAAGACGTTGGTACAAGTTTTCCAGAAGATGATAGAAGAGGCGAAAGAGAAGAAAGTTAAAAAAATTGATGATTTTAATGAAAAATTTCAAGCAGATTATAAGAATTTACCTACCTACCATATTATTATTTTAGCCAAAAACTATGTGGGATTGAAAAATTTATATAAATTGGTTTCTTACTCACATTTAAATTATTTCTATAAAAGACCAAGAATTTTGAAATCTATGTTATCTAAGTATAGAGAAGGTTTGATTGTGGGTAGTGCTTGTGAAGCAGGAGAAATCTATAGAGCGATTGTAGAAGAAAAACCAGAAGAAGAGCTAGAGGAAATTGCTAGTTTTTATGATTACTTAGAAATTCAGCCACTTGGCAATAATGCTTATTTTAAGCGAATGGGAAAAAAGGAATCAGATAATCCATTTTTTGTTAAAAAAGGAAGATTAGCAACAGATGAAGATTTGATAGAAATTAATCAAAAGATTGTTGCTTTAGCAGATAAATTAGGAAAAAAGACTGTGGCTACGTGTGATGTTCACTTTATAGATCCAGGAGATGAAGTCTATAGAAGAATTTTACAAGCAGGGCAAGGATATGATGATGCAGATATGCAAGCACCATTATATTTAAGAACTACAAATGAGATGCTACAAGAGTTTGCTTATCTAGGGGAAGAAAAGGCTTATGAGGTAGTTGTCAAAAATCCCAATCAAATTGCAGAAATGTGTGAAAGAATCAGTCCTATTTCTCCAGAGAAGTGTCCACCACATATTCCAGGTTGTGAACAACAAATTAAAGATATTGCTTATCAAAAAGCCCATGAGCTTTATGGAGATCCGCTTCCTGAAATTGTAGAAACACGCTTGGAAAAGGAATTGAATTCTATTATTAATAATGGATACTCTGTGATGTATATTATTGCACAAAGGCTGGTATGGAAGTCTAATGAAGATGGTTATATTGTTGGTTCTAGAGGATCAGTCGGCTCAAGCCTAGCAGCATTTATGACAGGTATTACAGAAGTTAATTCGCTTCCTGCCCATTATAGATGCCCAAAATGCAAGTATTCTGATTTTTCAGATTATGGTGTAGCAAATGGTTATGATTTACCTGATAAAACTTGCCCTAAGTGTGGAGCAGAGATGGCCAAAGACGGTATGGATATTCCATTCGAAACATTCTTAGGATTTAATGGTGATAAAGAGCCTGATATTGACTTGAATTTCTCTGGTGAATATCAAGCAAAAGCCCATAAATATACAGAGGTCATTTTTGGAAAGGGAACAACTTTTAAAGCTGGTACCGTTGGTACTGTAGCAGATAAAACTGCTTTTGGTTATGTAAAAAAGTATTATGAAGAACATCATAAACCGATTTCGAATGCAGAAGTCATTAGGCAAGCCAAAGGTTGTACAGGTATCAAAAGAACAACAGGACAGCACCCAGGTGGAATTATTGTTGTACCAAAAGGTAGAGAAATTTTTGAGTTTACACCCGTACAACATCCAGCAGATGACCCTAACTCTGATATTATCACAACTCATTTTGACTATCACTCTATTGATGGCAACTTATTAAAACTAGATATTCTAGGTCATGATGATCCGACGGTTATTCGTATGCTACAAGACTTAAGTGGTATTGCACCGAAAGATATTCCGTTAGATGATAAAGAAACCATGTCTATTTTTTCTTCAACAGATGCATTAGGTGTTACTCCTGAACAAATTGGATCTGAAGTAGGAACTTATGGAATTCCCGAATATGGAACAAAATTTGCAAGACGGCATGTTAATGGATACACATCCTACAACGTTTGATGAATTAATTCGTTTATCTGGTTTATCTCATGGTACAGATGTGTGGTTAGGGAATGCACAAGATTTAATCCAACAAGGTATTGTTACTTTGCAAGAGGCTATTTGTTGTCGTGATGATATTATGATTTATTTAATCAAAAAAGGTTTGCCACCAGATAAAGCTTTCAAAATTATGGAAACAGTACGTAAAGGAAAGGCTTTAAAAGATCCTGAAAAATGGGATGGGTTTAAGGAACTGATGAAGAAATATGATGTTCCAGATTGGTATATCAAATCTTGTGAAAAAATTAAATACATGTTCCCAAAGGCCCATGCAGCAGCCTATGTTACGAATGCCGTTAGAATTGCTTGGTTTAAAGTACATCAACCGCTTGTGTATTATGCAGCATATTTCTCTATTAGAGCCAAATCTTTTGATGCGGAAGTCATGATTAATGGAGAAGAAAGAGTAAAAGATAAAAGAAGAGAGATTGATAGTTTAGGGAATGCAGCCTCTCCAAAAGATAAAGAAATGTTAGATGATTTAGATATTGTGCAAGAATTTTACGAAAGAGGTTTTGAATTTTTACCGATTGATTTGTATAAATCACATAGCACAAAATTTAGAATTGAAGATGGAAAACTAAGACCACCATTTGCGACGATGGCTGGTTTAGGACCAATAGCTGCAGAAAGTATATATCAAAGTGCTCTGCAAGGAGAGTTTGAGTGTATCGATGATTTACAGATTAAAGCAAAACTTGGAAAATCTGCTATTGAACTATTACAAAGCTTCCATGTTTTAAAGGGGATGACCCAAAGTAATCAAATGTCATTATTTGTATAAAAAATGGGCCCGCAGGCTAGTAAGCCTGCGGGTTTGTTTTACTTAATGCGCATTAGTAGTATTCGTTGTCTCTTGGGTTTTGGCGACATCACTAGTGTTGATGACTTTGTTTAGCTTTTTCATATAATGCCAGCGCACAAATGGGATGTGAAACATGACAGGTAGTTTGTAATGACGATGTACATCTGTGCAATCGATAGTTCTTAAAGTAAAAGGAAAATACTTCTTGAATATGTGCGTATCGACCCCTTTAGGAATTTCCATATCTACTCTTGGATGTAATCTGAATAAGTTCCACCAAAAAACGATTTCTTTATCTTCACTCAATTGTCCATACCTCCTCATTTTCAACAATCTCAACGTATATGTATGCCTAAATTAATAGGCCACTTTCAAAACATTATCATTATAACATATTCCAAATAAAAAGTAAAATGAATCTTGATTTATTATGATGAGTATTATAAAATAGACATGTACGCAAAAAATATCGAAATAAAATAAAGGAGTAACAATGAATCCATATATTTGGCAGACGCAAGAACGGCCATAAAATTATGTTAGTATATCTCATTATTATTAACTTAATAGGAATTGGTGCCATGGCATTAGATAAGTATAAAGCGGAAAAAAATAAGTGGAGAATCTCAGAAATGACGTTATTTATGATTACTTTTTTGGGCGGAGGAATTGGAACTATTTTTGCAATGCGTTGTTTTCGCCATAAAACGCAAAAATGGTATTTTGTCTATGGTTTCCCAATTATTTTGATATTGGAAGTTTTAATTGTGATAACAATGTTTATCAAAGGAATTTTATAAAAAAGCAAAAAAATGTTTGACAAAATATTTGTTTTGTGATAAGATGTTTGCGTAAGTGAAAAACGAAAAAATAAATGATGGGGAGAGGTTGTTATGGGAAGAAAAAAAGATCCAGAAGCTTTAAATAAAAGAGAAAAAGCAATACTAAAATTTATTGAAAAAGAAGTAATGGCGAATGGCTATCCACCTTCTGTAAGAGAAATTGGAAAAGCGGTAGGGTTAAGATCTACTGCTACAGTACATGGCTATCTTGCTAAATTAGAAGAAAAAGGATATATCAAAAAAGAACAACAAAAAGGTAGAACCTTAAAATTATTAAAAGGTGGAATGGCTGGGCAAACGAAAGTTGCGGAACAAAAAGAAGTGTATAATGGAAAAGAAATGGTAGATGTCCCTGTTATTGGAAAAATAACAGCAGGTGCTCCTATTCTAGCCTTTGAAAATATTACAGATACTTTTCCAATTCCATTAGATTTTGTTGGAAATAGTGAAAGTTTCATGTTAATTGTTAGAGGAGAGAGTATGATTGAAGCGGGTATTTTAAGTGGAGATTATATTCTTGTTAGAAGACAAAAAACCGTAGAAAATGGCGAAATTGCTGTTGCTTTAATCGAAGATGAGGCAACTGTCAAAACGTTTTATAAAGAAAAAGATCATATTCGCTTACAACCAGAAAACTCTTCTATGGATCCAATTATTGTTCCAACTTGTGAGATATTAGGCAAAGTAATTGGTGTGTTTAGAAAAATGTAATTTGATTCCAAAAATGGAAAAAAGGATATTCCTTTTTTCCATTTTTTTTTATTTTAATTCTACAACGGTAACACCCATTTCACCTTCTCCAAAGGTCCCTAAGCGAAAAGATTTGACATGAGGGTGTGTTTTTAAATAGGCTTGAATGCCAGTACGTAATTTTCCGGTTCCTTTTCCATGAATAATATGTACTTGTGTTAAGCCATTTAAAAAACAAGTATCTAAATATTTATCAATTGCAAAACAAGCTTCATCTACATTTTGCCCAATGACATTAATTTCTGGTGAAAGAGCAATTGGTTTAAATTCGCGTTTCACAGAACGAATAGAATCCTCTTTTGATGTTTTTTTGGTGGTTAATTCCAAATCGGAAAAAGGAAAAGTAGATTTCATCATTCCGATTTGTACCATGACGTCATTTTCTGAAATAGAAATAATAGTTCCCGATTGTTGAATTCTAGGAATAAATACTTCATTGCCAATAGAGATATCCTTTTTAGTAAGAAGCGTTTTTGGCTGAGAAAGAGAAGAAAGGGAAAGGTTTTCGATTTTTTGATTCAATTCCTTCCTTTTTTGATTGGCTTCTTTGGCTGAAGGAGCATGTTCAATTTCCCTAATAAGCGTATCGGCATCTTCTTTGGCTTCTAATAAAATTTCGGCAGCTTTTGCTTTAGCTTCTTGTATCATCGAATTCTGTTTGTTGTTCCATTCATTAGATTTTGTTTCTAATTCTGTTTTTAAAGTTTCTATTACTTGAGAATCTTTTTGCATTTTTTCTTTTTGTTCTTCTATCCAACGTTTATTTTGATAAATCTCTTGTAATAAATCTTCTAAATGTATATTGGTATCGGTTAGTTTTTCTTTGGCGCGTTGGATGATTTCCTCAGAAATACCAAGCCTTTGAGAAATAGCAAAAGCGTTGCTGGTTCCAGGAATACCAATAAAAAGTTTATAGGTTGGTAATAGTTTTTTCATATCAAATTCTACACAAGCGTTCTCAAAACCATCTGTAAGAATAGCAAAATTTTTGAGTTCTGGATAATGTGTCGTAGAAATGGTTAAAGTACCTCTTGTATACAATTCTTCTAGTATACTAATTGCTAAACTAGAACCTTCGTGAGGATCTGTTCCAGAGCCTAATTCATCTAATAATACTAAACTACGATTTGTTGCTTTACATAAAATATTAGAAATATTACTGATATGAGAAGAAAATGTACTTAAAGAAGCTTGAATGCTTTGTTCATCTCCAATATCGGCAAAAATATTATCGAAAATGTAAATTTTAGAACCTTCTTGTGCAGGAATCATAAGACCGCACATTGCCATTAAGGTAATGATACCAACTGTTTTTAAGATAACCGTTTTTCCACCAGTGTTAGGACCAGTGATGATTAGAGATGTGAATTCTTTTCCAAGATAAATATCATTTTGAACAGCAAGTTCTTTCTCTAAAAGGGGATGCCAGGCGTGAAGAAGATAGATTTCTTTTTCCTCTGAAATAGTTGCTAGGCTACCATCGATTTCATGGGCATATTTGCCTTTCGCAAAAATAAAATCAATCTCTCCTATTAATCGCATATTTTTTTCTAATTCTTCTGTTAAATCAAAAAATAATTGAGAAAGTGTTTCTAAAATTTTTTGAATCTCTAAATTTTCTTGAATTCTTAACTCGTTAATATCGTTATTTAAATCAAATACAGCAATGGGTTCTATAAATAGAGTAGAACCTGAGCTAGAAATATCATGGACAAATCCTTTTACTTCTGATTTATACTCTGCCTTAATGGGAAGCACAAATCGATCATTTCTTACAGTAATTAAAGGTTCTTGCATAAATTTTTGTTGAAGCATTTGATTCAATTTGTTACGAATGGTTGCTTCTTTATTCATAATATTCTTGCGAATATTTTTTAAGTTAGAAGATGCTTCATCAGCGATGGTATTTTCGTCAAGAATACTATGAAAAACTTTTTCTTCAATACCAGGGTTAATATACAAATCTTCAAATGAATCTTGCAAGTTAACGAATTCTTGCATATCAATCTCATCACTCAAAAAATATTTTTTTAAAGATTGGGCATTTTTAAGAATAGTGGCTAATTCTAAAAGAGCTCTAGCGTTGACTGGTATTTTAGCTTTTAAACTTTTTATATGTGTCGTGATATCTGGTAATTCATCAAGCGGAAGATTTCCTTTTCTGTAAATGAGATTAGATGCTTCAAAAGTTTGATTTCCAGCTTTTTCGATTTCTTCTTTTTGGGAAAAAGGTACCAAAGAATGAACCATTGCTTTTCCTAAAAATGTAACGCAAAGATTACTTAAGATTTCTTTCATCTTATGAAATTCTAATTTTTCAAAATATTTCGTTTCCATAAAATTAAGTATACCACGGAATTTGTTGGAAATCAATCCTTATTTTACTTGCAATTTGCGGCAAAATGCACTATAATACTGTTATTCGTTTATGTAGTAGAAGTTAGTGTGAGGTAAAACTCGTGTTCAGACACTAACATGCCATGATTTTGTTCGTATGACAACTGGAGGAATGAAAGATGGTAACTGTCGAAGTTGCAGAGCGATATATTGATGTGTATTATCGTGCGAGATATCCAATTGATGAGGAGAAACAACCGCTTTTTTGGGAAGCCGTCAAATTGCTTACTGTCGATCTACAGACTGATATTTCCGAGTATATTAACGAGAATGAGAATTACTGTATCAAAACTGACTCGGAGCATTCCTACTATATCGGCAATTTGGGATCTGGCGTCAGGTCGATAATGGATTTGGCAAGAAAAATCGCAACTGAAATCCGAGAAGCTGAAAGCAAACCGGTCAGCTCATCGGAATTCTTTTTCCTGACGAAACGGGTAGAAGCTCTGGAAAATCTTGTATTGCACTTGGGCGGAAAGAACGCCAGTTATTGGTGATCCAAAAGAGAAATGTGAAAAAATTGGCGAGTTTTTGACTGAACCAAAAGCTTGCCGATTTTTTTGTATAATTTTGCAAAATTTTGTAATAATAAGAATATAAAAATTGAAAAAGGAGGAAAATAAATTGAAAGCAACAGGTGTTGTTAGAAGAATTGATGACTTAGGTAGAGTAGTGATTCCTAAAGAAATTCGCAAAGTACTTAGAATCAAAGAAGGGGATCCTTTAGAAATATTTACAGATCAAAATGGAGAAGTAGTTTTAAAGAAGTATTCTCCGATTGGTGAGCTTTCTGAATTTGCGGGAGAATATGTGGAAACACTTTCCAAAACAACAGGGCATATTGCTTGTATTACAGATAAAGATACGGTCATTGCTGTTTCTGGTGGTAGTAAAAAAGATTTTCTGGAAAAAAATTTAAGTAAAGAAATAGAAGAGGTTTTAGAAAATAAAGAAGTTTTTAAGAGTAAAGAGAATAATGAAATTTCTTTGCCAATTACCGAAGAAGAAGGGAAACAAAGAATTTATAATTCACAAGTTATTTACCCAATTATATCAGATGGAGATGTTGTAGGCAGTGTTATTCTACTTGCTAAAGATGCTTCCAAAGCAATGGGAGAACCAGAATATAAAGTAGCACAATCTGCAGCAGGCTTTTTAGGTTCTCATTTAGAAATATAAAAAATAGGATGCTATTTACAGCATCCTATTTTTTTAGGAGTTTTCTATTGTAATCCAATGACGTATAGATTATAATGATTATATTAATAAAACACGGAGGATAAATTATGGATGAAAATCAAGAAAATAAAGAAGAAGTAAAAGTAGAAAAAACGGAGCCTGTTAAAACAGAATGTAGTAATCAAGATAAACAAATAAAAGGTCTTGTAGCTGCAGTTATAGTAACGATGGCATTCTTAACTATTGTAGCAATTGTTATAGTAGTTGCTTTAATGGGAAGAAGTGGAGAGAGTGAAGGCGGAGAGACGTCAGAATCACAAGTGGACGAAGAATGTACGGAAGATGAAACAGAATCTTTAAATGTTTTGCTTTACGATAGCCCAGATATTAGAAAACCAATACTATATTTCTATCCAGAAGAAGAAACAGAAGTCAATGTGAAATTGGGATATTCTCAAAATATTACTTGTTCCTATCCAAAATATAAAGAAGATGGTTGGAATGTTCTAGCAAAACCTAATGGAGATTTGATAGATTTAGATACAGGTAAAAATTTATATGCCTTATATTATGAAAGTGAAAATGAAGAAAAACTAGAAATAGAAAAAGAAGGATTTATTGTAAGAAGTGAAGATGTTGCTCATTTCTTAGAAGAAAAATTAAGAATATTAGGATTAACGGATAGAGAAGCAGAAGAATTTATTGTGTATTGGTTACCAACATTAGAAGCAAATGCATATAATTATATAAGATTTGCTAGTAGCGAAGAAATCAATCAAAATATGCCACTAGAATTGTCAGTAGAACCAGATACACTAATTAGAGTACAGATGGTATATCAAGGAATTGATAAACCAATTGAAGTAGTAGAACAAGCAATAGAGCCACCAGAAAGAACAGGATTTGTAGTAGTAGAATGGGGCGGAACAGAAATAAAATAACTTGACATTTTAGAAAAAAGTTGTATAATAAGATTATGTTAAATAGAAAAAACAGTGATGAGACGAGTAAAATAGAACTCACTTTTAGAGAGAAATGGTGATTGCGCTGAAAGCCATTTTAAGCAGAGCTATTTGAAAACTACCTCGGAGTTTTTAGGGGAATAAAAGCCTAGCGTGTTGCTTACGATATAAAGCTTTAAATTAAGTAAAATTAAGGATGGAACCGTGCAAAAGCACTCCTTTTAGAGAAATCTAAAGGAGTGCTTTTTAATTGTTTTAAAAAGGAAAGGAGAAAAAAGATGGAAACTTTATGGAGTGAAAGAAAAAGAATATTATTTTTGGGGTTACCTTGGACATTTACCAAGTATACCTTAACAGAGGAAAAATTGTTGATACGAACCGGTTTGTTTTCTATAAAAGAGGAAGATATACAATTATACAGGATTACAGATTTAACATTACGTAGTTCATTTTTACAAAGAATATTTGGATTAGGAACCATTCATTGTTGTTCTGGAGATAAAACAACCCCAGAATTTAACATTGAAAATATTAAAAATGTTTCTAAAGTGAAAGAATTATTATCAAAGCAAATTGAAGAAAGAAGAGATAAAAAGAGAATTACTGGAAGAGAAATTTTAAGTGGAATGGATGACCATGATGATGACGATGATGAATTGGAACATGGTATCTAAGAGAGGAGGAAAAAATGTTTCATATAAAATTACATGAAGGTAAAACAATGGATGTAGAGGAGGCTAGCTTTTGGCACACAACTTCTCATATTATGGCACAAGCTGTGAAAAATCTATATCCAAATGCAAAGCTTGCGATTGGTCCTTCTATTGAAAATGGATTTTACTATGATTTTGATGTAGAAAAACCATTTTCAGAGGATGATTTAAAAGCCATCGAAGAAGAAATGAAAAAAATTATCAAAGAAGATTATGAATTGAAAAGATTTGAGCTTCCTAGAAAAGAAGCTTTAAAACTAATGCAAGAAAAAGAGGAACCATATAAGGTAGAATTGATTAATGATTTGCCAGAAGGAGAAGTCATTTCTTTCTATCAACAAGGAGATTTTGTGGATCTTTGCAAAGGCCCACATATTCCTTCTACAGGAGCAGTAAAGGCAATTAAGTTATTAAGTGTTGCAGGCGCTTATTGGAGAGGAAATGAAAAGAATAAAATGCTACAAAGAATTTATGGAATTTCTTTCCCAAAAGCAAGTCAATTAGAAGAATACTTGGCAATTCTAGAAGAAGCCAAGCAAAGAGATCATAGAAAAATAGGAAAAGACTTAGAATTATTTTTCACAGATCCTCTAGTTGGTGCAGGACTTCCTATGTATTTGCCAAAAGGTGCTACGATTCGTAGATTGCTAGAAAGATATATTCAAGATAAAGAATTAGCGTTAGGGTATTGGCATGTTTATACGCCAGATTTAGCAAATGTTGCTTTATATAAAACATCAGGACACTGGGATCATTATAAAGATGATATGTTTCCAATGATGAAAATGGAAAATGAAGAATTAGTATTAAGACCAATGAATTGTCCACATCATATGTTAGTTTATAGACACAATCTTCGTTCTTATCGCGATTTACCAATTAAAATTGGAGAATTAGCACATGATTTTAGATATGAAGCTAGCGGTAGTGTCTGTGGATTAGAGAGAGTTCGTCAAATGTGTCAGAATGATGCCCATTTATTTGTGCGTCCAGATCAAATTAAAGAAGAAGTTGGAAAAGTTTTGAATTTGATTCGCGAGGTTTACATTAAAGATTTAGGCTTTTCAGAAGACAGATTTAAATATAGACTTTCTTTAAGAGACAAAGCTAACAAAGAAAAATATATTGATAATGATGAAATGTGGAATACGGCAGAAAGCCAGTTAAGACAGATTTTAAAAGAATTAAATATCGAGTTTTATGAGGCAGAAGGCGAAGCAGCATTTTATGGACCTAAAATTGATATTCAAATTAAAACTGCTCTTGGTCATGATGTAACGATTCCAACTTGTCAATTAGATTTCGCTTTACCAGAAAGATTTGATTTAACTTATGTGGGAGAAGATGGCGAAAAATATAGACCAGTAGTTATTCATAGAGCCATTTTAGGAACTTCTGATAGATTTATTTCTTTCTTGATTGAAGAGACGAAAGGACATTTCCCATTATGGCTTGCACCAATTCAAGTGAAAATTTTACCAATGGGAGATAACCAATTAGATTACGCGAAAGAAGTGCAAAAGAAATTAATGCTAGAAAATATAAGAGTAGAAATCGATGATCGTGCAGAAAAAATTGGTTATAAGATTCGTGAAGCTCAATTAGAAAAAGTGCCATATATGTTGATATTAGGACAAAAAGAATTAGAGAATCATTCTGTTGGTGTTCGTTCTGCTCAAGGTGGAGATTTAGGCGCAATGCAATTAGAAGCGTTTGTTCAAAAAATACAAGCAGAATGTAAAATATAAGAATATTTTTATGGTTTTGAGGGATACTAATTTTAAATTATGATTCTAAAATTGAAGATTGTAATTTTGTATTTTGATGAAAAGTAGGAGGTGCCTCAGACTATGTCAAAAGAAAAGAAAAATAATAAGAACTCTCAAAATAATACTACTAATAATAGTAATAAAAATAATAATAATCAATAAAAGAAAAAGAAGGTTTTTAAAAACCTTCTTTTTTTCTAATCTCTAATTTCTAATCTCTAGCTCGGTATATCTAAATTCATCTATTAACCATTGATTGTCTATTTTAACAATAGTAAAAGTATCTTCTTTTTGATAAGTTTGATTGTACTCTTCATTAGAAGGATCAAAACTTTTTCTAAAAGTTCTTACAACAGAACAAGTAATTTGATTTTCGCTTTTCTGGATATCTTTGAATTCTATGTTGGATATATAATCTCTAACATTAATATCTCCGGCAGTGATATAAACTTCACCATTATCTTTGTATACAAATAAATGCATTTCTTCTTTATAGGTTGGAACGGCATTTTCTGTATAAATAGAAATTAATTCCTCAAAATTATTGACAAGGATTTCCTCTTGAGAATAAATATCTTCCTGAGTATAATCAATGGATATAATTTCAAATGTATTTTGCATTTTATAATACATAGTTGCTAAGATGTCGGTATCTTTTGGATCTTTATATTGACAGGATTTTATATAATAAAGTTTTTCTGCTTCGTCATAGTCAATCGTTAAAATCTTATGAGAAAGAGAATTCTTCTGATTTAAAATGTTTTTAAATTTTGTATCTTTCAATGTTTGAAGAGTTAGTATAGGTGTGGCATTTGTTCCATTTAACATATAATCATAGTTATTAAATATTTCAAAAGCGTTTTCAGCATCACTGTTGGCATAGAAATTCTCTAAAGAAACAGTGTAGTCATAAAGTGAAACGGTATAAGTATTTCCGTTTTTTGTAATGTTGTCAATTTTGTAATCATAATAGTTGGTAATGCCAAAAGAAGTAGGACCATAATGTTCATTATAAGAATAATATCGCATAGCGACAGCACCTTTAGGGAATTTTTTTTGCAAAGTATCTCCATAAAGTATTTTGACAATTTTAGAAACTTCTTCATAAGTATATCCATAAGGTTGTTCATTTTGTTCATGATATTCGTCGTCATGATTCCAAACGTATTGGCTGACATTTTCCCAAAGCCAGCTCTCATCTGCTTCATTAATATCTGTAAACTCTGGAATTAAAAATGTTCTTCCATAAATATCTTTAATATAGTTTTGAATTCCTGAAAAATCTTCTTTTTTTGGTTTCTTTCCTAATACCGTCTGGTACATAACAAAAGCTATAACCCCTAATATAATAATGATGATAAGAAGTTTAAAGTTTTTTTTCATATGAATTCTCCTTTGTGCAAGCGTATTCTTATTGTTCATTTTAATATAATCCTCTAAAAAAAACAATAATATTTTTCAAAAAAATAAAGCATACTAAGAAAAATAAAAGAAGGTGAAAATTTGTTAAGAACGATTAAGAGATTATTCCAATTATTAGGAATCCTTTTGCTATTTTTTATCATCATGGTAGATGGTATATTTTTCATGGAACTGCAAAAAGCGAATGGAAATCCTGTTAAAGCAGTGGCAGGAATTTTAAAAAATGTAGGGAATACTGTTACAAATTCAGAACCAATTTATGTGTTATTATTGGGACAAAATACAGATATGGGACAAAGTTTAACAGATACCATTATGTGTTTAGGATATCATCCTATAAAACAAAAAGCATTTTTAGTATCGATTCCCAGGGATACATTTATAGGAAAAAACTTAGAACAAGCAACACCAGGCGATAAAATT
>Ga0310690_10003095_pt1 | contig 25618 bp, 21 predicted proteins | sample AusTroGonzalo_MG_2_FD_207661 | JGI IMG/M metagenome (GOLD analysis project Ga0310690, IMG submission 207661) | Bovine rumen microbial communities from tropical cattle in Woodstock, Queensland, Australia - Gonzalo_04 (v2) (version 2) | ecosystem: Host-associated > Mammals > Digestive system >... | reverse complement strand
GTACTGAAGGACAAGAAGTGAGAAGGTGAGAAAGTAAACAAGGTAAAAAGTAAAAAATTAGGATTATGAACGAAATAGGATTATCACTCGATACCGTATGGATGCTATTGGCAGCCATGTTGGTTTTCTGGATGCAGCCAGGCTTTGCCCTGTGTGAGGCAGGTTTTACACGTAGTAAAAACACGGCTAACATCCTGATGAAGAACTTTGTCGACTTCATGTTCGGCTCGTTGTTGTTCTTCTTCCTCGGCTTCGGATTTATGTTCGGTAGCGAGGGCGCTGGTTTTATTGGTATGCCTAACTGGGGCGACCTTTCTTTCTATAGTGGCGATCTGCCCGTAGAGGGTTTCTTGATTTTCGAGACCGTATTCTGTGCCACCAGTGCTACGATTGTTTCGGGTGCTATGGCTGAGCGTACCAAGTTCTCTATGTACATGGTTTACAGTGCAGTTATCTCACTGTTTATCTACCCCATCGAGGGTCACTGGACATGGGGCGGTGGCTGGCTTTGCAACGATGCAGCTGACAGCTTCATGATGTCGACCTTTGGCGACGTATTCCACGACTTTGCCGGTTCTGCTATTGTTCACAGCGTAGGTGGTGTGCTGGCCCTGATTGGTGCTATGGCCCTTGGTCCCCGTGTTGGTAAGTATGCAAAGGACGGTAAGAGCCGTGCTATTCCTGGTCATAACCTGACGATGGCCGCTCTGGGTGTCTTCATCCTCTGGCTCGGATGGTTTGGTTTCAACCCCGGTTCTCAGCTCGCTGCTTCTGGTGAGGTCAACCGTATTGCCATCTCGCACGTGTTCCTGACCACTAACCTCGCTGCTGCTGCAGGTGGTGTAGCCACCATGTTCCTGACTTGGGCCAAGTATGGCAAGCCCTCACTGTCACTGACATTGAACGGTGTGTTGGCAGGTCTCGTAGGTATCACTGCCGGTTGTGACCTTGTATCGCCCGTAGGTGCCGTTATCATTGGTCTTGTCTGTGGTCTTGTACTGGTTTATGCCATTGAGTTCATTGACCATAAGCTGCACATCGACGATCCCGTGGGTGCTTCTTCAGTACACGGTGTTTGCGGTATCCTTGGTACGATAATGACTGGTCTGCTGTCTACTACTAATGGTGCCTTCTACGGTTTTGGCTGGGGATTCTTCGGTGCTGAGTGCTTCGGTGTTCTGGTCATCGACCTCTGGGCTGCTGCCTGTGGTTTCGTCCTGTTCTTCGGCATCAAGAAGTTACACGGTCTGCGTGTCGACAAGCGAATTGAAGAGGAAGGCCTCGACATTTACGAACATGGTGAGGCATGTTATAACTAAGTGAAAAGTGAAGAGTGAAAAGTGAATAATTTACTTCCGCTCAGTAAGTAATTAAAAAGAAAAAGGTTATGAAAAAGATTGTTTTATTCGCATTGGGTATGGCCATGAGTATGACCACCTTTGCACAGGAAGAGATTGAGACAACGATTAGTGCTGACGTTGTAAGTAATTATATCTGGCGTGGTCAGGAACTGGGAAGTACTGCCCTGCAGCCCACACTAGGCGTGGCCTATAAGGGCCTGTCGCTGACAGCCTGGGGAAGTACAGGACTTGTAAACGCTGAAGATGCGAAGGAGTTCGACCTGACACTGGCTTATACCATCGGTGGTTTTAACATCGGTATCACCGACTACTGGTTCAGCAAGGATGGTCTTGATCCTGAGGGTCGCTACTTCAAATACGACGCCCACGGCACCAACCACGTCTTTGAGGCCAACATCGGTTATGACTTCGGATTTGCATCACTCCAGTGGTACACCAACTTCACAGGTAACGACTACATGAAGGAGGACGGTAAGCGAGCCTATAGCAGTTACGTAGAGGTAGCTGTCCCATTCAAACTTGCTTCTGTCGATTGGACTGCTACGGCTGGCGTCCTCCCCTATAAGACCGACTTCTACAATAATGGAACGAGCGGATTTGCCGTTACCAACGTGGCTCTGAAGGCAACGAAGGACATCAAGATTACAGACACATTCTCTGTTCCCGTCTTCGGACAGATCGCTGCTAATCCATATACACAGAAAGCGTATCTGGTTTTTGGTCTGACATTACAACCATAGAAATACAGATGAATAATCCTCCCTTTGCCTTCGCGCAGAGGGAGGATTATTTGTATTTGTGTTCGACAACAGATTGTAACGAAATGACGGCTTTTGTGTGCAAAATGATAGCAAATAGAAAGATAAGACACCTTAAAACATTACAAAGTGTCAATTTGTGGTGTTTTTAACAAACAAAAAGTAAGTAAAGTTTCTTCTTGTCTATCAATTTGTAGTAACTTTGCATCGTCAAACAATCAATATGATATTAATAATATAATAGGTAACATTATGGAAGCATTAAGATTTCAGGTTGTCGGTGAGGCTTTTAAAAAGAAGCCCCTCGACGTAAAAACACCTAGTGAAAGACCTTACGAGTATTTTGGTAAGAAGGTCTTCAATCGCGAGAAGATGTACAAGTACCTGCCAAAGCAGGTCTATGAGAAGATGATCGATGTGATGGACAATGGTGCACGTCTGGATCGTGATATCGCCGATGCAGTGGCTGCCGGCATGAAGCAGTGGGCTGTAGAGAATGGCGTAACGCATTATACACACTGGTTCCAGCCTCTGACAGAAGGCACTGCCGAGAAGCACGACTCGTTCATCGAGCACGACGGCAAGGGCGGTATGGTCGAGGAGTTCACTGGCAAACTGCTCGTTCAGCAGGAGCCTGATGCCTCTTCATTCCCTTCTGGTGGTATCCGTTCGACCTTCGAGGCTCGTGGCTACTCAGCTTGGGACCCTACATCACCAGTTTTTATTATCGACGACACCCTGTGTATCCCCACCGTATTTATTTCATATAGTGGTGAGGCACTCGACTATAAAGCCCCACTGTTGCGTGCCCTGCATGCTGTTAACGTGGCTGCTACGGAGGTTTGCCACTACTTCGACCCCACGGTGAAGAAGGTCCAGAGCAACCTTGGTTGGGAACAGGAGTATTTCCTCGTAGACGAGGGCCTCTATGCCGCCCGTCCTGACCTGTTGTTGACGGGTCGTACCCTGATGGGTCACGATTCAGCTAAGAACCAGCAGATGGACGACCACTACTTCGGAAGCATCCCTGAACGTGTGGCTGCCTTTATGCGCGACCTTGAAATTCAGGCTCTGGAGCTAGGTGTTCCCTGTAAGACACGTCACAATGAGGTGGCTCCTAACCAGTTTGAGTTGGCTCCTATCTTCGAGGAGACCAATCTGGCTGTCGACCATAACATGATGTTGATGTCGCTGATGAAGAAAGTGGCCCGCAAACACGGTTTCCGTGTACTGCTCCATGAAAAGCCATTTGCAGGCATCAACGGTTCTGGTAAACACAACAACTGGTCGCTCTCTACCGATAATGGCATTCTGCTGCATGCACCAGGTAAGACTGCTGAGGCCAACCTGCGCTTTGCTACATTCATCGTTGAGACACTGATGGGTGTTTACAAGCACAATGGTCTGTTGAAGGCCTCTATCATGAGTGCTACCAACGCTCATCGTCTGGGTGCCAACGAGGCACCTCCCGCCATCGTTTCTTCGTTCCTCGGCAAACAGGTCAGCGAACTGCTCGACCACATTGAGAAGGCCGACAAGGACGACATTCTGGCTATGGCTGGCAAGCAGGGCTTGAAGATGGACATCCCCGAGATTCCTGAGTTGCTCATCGACAATACCGACCGTAACCGTACCTCTCCATTCGCCTTCACCGGTAACCGTTTCGAGTTCCGCGCTGTAGGTTCTGAGGCTAACTGCGCATCGGCTATGATTGCCCTGAACAGTGCTGTGGCTGAGGCATTGGTAAACTTCAAGAAGCGTGTGGATGCTAAGATTCCTGAGTTCGAGAAGAAACTCGCGGGTACTGAGCACAGTGCTAAGTTCCATGCCATCATCGACGTGCTGCGCGAGGATATCAAGACCTGTAAGCCCATCCGCTTCGACGGTAACGGCTACTCTGACGAGTGGGTTGTTGAGGCTGAAAAGCGCGGTTTGGATGTTGAGAAGTCTTGCCCGAAGATCTTCGAGCGCTACCTCGACAAGGAGAGCATTGATATGTTCGAGAGTCTGGGTGTCATGACCAAGAAGGAGCTGGAAGCTCGTAACGAGGTGAAATGGGAGACCTACACTAAGAAGATTCAGATTGAGGCCCGTGTACTGGGTGACCTGTCGATGAACCATATCATCCCTGTGGCTACCCACTATCAGAGCCAGCTGCTGAAGAATGTTGGCAACATGGCAGTCATCTTCCCCATCGACACTGCCGACAAGCTCTCTGCCCGTAACAAGAAGATTATTGAAGAGATTGCCGAGCGCACTTCTGCTATCGAAAAGGGTGTTGAGGAACTTGTTGAGGCTCGTAAGAAAGCCAACAAGATTGAGGATGAACACAAGAAGGCCATTGCCTACCACGACAATGTAGAGCCCAAACTCGACACGATTCGTTATGAGATTGACAAGCTCGAACTGATTGTCGACGATGCACTCTGGCCACTGCCTAAATATCGTGAGCTGCTATTCATTAGATAAGAGCCTTTAGGCTTATTCAGAGATTCCGTTTAACGGAGCTTCTCAAATGTTTGAAGTTTGCGAATGCAAATTCGAATGCAAGTTCAAGTTTGCGGGGGGACTTGACGCTGTGAGGCGCCAAGTCCTTTTCTTTTGATATAAAGTAGGAAAGGTATTATCGTGCTAACAGTTGCTTGGCAACAGCAACAGCTGAGTTAGCATTATCGCTATAGCCATCGGCACCTATTTCGTCGGCGAAGCCCTGAGTAATGGGGGCTCCGCCGACCATTACTTTTACTTGGTCGCGGATGCCTGCTGCTTCAAGGGCGTCGATGACGTCCTTCATGTAACCCATAGTCGTGGTGAGCAGGGCTGACATGCAAAGAATGTCTGGCTGGTTTTCTTTGACGGCTTGGATAAAGGCATCTGCGGAGACGTCAATGCCGATGTTGACAACCTCGAAACCGCAACCTTCAAGCATAGAGGCGACGAGGTTCTTGCCGATGTCGTGGAGGTCGCCCTTGACGGTGCCGATGACCACCTTTCCCAGTGATGTGGAGTCGGTGCCAGCCATCATGGGTTTGAGGATTTCCAATGCGGCTTTCATGGCGCGTCCGGCCATCAGCAGTTGTGGAACGAAAGCCTTACCGTCTTGGAAGCTTTGGCCAACCTCGCTCATGGCGCGAATCATCTGGCCGTTGATGAGATCTTGAGGGGTGATGTTCTGTGCTATGGCCTCACTGGTTGCTGCTACTGCGTCGTCACTCTTACCGTTTAATATGGCAGTAAAGAGACGGTCTGCGGGGGATTCCTCAGCGACAGATTGCAACGCCACACCTCGATCTTTAGTCAAAGAATCGCCAAGGATAGTGGAGACGTCACTAGTAGATGAAACGGTGGGCGTAACATTGGGGACGGCAGTCGGGATGCCGGGTGCCAGTGGTGATAGACGTAGACCGGGAAGCGGCTCTATAGCACGTGAGAGGTAGGCGATGTGGGCATCGGTGGTACCACAACAGCCACCTATGATATTCAGGTGGTGACCTTCGAGCAAGGGCCAAAGGTCGGCGACGAAACTTTCGGGAGTCTTGCTGTAGTGGCCGTTAGAGTCAGGCTGTCCTGCATTGGGATAGAGACTGATGCGTGTGCCAAACTTAGCAAGTCTGTAAACCAGTGGTGTCATGGCAGCTACGTCGGAGAGACAGTTGATACCAATGGAGTAGATGTCTGATGGTTGAAGGCCGAGGTCAGAAGTAAGAGATTTTATGAAGTTGAGAATGTCCTGGCCCAACATGTTATGGCCGTCAGGGGTTGAAACAGAAAAGCTGAGCATGAGAGGTAGCTGTGGGGCAATACTTTTAGCCACTTCGATGGCGATACGGGCATTTTCCACATCAAATATGGTCTCAACGAGTAGTGCATCTACGCCGCCATCTACGAGTGCCTGTATCTGTTCGGCATAGGCCTCATGGAGATCGGTAGCAAATTTTTCCCTCTTCACTTTTCCCTCTTCACTTATAAAGGTACGGCTGGTAGGACCAATGCTGCCTGCGACGAAGCGGGGCTTGTCCGACGAACTGAACTCGTCAGCACAATCACGGGCAATCTTCGCTGCAGCCTTGTTGATGTCGCGGACATGGTCTTGTAGACCGTAGTCTTGCAAGGAGATGCGCTGGGCATTGAAAGTGTTGGTCTCAATGATGTCGGCACCTGCAGCAAGGTATTTGTGATGGATGTCGCGGATGACGTTGGGAGCCGTGAGGCAGAGAACGTCGTTGCAGCCTTTAAGGTCTTGGGTGTGGTTGGCGAACCGGGCACCTCGGAAGGATTGTTCGTCAAGATGGTACTGCTGAATCATAGTTCCCATGGCGCCGTCAAGGACGAGGAGTTTATTCAGGTGAGATGTGAGAGGTGAGATGTGAGAGGTATGATTACTCTGCTCTCCGTTTTCTACCAATCGTATAATCTCTTTCACTTCGCGGTCGGCGTCCTCTTTCATATCGGCAGGATGCAGGTTACGGGCGTTGTGGAATTCTTCGACAATGGTGAGGGCTTGTTCGACTTCCTCTTCATTGTGGAAGTCCATCTCAATGTGTACACCATCGCCACCGATATTGTCAAGCAAGGGCCTGAGTTCGTCGAGGGTTACCCAGCAGGCCATAATGCTCTTACCGGCGGACAATATCTTTTTATAGAGATCGTACCACTTCGGACTGCCACCTTGGGGTTCGCCGATACCGGGGGTCCACTGAATGGCATTGAGTTCAGGAATTTCCAGAAGGGCAGGCAGGTGGTGCATAGCTCCGACTCCGTCGAGGTGGTATAATGTATAAGGTATGCGCTGGCATTGTTCTCGAATGTAGGGCTGTACGAAGCGGCGGTAGTCATCCTGACTGATCATGGTCGAAATGTCACTCTGTAGCTTGGTCATCTTGTCAGGGGCCCACGCTGAGAAATAGCAGAAAGCCATTTCGTCGCCTTCGCGGATGATATCGTAGAGTTCGTCGAATACACGGAAATAGATGTCGTTGATCTGTTGCATCTGTCGTTCAAGGCGTTCGGGGTTCATGACAGTGTCGAGCAACACCTGGTCAGTACCCTTTAGGGCGGCAAGCACGTCGAGCCCCTCCATTAGGTCGGGCATACCGACGTAGTAATGTCCTTGGGCTTTCTCTTTGCAGGCACGCAAGAGTTCTTTGTGCAACAGCCAATTAGGATGTCCTGGATTGAACACAATATCATCAGTGTAGTCTGGGTTAGGATGAATCCAGATGGTATCTTCGCCACCTTCGAGAACACCGCCGAGGATGGCAGCCAGTGAACCTGGACCGAGTTGGGTATTGGCAACGGGTAGAATATCAGCTTTCAGCGAGGAATGGGCAACATACCAGTCGAGATACTCAGCGCGCCACTCTGGGTCGAACCATCGCTGGTTCAAATCCTTATAAGGTTTTGGCTCGGGTATGTCGGCATGTGGTGTGACGCCCTGCTGGAAATGCTCCCACATGTTGAGCACGATGCCCTTATGGTTCCACCAATCAATATAATGCTTTTTTGTTTCTTCGAGATTCTGTTTCCAAGTGTTCATCATCATTCCTTATTATATATAAAAAGACGTTGCTTGGTGTGAAATGTCATCATACTATCATGAGTTGCGACATGACCATATCGCTGACGAAAAGTCCGCGGCGGGTCAGTACGAGACGACTGCCCGTGAGGTTCAGTAAACCATTCTTGATGAATGGCTCGGCCTCATGTAGGCAATGGCGGCGGTGTTCTTCCGTTAGAGTGGTAAGGTCCAGCCCGTCATTGGTACGCAGGGCGGTGGTAATACGGTCGTTGTAGTGGGTATCGGGGTCGAGTACCTCGCGTTCGCATGGGATGTTTCCCTCGTTAATGGCTGCAATGTAGGTGTGAATATCGGCGGTGTTCCAACTGCGGACAGGAGATGACCCGATGGCAAAACCTTCGGGAACAGTGTATGAGTGGGCGGCAGCACCAAGACCGATATAGGGGATATCGTGCCAATAGCTGCTGTTGTGGCGGGAGCGGAAACCTGAGCGGGCGAAATTCGAGATTTCGTAATGCTCGTAGCCAGCTACTGTCAGCTTATCGATAAGAAGTTCGTACATGGCTCGTTCTTGTTCTTCGTTGCAAGGCTCTACACCCATCCGATGGAGTGGTGTTCCTTCCTCAATCATGAGACAGTAGGCGGATAGATGTTCTACATTGAGGGCGAGGACGGCATCGATGTCATGCTGCCAGTCGGCAAGCGTTTCGTTAGGGAAGCCGTACATCAAGTCGATGCTAATGTTGTGGATGCCTGCGTCGCGAAGCCTTTGCACGGCGACAGGAACTTGAGTGGCAGTGTGGCGGCGATACAGGAAGCGCAGTCGTGCATCGTCGAAGGTCTGTGCACCCATGGAGACGCGATTGATGCCGAGTTGCGGCAATGTTGCAGCAAACTCTGGAGTGACGTCATCAGGATTCGCCTCGATAGTGACTTCTTCTGCTTGGTTTCCGTACACCTTATTAATATATATAAAAAGCTGCTCGATTTGCGCAGTAGTCAGTTGGCTGGGCGTGCCACCACCGATGTACACGGTTGAAATGGAGGGTGGCTCGGCGCCAAAACCGTCGAGAACAGTACGCAACTCCATTTCTCGGCAGACGGCATCGACGTACTGCTGGCGCAGGTCGAGATGCGTCGTTGAGTAGAAGCCGCAGTAGATGCAACGGCTTGCACAAAACGGAATATGTATGTATAATCCTGCCATTTTCGTTGCAAAAGTACTAATAAAGTTTAATATTTGAAAGCTTTCGTTGGTTTTTCGCACGAAAATGAGTACTTTTACGACCGCTTTTCAGTTTCGGCTGGGAATAGAAATATATTAACTCAAAACTATATCTTATGAAAGTTTATCAAACTAACGAAATCAAAAACATTGCACTCATTGGCAGTGCGGGTAGCGGCAAGACTACTCTTGCCGAAAGTATGGTCTACGAAGCTGGCATTATCAAGCGCCGCGGTACCGTAGAGGGTAAGAACACCATGAGCGACTACTTCCCTGTTGAACAGGAGTACGGCTATTCGGTGTTCTCAACTGTTTTTCATGTGGAGTGGAACAACAAGAAGCTGAACATCATCGACTGTCCGGGTTCTGACGACTTCGTAGGCGGTTCTATCACCGCTATGAACGTTACTGACCAGGCTGTCATCCTCATCAACGGCCAGTACGGTCCTGAGGTGGGTACGATGAACGCTTTCCGTAACACAGAGAAACTGAAGAAGCCCGTCATCTTCCTGGTTAACCAGTTGGATCGCGACAATTGTGACTTCGACCAGATTCTGAATCAGTTGAAGGAGGTCTATGGCCCCAACTGCGTTCCCGTACAGTATCCTATCCAGACAGGTGCCGGTTTCAACAGCGTCATCGACGTGCTGCTGATGAAGAAGTACTCTTGGAAGCCAGAGGGTGGCGCACCCATCATCGAGGACATCCCTGCCGATCAGTTAGACAAGGCCAAGGAGTGGAAGGCTGCTCTGGTTGAGGCTGCTGCTGCTGGCGACGACACACTGATGGAGAAGTTCTTTGAGAGCGAGGACCTCAGCGAGGACGAGATGCGTGAGGGTATCCGTAAGGGTCTGGTAACCCGTTCTATCTTCCCCGTATTCTGCGTCTGTGCAGGTCGTGATATGGGTGTTCGCCGTTTGATGGAATTCCTTGGCAACGTCGTTCCCTTCGTGAGCGAGATGCCTGTCATCAAGAATGCAGCTGGTAAGGAAGTTCCTGCCGATGCTTCTGCTCCCACATCACTCTATTTCTTCAAGACAGGTGTTGAGCCCCACATTGGTGAGGTCCAGTACTTCAAGGTGATGAGTGGCGTTGTAAAGAGTGGCGATGACCTGACCAATGCAGACCGTGGCTCGAAGGAGCGTATGGGTACATTGTATGCTTGCGCTGGTGCCAACCGTATTCAGGTTGACGAGTTGAAGGCTGGCGATATCGGCTGTACTGTGAAGCTGAAGGACGTGAAGACTGGCAACACGCTGAACGGCAAGGATGTCGACAACAAGTTCGACTTCATCAAGTATCCTAACTCTAAGTTCTCTCGTGCCATCAAGGCCGTCAACGAGGCTGAGACCGAGAAGATGATGGCTGCGCTGCAGAAGATGCGTCAGGAAGACCCCACATGGGTTGTCGAGCAGTCGAAGGAGTTGCGCCAGATTATTGTTCATGGTCAGGGTGAGTTCCACCTGCGTACCTTGAAGTGGCGTATGGAGAACAACGAGAAGATTAACGTTGAGTATCAGGAGCCCAAGATTCCGTATCGTGAGACTATCACCAAGATGGCCCGTGCCGACTACCGTCACAAGAAACAGTCGGGTGGTGCAGGTCAGTTCGGTGAGGTACACCTGATTGTCGAGCCTTATACCGACGGTATGCCCGATCCTACATCGTTCACCATCAACGGCCAGGAGTTCAAGATGAACATCAAGTCGAAGGAAGAGAAGGATCTGGAGTGGGGCGGTAAGCTCGTATTCATCAACAGCGTGGTTGGTGGTGCCATCGATATGCGCTTCATGCCCGCTATCCTGAAGGGTGTCATGGAGCGCATGGAGCAGGGCCCATTGACAGGTTCTTATGCCCGTGACGTTCGCGTCATCGTCTACGACGGTAAGATGCACCCCGTTGACTCTAACGAACTCTCGTTCATGCTCGCTGCACGTAACGCCTTCAGTGCTGCCTTCAAGGAGGCCGGTCCTAAGGTGCTTGAGCCTATCTACGACCTCGAGGTGCTCGTTCCAGCCGACTACATGGGTGACGTGATGTCTGACCTGCAGGGTCGCCGTGCTATCATCATGGGTATGGACAGCGAGGCTGGCTATCAGAAGCTGACCGCTAAGATTCCTTTGAAGGAATTGGCTTCTTACTCTATCGCACTCTCGTCATTGACGGGTGGCCGTGCATCGTTCACGACATCGTTCAGCTCATACGAGCTCGTGCCGAACGACATCCAGCAGGCTCTCATCAAGGAGCACGAGGCCGAGATGAAGGAAGAAGACTAAATGCGCAGACTGTTAGTCCTAATACTACCGCTCTGTATGCTCGCCTGTTCAGATACAGACCGCATGCAGAGCGGTACCATTTTACCAGACGATGTAGAACTGAAAACTGGTGATGTGGTGTTTCGCCGAGGGTCGGGCTTTACTTCCCAGGCAGTGCTGTTAGCTGAAAAGGGAGGGGCCTACTCGCATACGGGTATCGTCGTTGACTCAGCAGGGGTGCTGATGATAGTCCACGCCGTACCAGGTGAACCAGATAGTGAGGGGGATGAAGACCGTGTGAAGATGGAACGACCGCAAGTATTCTTCCATCCTATGCGAGCCCAGCAGGGAGCTGTCTATCGTCATGTTGACAGTTGTGCAGCCCAGCAAGCGGCTATCCGGGCATTACAAACCTATCGGCGCCATCCGTTGTTCGACCACGACTACGACGATACGGACACCACGAGTCTCTATTGTACTGAACTGGTTGTCCATGCCTACAGTCAGACGACAAGTCCTCTGAATGACGTCCATCATCAGCATCTGCATCTGGTAGGTTTTGAGGCCGATTGCATCCTGCCATCCGATGTGTTGGGATGTAAGGATCTGAAACAAGTAACAACATTTTAAACCACTTAATATTAACACTTTAAAACCAAAAGAAAAATGAAGAAAGTATTATCTTTAGCAGTTGTCTGCCTATTTGTGCTGGCATTGTGTTCATGTGGCTCTTCCAATACGCCGGAGGCCGTAACAACGAAGGCTATCAAGTGCATCATTGACAAAGACTATGATGGCTATGTAGATCTGATGTATTTCAAGAAAGAGAAGAGCAGCGAGGATATGAAGCAGATTGTCGCCCTTGTCAAGGACAAGATGGACAAGGAAGTGGATGGTAAGAAGGGTATCAAGGACTATAAGGTTGGTACACCTACCATCGAGGACAATAAGGCTGTTGTTCCTTACACGCTGACTTATGGTAACGGCGATACGAAGGAGGACAAGATGAAGCTTGTGAAGACTGAAGACGGCAAGTGGATGATTGACTCAGGAAAATAACAAGAAAGGGTAAAATAAAAAGGGAGCTTGACGGCTCCCTTTTATGATGCAAACTTGACCAGAATACGGAATACCTTTGCCGGCGCCTGCATCCATTGCTGCATGGCCTCTTCGGCATGCTCTGGCGTTACCTCGTTGCTAATCAGAATATCATACGGTGGGTTGTTCTTCTCTAAATAACGAATCACACCCTCGAAGTCCTCAGGCTGTGCATTGCGTGAGCCACGGATATCGAGTTCCTTCTGTACGAAAAGCTTTGTGGTAAACTGCACGTCTTGCTTGGCATAGCCGATGCACACCACACGACCTGTAAAGGCTACCTCGTTGACTGCCATTTGGTAGGTAACGGGAGCACCCACGGCCTCAATGACGACGTCAGGACCAGCTCCATTGGTAATTTCCTGTAGACGTTCGTGAACATTCTCCTTGGCTGAGTTGATGGTGTATTCAGCACCTAAGCCACGAACAATAGCCAGCTTCTCGTCGTCCATATCGCAGGCTATGACTTTAGCACCACGCATGATAGCACGCACTACGGCACCCACGCCAACCATACCACAACCAATGACCATGACGGTGTCTGTATCGACTACCTGCGCACGACTGACAGCGTGGAAACCTACCGACATCGGCTCAATCAGGGCTGCATGTTCGACGGTAATATTGCCAATGGGAATAACTTTCTGCCAAGGGATGGCAATGTAGTCGCACATGGCACCATTACGCTGCACACCCAGCGTCTCATTGTGCTGGCAGGCATTGTAACGGCGGTTCTTACATGACGGACAGTGGCCGCAGTTGGTGTATGGATTTACCGTGACAGCCATACCAGCCTTCAAATGTGAGGGTACATTAGTACCGACTTCTGCAATCTCGGCACCAATTTCATGTCCAGGGATGACGGGCATCTTTACCATTGGGTTCAGGCCGCGATAGGTGTTCAGGTCGCTTCCGCAGAAACCAACATAATGGATGCGCAGCAGCACCTCATCGCTACCACACTGGGGTTTTTCAATGTCAACAACCTTCATCACGGAAGGTTCTGTAATTTGTATTGCTTTCATATCTTAACTTCTCTTTTTACTCACTCATATTCTTAATATAGGGCAGTTCCTTTAATTCTCCAAAGCCAAAGAACTGTTTGGCATTGTCGCAGAGGAACAACTGTTTTTCATCATCTGTCAGTGCTTTCGATTTCGTTACGAAGTCGTACGACATCTTATAGGTAATGGCTGTGATGGTGCGCGGATAGTCCGAGCCCCACATCAGTTTCTCCATACCTACCTCGTCAGCAGCCTCTTTGATGGCCTTGATAGCTGATGGGAATGGGTAGAACTCGTCGTTGAAGAGCCATGTGATGCCACCACTTTCCACAAAGACATTCTTGTGTCGAGCCAGTCGGATTTGAGACATCCAATTTGGACGTGTAACCATGCCGAAGTGGCCAATGGCTATCTTCAAATTAGGACACTCTTGGATGATTTCTTCCATCTGTGCTACTTGTGCATCGCCATCTGCCAGTTCTATGCCGAGGATCATGTTCTGTTGCTCCATCATACGCATCATACGCATCATTTCGTCGTTCAGGAACTGCTGAGGCAGACGGGCCGCAGGAATCTTAATACCCCGGAAACCACTGTTGACAAGGCTTTTGGCCTCGTCGCAGAAACCTGGCTTTCGCAATTCGGGCATACCAAAGCAGAAGAAACGGTCAGGATACTGCTGCTGCACCTGCATGAGGTAGCTGTTTTGCAATCCGTCGATGAACTCTTGCGTGATGACAGCTGCCGAAACTTGTGCATAGTCCATGTTAGACAGGAAACGCTCAGCGGTGTTCTGGCCGTCTGTCATGTAGGGCGGCAGCATCTGGCGCTCTTCGTCGAAGAACATACTGCGGCTGCGGTTGGGCTCCAATTGGTAAATGGCAGAGCCATTCACCACCGTGTCTACATTGAGCCACAGGTGGGCGTGAGCATCAATTATCTTACATTTTACTTCTTCCATCCGACATCTTTATGTGTTGGCCCATGATACGCGTTGTTGGTCACCAATAATGTCACGTACTTCTTTTACCAGTTGCTCGTCCATCGGTTCTTCGATATAGGCAATGTTCGTCTTGATGGCTTCAGGACGTGTGGTGCTGAACACTGTTGAGGCAATACGTGGATACGAGCATGAGAACTGCATGGCGAGTTTTTCGATGGGGTAGCCCTTGGCCTTGCAATGCTCGGCAGCTTGCTTGCAAACCTCTACCAATGGTTTTGGTGCTGGATGCCAGTCGGGCACGCCACGCTCCGTCAACAATCCCATACTAAATGGCGATGCACTGAGCACGCCAATGCCACGTTCGTCAAAGAAGTCCATGAAATCTACCAGCTTGTCGTCGCACAGGCAGTAGTGGCAGAAGTTCATGACGCTCTCCACCATGCCGGGCTCCGAGTGCTCGATGACCCACTTCAGGTTTTCCAACTGCAAGTCAGTGATACCCACATGCTTCACGACACCCTCCTTCTTCAGCTCGTGCAAGGCAGGCAGAGTCTCATCGACAACCTTTTGAAGCCCACCTTCCATACGACCCTGAAACTCGATGTCGTGAACATTGATGATGTCGATATAGTCGATATGCAGGCGCTCCAGACTCTCGTAGACACTCTCCTTGGCACGCTTGGCCGAGTAATCCCATGTATTATGGCCGTCCTCGCCATAGCGTCCAACTTTCGTAGAAAGGAAGAACTTGTCGCGAGGGATGTCCTTCAAGGCCTTGCCCAATACTATTTCTGCCTTGTAGTAGCCGTAGTAGGGCGATACATCGATGATGTTGATACCTGCATCGACAGCAGCAAATACGGCATCTATGCCGCGGTTCTCATTAAAAGAGTGGAATACCCCACCCAAAGAAGAGGCGCCGAAGCCCAGCTCCGACACCTGTATTCCTGTTTTTCCTAATGCTCTATATTTCATATTACCAGGGCATCATATCGCGCTCATCAGGGCGATGAGCTTTATTGTCTTCATCCTTGATGTAAACCTGCAGATCCTGGAAATAGCCCGTCTCGTCCTGCAGTGCTTTCAGTTCAGCCTTTGTGTCCTCAAAGCCCATAAACTCTTTGGCTGATGCAAGGTGATTAGTAAACTCGAGCTTCTTGTTGGCTCTGTCTAAAACGGAGATGTACTCGTCCTTTGTGCGGTCTCCAATGACAAATTTCTTTTTCATATTCGATAGATTTAAATTGTTTTGTGATGCAAAGATACGAAGATTTTATTCATTTCGGTTCAATAATTAAGAAATATTTAACGTAATCGTTATATTTCGGAAATTAATTCGTAATTTTGCAGGCATGGAACAGATAACGAGTTTACAGAATCCGAAGATTAAGCAGCTGCTCTTGCTTCAGCAGAAGTCGTCCGAGCGTCGAAAGACTGGTCTTTTCGTTGTCGAGGGCCAGCAGGAGTTGCAGCACTGCATCAGTACGGGCTACGAGGTGGACACCATCTTTTGGTGTTCCGCATTGATGCCTGACTTCCATTGCCCAGCCAATGTCCGCTGCTTTGAGGTGTCGCGTGAGGTTTACGAGAAGATGGCCTATCGTGGCAGTACGGAAGGTGTGATAGCTGAAGTGCGTACCAAATCCCTGCAACTCGAGGATTTGAAACTTGGCAATCATCCGCTAATCGTTGTCTTGGAAAGTGTCGAGAAGCCCGGTAACCTGGGCGCCGTGCTGCGCTCGGCCGATGCCTCGGGCGTCGATGCTGTTGTGGTGTGCGACCCATTGACTGATCTTTATAACCCCAATCTCATTCGTTCGTCTGTGGGTGCAGCCTTTTCTGTTCCTTGTGTGGCCTGCTCGTCGGAAGCGTGTATCGCTTTCTTGAAACAGCGAAACATCAAGATTCTGACGGCCCAGCTGCAGGACTCCCATCTGTATTACGACACGGACATGACCGTCGGCACGGCCATCGTCATGGGCACGGAGCACGACGGACTGACCGACCAGTGGCGCCAGGCTGCCGATGCGCATATCCGCATCCCGATGTTGGGGCAAATCGACTCGCTGAACGTCAGCGTCAGCGCTGCCATCCTCATGTTCGAAGCAGTTAGGCAGCGGCAGGGGGAATAAAAAGACAACCCAAACAACTTAGACAACTCTAAATTAGAAAATGTTGTCCTTGTTGTTTTGGTTGTCTTCTTTTATTATTCTTTATTATTCAGTAATTAATTTCTGCGCCTCGTCCGTCATGAACGGCAGGATTTCCTTGAACGGAACCTCGAACTTGATGATGCCGGAAGAGTAGGGAGCAATCTCGTACTGCGTATAGTGGAACACCATGCCCGTGTCCGACAGGTACGGCGCGTTGCCCGGCAACGGCAGGTGGTTCAGCGCCGACTTTTCCTCGGCAAAAAGGAAATCCAGCAGCTCGTCGTCGGACAGCGGCTTGTCAGGTCGCTCAGAGAAGTGGCGCCTGACGCCCTCCTTGATAATCTTGGAAAGCTTGGGCGAATTGGTGTTCTTCAGCAGCGGAATCTGCCGACCGTCGCTCTTGCGGAACGTGAAGCCCACCTGCGTCAGATAGCCGTGCGCGCCGCCACCATACTGATAGGTCTCATAGTAGTAGGTGACGTACTGCTTGGTCTGGGTCAGCATGGTAATCTCGTGCGTCTTCGAGAAGGCGCCCATCCGCGCATCGGGCTCCATGTCGTCATAGACACTGTGCCAGTCCGCCTGCTGCGACTCGAACAGCGCCTGGCCGTACTTCTGGATGGCCTTGGGACCGTCGATGAAGTCGTCGCCCAGTAGGTCGCAGATATGACGGCGCAGACTGTCGACGATGACTTTCTCGCCCGTCGTCGGCCATTGCACCAGCACGGATACTTCCGCCGTCGAGTCGTTCTTTTCGAATTTGACAGTCTCAACATCGATAAGCGACTTCAATTCGGAGGAATCCGTCGCTTCCACCTTGACGCTGTCGACGCTGACGGAATCGGCATCCGCAGCAGCTTCCGTAGAAGCACGATGGCCGCAAGCGCTGAACAACGCTGCGGCCATCATCATGGTCATAAAAAGATATTTCACCTTTATATAATTATCAATTGTCAATTGTCAATTGTCAATTAAGTATTACTCGCCCTTAATAGCAGCAACGCCTGGGAGGACCTTACCCTCGATGGCCTCAAGCAGAGCACCGCCACCAGTAGAGATGTAAGATACCTGGTCGGCCAGACCGAACTTGTTGACACAAGCTACAGAGTCACCACCACCAATCAGAGAGAATGCGCCATTCTTGGTTGCCTCAGCGATAGCGTCGCCGATGGCACGTGAACCAGCGGTGAATGCGTCGCACTCGAAGACACCAGCAGGACCGTTCCACAGGATGGTCTTGGCACCCTTGATAGCCTCGGCAAATGCCTTCTGGCTCTCAGGACCAGCGTCAACACCCTCGAAACCAGCAGGAACCTTGTTGGCAGGGCAGGTAATGATCTCAGCACCAGCCTTAACACTCATAGTGCCGAAGTCAAGACCGTTGGTAGCGGTGCAGTCAGAACCGAGCACGAGCTCTACGCCGTTCTTCTTGGCCAGCTCCTCAACGCCCAGGGCAACGTCCAGCTTGTCGAGCTCAACGATAGAGTCGCCAATCTCACCGTTGTGAGCCTTAGCGAAGGTGTAGGTCATACCACCACAAAGGATGAGCTTATCAACCTTACCGAGCAGGTTCTCAATGATACCAATCTTAGAAGAAACCTTAGAACCACCCATGATGGCAACGAAAGGACGCTTGATGTTGCTGAGCACGTTGTCAACAGCCTGAACCTCCTTCTCCATCAGCAGACCCAGCATCTTGTTGTCAGCGTCGAAGTAGTCAGCGATAACAGCGGTAGAAGCGTGCTTGCGGTGAGCAGTACCGAAGGCGTCCATCACGTAGCAGTCAGCGTAAGAAGCCAGCGTCTTGGCAAATTCCTTCTGGCTGGCCTTCAGAGCCTTCTTAGCCTCGTCGAACTCAGGAGTACCCTTCTCCAGACCTACGGGCTTACCCTCTTCCTCAGGATAGAAACGCAGGTTCTCAAGCAGCAGAGCCTCACCCATCTTCAGAGCCTTGGCAGCATCAGCAGCCTTAGCGCAGTCAGGAGCGAAAGCAACGGGAACACCCAGAGCCTTCTCAACAGCCTCACGGATCTGACCGAGTGACTTCTTAGCATCTACCTTACCTTTGGGCTTACCCATGTGCGACATGATGATAGTTGCACCACCATCAGCCAGAATTTTCTTCAAGGTAGGCAGGGCACCACGAATACGGGTGTCGTCAGTAATCTTACCATTCTCGTCCAGGGGTACGTTGAAGTCTACACGTACGATTGCCTTCTTACCGGCAAAGTTGAATTCGTTAATTGTCATAATGTTTTTGTTATATTAAAAAAGTTTGAATTTCAAAACTGACCGCAAAGTTACAAAATAATTATGAATTATGCATTATGAATTATGAATTATTAAAGTCTTTTTTGCGTACTATATATAATAATGTAAGGCCGACTTTACAAAAACAGCTTTATGCCCCCCGTTATCCAGCATCCAGGCTGGGGCACATTGCCATAATCTACATAACGATGACCAGTCAGATTGTTGCCTTCTATATAAATAGAATAGGTGTCTTTGTTCCATGCCAGACGGGCATCAACGACGGAGTAGGGGCGATAGTCCTTCACCTCGCCGTCCGTCGTGGTATATTGTCCCATGCGGTCTTGCCATCGATAGCCTAACGTCAGGTCGAGGCGCTCCGTCAGGTGCATCCTCAACTGCGCAGCCAGCTTGTGGCGCAGGTACTCCAGCGAGTATTGCGACTGCAGGTAGTCGGCCTCCTGCTTCTGCTGGTGCAGGTGGCAGTAGGCTAATTGACAATGGAAAATGGATAATTGACAATTGACAGTGACCTCTTCGCCCAGCGTGTTCACCTTGGTGTGGTTCACACTTTGCCAGACGGGGTCGGCCTCGCGAGTGTCTAATACCCAGTCAATCATGTTGCTGGCATGATGGTGGAAGATGCTGGCCTGAGCCGTCAACCATCGTGAACTGTATTTTACGCCACCCTCTACGGCCTGCATCTCCTCTGGTTTCAGATACTTGTCTGCCTTGTGACCACCCACGCTGTAGTAGAGTTCTGTGAACGACGGCATGCGCAGTGATGAATTGTACGAGGCATACACCTTCCAATGCTCGCCCAATCGGAGGCTGGCGTCAATGCCTGGATAGAGTGTAAAGGGCATCTCGTTCCAAGTGTTCTTCACTGCCACGAAACCAGCCGACAGCGTAAAGCGTTTCAGTAGGATGTTATGCTCCATGTGGAAGCTGAGGTTCGAACGATTCAGTCCGTACTTGTAGTCGCCGTGAGGCGCGTTCAACAGCTCGCCCAAGTTGCCGCTTACAATGTCCTCATTGCGGAATTCGGCACCAAAGGCAGTACGTCCTGCAACCCAGTCGAAATAGCTGTTCAGATTGATGCCAAACACGTCTGTCCGATAATGGTTGAAAGGCACTTTTGACTCATCGCCACGAATCAGTTCAAACCTGTCGTACGAGCGGTTCCAGTAAATGCTGGGCTTGAAGTGCAACTCGTAACTCTTGCCTCTTCCTTCATACATCTTACATCTTACATCGCCCTGAAGAGCCGCAAACAGCTTCGTGGTCCGTTCGTATTGTTCGTCATACTTCGCACTATAAAAGGTATTCGAGCCGAAGCCTTTAGTACTTAAACCCACATGCCAGTTCAAGCGTACTTGCTCGCTTTCGTACGCACCCTGATAAAACGCTTTGCCACCACAATAGTCGCTATTCAGTGCACCAGCCCTTGAACGCTGGTAGCCGTCTGAACGTGTAAAACTGGCTGAAAGGGAGCCTCCTCCAACCCCACCAAAGGTAGGGGCGAACTGCAACCTACCAGCTGCTGACAGATAGCCAAACGAGCCACCCTCCATCCGTGCTTGCGCCTTACTCCCCTCTCTACTTGGAGAGGGGTTGGGGGAGAGGCTCACAATATTTATCGCTCCCACCAACGACGATGTGCCATACACGCGGGCTGCTGGTCCTTCAAGCACCTCGATGCGTACGATGTCGCTGACGTCGCATGGCAAGTCGAAAGCGTTGTGGCCCGTTTGCGGGTCACAGATGTTAATGCCGTTCAGCAGAATAGTAATCTGTTCGCTGGTGCTGCCTCTGATGCCGATGTCCGTCTGGGCACCGATGGGGCCTCGCTGGCGCACGTCCACGCCAACAGCCATCTTCAGTAAGTCGTTGATACTTTGTACTGGCGCCGCTTGAATGTCTTCGCGACTCAGTACAGTGACCATTCTCGCTGCTTGCCCAAGTGCAAGCGGAGCGCGTGAGCCCGTCACCTCGACGTCGTCGAGCGTCGCCTCTTTGTCTGGTGAGTCGTCGTCTGCGATGTTGGTAGCTAACCCACCAACCACACTGAGTGTATCAGGTGTGGTGACAGCTGCTGCACGCAGCGTTGCCACACTCAACACTCCGATAGTGACCACGCGACCCAAACAGGCAAACAAGGCATATCCCTTCCGCGAAAACTGGCGGAAGCGGAGGGCTTTGCGCTGATTGAATTGTGTCTTGTAATTCATTTATTTTGGTTATCCGATAGTAATCTCGTATTTGCTCATGAAACTGGCTCCGGGCTGGAGATGGTTCATGAGGGGTTTGTCCTTAAACTCGCCGTTGAAACCACGCGGGTCACCAATGCCGTACCATGGCTCGATGCAGACGAAGGGAGCGTGTTTGTCGTATGGACTCCAGAATGCGATGACAGGTGTACGGAAGTCGACGGTGACCTCGGGCTTACCGTCAGGACCTAAGAGCTCGGCGCGATGTAGCTGGCATTTGTGAATCTTGATAGAGTCGTTGCGCCACGTGTTGTTCGAGAACTCCATGATGCCATCCTCAGCCTCGACAAAGGGCACCTCGTCCATGTCGTGCGAGCCGTCCAGATAGCTGTGCAGGGCATCCATAGGCTCTTGGTTGTCCAGTCGGATGCGGCCATATTGGTTCTCACCCTCTTTCATGCCAGGAACATTGAAGGCAGGATGACCGCCAATCTGGAAATGGATTTCGCGAGTGTCTGTGTTGTGGACGTGCCAGATGACGCCAATCTTATTATCGTCAATGACATAGCTGACGCTGAGGGTGAAGTCGTAAGGATAGACTTTCTTAGTCTCTTCGCTGGATTCCAGGGCAAAGGTAACCTTGCGTTCACTTTGGAAGATGAGTGTGAACTCTGCATCGCGAGCGAATCCATGACGAGGTAGATGATATTCCTTGCCGTCCACACGGTAGGTCTCGTTGTTTACGCTGCACACAATGGGGAAAAGGATAGGCGAGTGGCGAGGCCAGAATTTGGGGTCGGCCTGCCACAAATATTCCTTACCATTAGCATCTTTGATGCTTTGCAACTCTGCTCCTTTCTCCGATACCACGACGGAGAGCTGTTCGTTTTTCAGTTCTACCATATCTTTGCGCTTTATTGATTTGTTTGCAAAGATACGAATAAGTGAGCAAAATGCAAAATGATTTTTGCATTTTTCTTTTATTTTTGAGCTACAGGACGTAAACGTCGTCAACAGGTTCTACGGTCTTTGCGGACTGTGATTTTTGCTTCGGAGTCGACGTCTTGACCTTTGCAGGTTTCACGCTTACAGGTTTTACCGTTCGTGTTTCGGGCAAGTCCAGGTCTATGCGGTCGTCGCCACTGTTGGTGGGGTCAAATCCGCTGTCGTCAGAGCTGTAGGTACGCTGGCGGGCTGCTCTGCGCTGTGCCTGCTCACGACGGTATTGCTGAATCTTTTCCTCTTGTTTCTTTTCCTCAGCGGCACCAATGGCAGCACCAACGGCTGCACCACCCGCCATACCAATCATCTCTCCGACGTGACTGCCTCGCCAGCCTCCAGATATGCCACCGATAGACGAGCCTATCATGGCTCCAAACATGCCACCAGTCATCGCGCCATTGGCTGTATAGGTACTGCAACTGCTCATAGTCAGCAGTGACAACATTGTTACAAAGATAATCTTTTTCATAATCGTCTACTTTTTTATTGTTCACGCTGCAAAGATACACACTTTCCTGTATGTCGTCCAAGGGGAAAACCCGAAAAGATGCAGGGGAAATCCCTAAACCTACGCTAACAAGATAATTGCTTAAACAATCACGAGAATGACTCTTTGATACGATGTTAGAGCGAAGGGGCCATTGTCGCTGACTTCGCAGACGAGGTGGAGGGTCTGACCAGCAGCATTGGCAGGAATGCAGATGGTGATGGAGGGATTCTTTTCGTTGTCGAGGGGCAGTTTCGTTGTACCTATCTCTGGCTGCTGCCACCAATAGAACGTGATGACGTTGTTGTCGGGGTCGGAAGAACGGGAGGCATCCAGTCGGATGGTGTCGCCAGCCTTGGCATGAAGAATCAAGGACGACGGGCCTTTGTGACCATTGACCAGAACTATGGGATTGTGGTTGCCCTTGCCCTCACTGGCCCACTGCATGCGAGCCATGAAGTCGTTGAGTTCAACAGGGTAGAAACGTCTCTTGTAGCCCACGCTGATGCTGCGAACTGGTTCCTGCCAAGAGGTCCACGCCGTTGTCAATGAGTCAGGACACAGGCCTCGCTCGTGATAGCCTGCCCAGCCACACTGCTTGGGGTCTTCCGGGTCGTTCAGTCCATTGGGCATCACATAGAGGAAACTCGGCGTGTCGCCCTCGACGCCCCATTTGTAGTTGGGATATTCCTTGCCCAGCGCACCCTTGCCCTGTATATTCTTCTGTATCGACTCCCAGCGTTGCTTGCCCAGTTCACATTGTTCCTGCCATGTGCCTTCGTCCCAAATGAATGGCAGGTCGTTCTGAAACTCTTGGCGCAGCCATATGTGCGAGCTGCGAGCACGATCCATGCGGTGGGCATAATCCATGTCCTGGTCGGTGATGGTGAAGAGGCGGAACTTGCGTACGAAGGCTGAAACTTCGTCCACGGTTCGTGTCTGTTTAACGCGCCAGATGGCCTGCGCCAACGTGTTGGCACCACCCCAGGCTGCCACATAGATGGGGCGTGGGTCATCTTCGTCAGCTAACCGAATCAGTAAGTCGCTGCCTGGCGAGTCGTTACGTTCGCCAATGGAGCGGATGCCGCCATAAATGCTTCCCATGACGGCACGGCTGCGCAGGTAGTCAGCACAGGGCCAATAGCCTATTTGTTGGCGGCCATTCTCCTTCTTCGTGGAAAGGAACTTCTTTTGGCCAGAGCGCTTCATCAGGTTTGGCAGGTCCTTCTCGTAGGCGTCAATCACGCGATACAGATACTGTGACCACTCCCCTGGATAGGGGTCGCAGTTCCAACCAACGGAGGTAATCAGCGCCTCGATTTCGAACATGTCGGCATAGGCCATCAGATGCACCATCGACTCCATGTCGTCAGGTTCCACATCAGCTGGCGCAATGTCTGTACAGACCACCAGTCGTGGCTTCAATGGGGTGCCTTTGGCATAGCTTATCGTCGTTACGGCCACCAGCGTGAGTAGTATCAGTATTCTTTTCATGACTTGCAATTTATGGGTTTGTGCGTGCAAAGTTACGAAATAATTTTCAATTCTCAATTTTAATTTGTACTTTTGCAAGCACAATCAAGGAATATGAAAGTCATTGTATCGCAAGAAATAGAGCAGATATGTCCTGAATTCGTGGGGGCATGTGTGGAGGCGGAGGTTGTCAATACGCCGTACTCCGAAATGTTGTGGCAGGAGATTGAGGGGTTTTGTAGCTCGCTGCCCCAGAAACTGACAACGGAATCGCTGAAAGAGTTGACGAGTATTGCAGCTACCAGGCGTGTGTATAAGGCCTGTGGCAAAGACCCGTCCAGATATCGTCCTGCCTCTGAGGCATTGATTCGCAGGGTGTTGCAGGGTAAGGAGTTGTATCAGCGCGACACGTTGGTGGACTTGGTAAATCTGGCCTCGATTGTCTTCGGCTATAGCATCGGTGGTTTCGATGCGGACAAGTTCGTGGGCGATACGCTGACGTTGGGCATTGGACGTGAGGGAGAACCTTACGAGGGCATTGGTCGAGGTATGATCAATATACATGGATTGCCCGTCTATCGTGATGCCGAGGGTGGGGTGGGTACGCCTACCAGCGACCACGAGCGGACGAAGATGACGCTGGAAACGCGCCATCTGGTGGTGCTGATTAATGGTTATGACGGCAACGAGACGCGTGTTGCCGAGAATGCCAGGTACATCCAGGAACTTCTGCGCAAATATGCTGAGAGCGACGGGGGAACCTATTTTATATATAAAGGTGAGATGTAAGATGGAAGAAGGAAGAAGTAAGATGGAAGAAATGAGAAGGTGAGATGAAGGATTCAGTATTGATATTAAGCGGTGGCGTAGATTCCACCACCTTGTTATACGACGAGCAGGCGCGTATTGCGCTGGCTATCTCGTTCGACTATGGTTCGAAGCATAACCAGCGTGAGATTCCGTTTGCCCGTATGCATTGCGAACGGTTGGGCATCAAGCATATCACGATACCCTTGGACTTCATGACGAAATACTTTGTCAGTTCGCTGTTGGAGGGCGGCGAGGAGATTCCTGAGGGCCACTATGCCGACGAGAATATGAAATCGACGGTGGTGCCTTTCCGCAATGGTATCATGTTGTCGATAGCGGTGGGCATTGCCGAGTCGAATGGCTTGAAATACGTGATGATGGCCAATCACGGAGGCGACCACACCATCTATCCCGACTGTCGTCCTGAGTTTGTGGATGCCTTTGACCAAGCAGCTGCAGCAGGCACCTATGTGAACGTTCACTTGCGTTCGCCCTATACCAATATGACTAAGGGCGATATTGCTCGTCGAGGCAAGGCTTTGGGTATTGACTATAGCGAGACATGGTCGTGCTACAAAGGTGGCGAGCACCATTGCGGCAAGTGCGGTACTTGTGTGGAACGCCGTGAAGCGTTCGCTGAAGCGGGCGTTGACGATACGACGGTGTATGAAGAATAAAAGACAACAAGGACAACTAAAACAACTTTTTCAGAGATATTAACGTTGTTCAAGTTGTTTAGGTTGTCTTTAAAAGACAACAAGGACAACTAAAACAACTTTTTCAGAGATATTAATGTTGTCCAAGTTGTTTAGGTTGTTTTTAAAAGACAACAAGGACAACTAAAACAACTTTTTCAGAAATATTAATGTTGTCCAAGTTGTTTAGGTTGTCTTCTTCCTTTAGCCGAAGAGGGCACGGAGGGCTTCTTCGACCTTGCGGACGGACACGAGTTCAATCTTGAACTTCTTACGATTCAGACCTGAGAGGTTGTATTTCGGAATGATGATATGCTGGAATCCCAACTTCTCGGCTTCCGAGATGCGCTGTTCGATACGGGCAACAGGACGAACC